>Ga0315336_1001831_pt1 | contig 36887 bp, 28 predicted proteins | sample ASW5metaG_FD_204512 | JGI IMG/M metagenome (GOLD analysis project Ga0315336, IMG submission 204512) | Ammonia-oxidizing marine archaeal communities from Monterey Bay, California, United States - ASW #5 | ecosystem: Environmental > Aquatic > Marine > Intertidal zone | place: USA: California... | reverse complement strand
GCACCGGTGCGAATCCGGGACTGTCACGGGGGCCCCGGAAGAGCGATTGGGCTTTATTAAATAATGAATAGTAACCCGAAGCGTAAGCGAGGCGACGCAGCGCTACGTCGCCTCGCTTACGCTTCGGGTTATGATAGGGCGCCATGAGCAGCCTATAAAAACTCAGTCAACTTGAGTAAATAAGAAATGAAGAAACCGATGATCTTTCCGCGGAATCCAATGTCTCTGGCACTGTGTGCCCTGGTTCTTGGCGTTGGCTGCCAGAATCCGGGGCCGAAACCCGCTGAGGCTGCGTGGGATCTCTCCCGGGCCGACTTCGACAAGATCCTCGAGTCGATCACGAACTGGAACCGCTGGGACAACGAGCTTGGCACGGTCAATCTCATCACTCCCGAGAAGCGTCTGCAGGCAGCGAGACTGGTCAGTGAAGGTGTCCCGGTGTCCCTGGCTCACAACGCCATCAAGGAGGCTGTGGACAGTTCCGCGCCGTTTGAGCAGCGGATGGTCCAGCTCGGGGGGCCGGAAGGAGTGACGGGCGCGAACGATGAGTACTGTGTTGCCTATCACGGCTTCACCCAGACCCACATCGACGCTCTTTGCCACGTCTTCTACAACGGGAAGATGTTCAACGGTCACCCCTATACGGACGTCACCGAGGAGGGCGCCAAGAGGTTCTCCATCAACGCCATGAGAGACGGCATCTTCACCCGCGGCGTGCTCATGGACATGCCGCGGCTCCTGGGCAAGGACTTCCTCGATGGATCGAGACCGATCTATCCCGAGGATCTCGAGGCCTGGGAGAAGGAGGCGGGCGTCAAGGTCGGCGAGGGCGATGCCATCATCATCCGTACGGGCCGCTGGGCCCGGCGTGCAGCGCAGGGGGGCTGGGAGCCGATGCAGAACTCCTGTGGCGTCCACGCTTCGTGTCTCCCCTGGCTGAAGGCGCGCGACGTGGCCGTCGTCGGCAGCGACCTCGCGCTCGACGTCATGCCGTCGCGGGTCGAAGGTTTTCTATTCCCGGTACACGTGGGTGCCCTCGTCTACATGGGAACGCCGATCCTCGACAACCTCGACCTCGAGACGGTCGCCGAGGCGGCGGCGGCGCGGAAGCGGTGGACTTTCCTTCTGACGGTGGCGCCCCTGGCCGTGGACGGCGGCACGGGTTCGCCGGTCAACCCGATCGCCACGTTTTGAGGTGTGCATCGTTAGCGTGCCCGCCCTGTCTCAAAACTTCAGCTGGTAACCCATCGTAGCCAGGTACTGGGTGTCGGCCCTTTCGACACCGGGAACCGGGTTGTTGTTCCACTTCCAGTTAACTTGCAGCGTCGAGACGAGGCCGCCCCAGATGTTAAAACGCAATCCCTGCTCAGAGGTTATGTAAAAATCGTGCGATTCGAGGCTCGGATATGCCTCGTGGTAGTGGAAAAGAGTCAGGTTCGAAAGCAGGCGCCAGTCGAGGACCGGCCAACGACTGAACCAATCGAGCGGCCAGGCGACCAGCGGCCAGTCCAGCTTGGCGGACCAACGCGCGGCGACGAACCGGCGGTCCTGGTCGTTGGTGGAGTCGTCCCGGAAGAAAGCGGGCCCTGCCTCGGCGTAGAGCTCGAGCTCTCGCAGCCAGGGTTTCTCGAAACTTCCCCGACGGATGATCTGGTAGCCCGGTCCCGCGGAGACGGCCAGGCGCAAATTGAGATTCTGAAACTCGTCTTCTTCGGCCAGTGTGTTGGCGAAAAGAAACAGCCTGTCGGTCAGAAACACGTCGTATTTCATCGTACCTGTGGTGTTCCGAGCGGTGACACCGTCTCTGCTTTCCGCGTAGTTGTATGCCCCGCGGAGACTCCATCGGTGTCTCTCGATTTCTGCCACCAGATCGCCATTGATGTTGACCGACTGCGTCTCGGTGTTGCCGTCGTTGGCCGCTGCGCCGATGTTGAAGTGGCTCGTGACTTCGAACAACCTCTTCTCGGCTGGGTCGACGACCTGGACTCTGTCGAGCGGCAGTGTTTTCTCTCCTTCGAAGTCATCACCCGTGAGAAACAACTGACCATCTTCAGTTCGCAGGACCTTCCCCCGGAGGAGAGAGCCGTCTTCGAGGACAAAATCGTGTTGGCCGCTCGTGCGGATGCTCGAGATTTCTTGCCAGTTGACTCTCGTGATCTGGTCCGGGCCGAAGTCGGTTTTGATCACCAGGACGCCACCCTCCATCCCGACGATCTCTCCCCTCAGGAAACCACGACTCTTGAGCTCGACGACGTCGAGCTCAAGAGTCTCGTCGCTCGCGGTTGGACCGGGTTCCACGGCTTCAGGAGTCGACTCTTCGGCTGGAGACACCGTCTCGGCTTCTTGCCCCGAGACGGCGGCCAGGAAGCCTGAGATGACGACGATGGCGACTGGGTGACAGAAACTCGGCCTCAAGGGACTCTTTTACTCGTATTACTCAGAGCGTCCCTCGAGAGAAGCAGATATCATCTCCGAAAACAAGCAGTTTCGGACGTCTACCAAGAAATCGTCTCAGAGCTTTTTCTTGTCTGCAAGCAGCCCGCACTTCTCGAGCGCGATCAGCGGGTAGAGCGTGCCGCTGTAGGTGATGAAGTGCCAGCTGTCCTTGTTGAGCGATCGGGTCCACCAGCGGCCGGAGACGCGTTGATTGGCGAGTAACCAACGGGTGCCCTTCTGAATGCGTTTGTCGTCCGCCCCGATGCCGGCCTCACGCAACACCAGAATGGCCAATCCCGTCATGTGGCCGTCGCTCGGCGGCGCCTTGAACTCCCGCTCCTCGCGCAGCTTTGCCGCCCGGCTGCCGTCGCCCCACTCTTCGGGGCGGGCAAACGTCCGGATGGACCAGCCACCGTCGGGGCGTTGATGGTTGAAGATCATTTCGATGAGCTTCTCGCGCTCGCCCCTATCAGCAAGGAGATCCGGTATTCGCGTTGCCGTCCACAGGAGCAACAGGCGGCCGTAATCGTGGGGCGGGCCGGGATGCAGAAGATAGCGCTTGCCCTTCTCCATGCGGGCCTTCGTCTTCTGATCTACCGATTCGAGCCATTCGGGTGCGGCCGCGGCGGCCATCAGCGCGACCGTCGTTCCGTGATAGGCACTCGATTCGAGAGGTGGCCAGCAGCGCTGGTTTCCCCACGAACCTTCTTCGCTCTGACACTCGAACAGGAGCTCCAGCGCCGCGATGGCCTCCGCGGAAAGCCGGCCGGTCACGTGCTTGTCCCACTCTACGAGGCCTGCGGCGACGTAGGCCGCCTGCGTTGGACTTACGCTGCCCATTCGCTCTGACGCATCCATGGACTTCAGCCTCTTGTAGGAGCTGAGGAACAAATCTCGAATTTCTCCGTTCGGCTTGCCCAATCGATGGGTTAATGCCGGCCGCATGCGGAGGTACGTACCCGTCGTGTGGCAGGTCACGCACTTCTTTTTTCTCGACCAGCCCAGAGCGCCTTGTTCAAGGTAGTGATCCGCTGCCTGCAATGAAAACTCCTTGAGAGTTTCTTCGTCTCGAGTGGCTGCGGGAACCACGATGTCTTCAAACTCGTACTGGGGTCTTGTCGACTCCGTTTTGTCTTCGCCACGCGCGGGGGCCGAGAATGCGACAGCAACAAAGATCGGCACCATTCGGGCTAAAGCGTTGGTCTTCACCATTCGTTCCTCCTCTGAATACTCGTCACACTACAACCCTTACCACGCGAGAAGATTCATGTTATAGTTTTTGACGTTGCACCACCACCCTTAGAACCTCGACGGACGTGTATTATGCTCGCGTTCCATGCTCTTTGGCTCAGTCTGGCTTCGCTGTCAGGAATCGGCGCGTCGGTCGTTTTCTGCTGAGGGCATCCCCTGACGCTGCTCGGTCCGAGCGTTTTGGTCGCCTTCACTCCGTGGGCGTTCGTGGTCGCCATACTGGCAGTCCGTCGTCCCGGATCGCGCCGCATTTCGATTGCTGCTATGGTGCTCAGCACGCTCGGGCTGCTTGCACTGATAGCATTCGTCGTGCTAACGCAGTTCGTCTGGCCCGCGCTACTCTACATCGTCCTGGGCACGTCGCTGGTTGGCGGTCTGATCCTGGTTCTCCTCAGCGCCCGGCGCCCGCGTCACCAGAACTAGCCTGTGGCAATGGAAAAACTCAAAGTAATCTACATTCCCTACGCAGCTGCCGACCCGGCCTGGGGGGAGGAGCTCCTCGCCGCTGTCCGCCACCACGACGTGAACCTCTACGATCCAGGGAAGCCTGTGGCCCCACAGTTTGCGGAGGCCAACGTCGTTCTCGACCACGGAGGGCATGCCACCCGCGAGATGATCGACTCCGCGCCCAAGGTGCGTCTGTGGCAAGTTCACGGCACCGGTGTCGACAAGCTCGACGTGCGCTACCTGAAATCAAAGGGAGTCCCCGTCGCCAATACTCCCGGTCCGACCAGCGCCGTGTCGCTTGCGGAAAGTGCCTTGATGATGATGTTGATGCTCTGCCGTCGCTTCAAGGAGTGCAGCGTCAATTTCGGGAAAGGGGTCTGTTACTTGCCCACGAGTGGGACGCTCCAGGACCATACCCTCGGCATCGTCGGCTTCGGAGCCAGTGGCCAGGCTCTCGCCCGGCGAGCACGACCCTTCGGCATGCGTATCCTGGCTATCGACGTCGTGAAGTTCGACCAGAAGACGCTCGAGGACCACGGGGTCGAGTTCCTCGGCACCCCCGATGACCTGGACCGCGTGGTCTCGGAGAGCGACTATGTTTCTCTGCACCTCCATCTCAACGAAAAGACCAGGCACACGATCGACGCGCGGCGTCTCGGACTGATGAAGCCCAGCGCTTGCGTCATCAACGTCGCCCGGGGCGCACTCGTTGACGAAGAGGCTTTGTACGAGGCGCTGTCGAACGGCCGCATCGGTGGCGCCGGTCTCGATGTGTTTGCGCAGGAGCCGGTCGATCCCACGCTGCCCGTGTACCAGCTGCCCAACGTCATCGCGCTTCCGCATGTGGCGGGTTGTACGGACCTGACCTCGAAGAACCGCGCGGTCGTCTGCCGGGAGAACCTCGACCGGGTCGCGCAGGGGCTGGAGCCCATCTGTCGGGTGGATTGAGGAGGTTTGGAAGAGAAAGCGACCCGCGCGAAGCGCGGGAAGTAACTATGGCGGGCTTCGCCCGCACATTGGGGGAGCGCTCTTCCCGGCGCCTCCCCCAAACCCCCTCCGCCATCCCACACTGCCTGCCCCCCTAGCACCTTGCCCGGGCAAGGTGAAATCCACTGTCGTGTCAGGAGAGTCCGTACGTGCGGACTCCCTGGGTGCCAGACACGACACGTTACCTTGCCCGGGCAGGGTAAAACAGTCAGAGGAAAAAGGAGAGGGGCAGTGTGGGAGGCTGCCAAGGAGGGGGTTTTTGCGGGGGAAGCCCGCTGGACGTTAGGGGCGCGCTCCTTGTGTCAAGAAACCCGCCGCAGCCCAATAATCTCGCGCGCTTCCTCCGGAGTGGCGATGGGCCTGCCCACCAGCTTGGCCATTTGCACCACCCGATCGACCAGGTCGGCATTGCTCTTGGCATAGGAACCGTCGGGATGCTTGCCGCAATCCTCGTAGCCGACGCGGATGTGACCGTTCTGGAGGACACCGCGATTGATCTGCGCCCAGTAGACCTTGGGATCCCGTGACATGCAGGACATCGACCAGTTCAGGCGCTCCGGCTTGTGGAAGATCTGGTTGAAGAGCGCCAGATCCGTCATCGGGTTGCAACTCTGTCCTGGCCAGCCGAAGAAGAACGTGGCCCACAGAGGATCGGCGAGCAGATCCTTTTCCTCTTCCATCTTGCCGTCGTCCGTCCAGAAGATCCCGTCGCGGATGATGCGGATGGCGTCGAACGCCCCGGTGTCGAAGGCCTCGAGCTCGGGTTTCACGCGGTGCTGCTTCGCCCACTGAAAGTATTGTCGTAGCTCGTTGATCGGGTGCACGGAGTAGCAGGCGATCGGCTGGACTTCCCGCGGGTACGGATCGAAGTATTCGTCGTGGGAGTTCAAATTCAGCGAGCTCATGTCCGGCTTGATCGACTCCCAGAGCTGGAGTTTCTGTTCTGGTCGCATACTGGCCAGCCCCTGCTGGATGCCATGCTTGGGATACGAGGCTCGAATCTTCTCGACGATCGTCGTCGTACCCTCGATATCGGGTATCTGCAGCTGGCGGCCATCCGGCTGAATCGCGGGATCCCGGGAGTAGAGTCCGTGGATGTGATTCATGAAGGCGCCCGCCGCGCTGGCGTCGATGTATTCCTTCGCAATCGGATCGATCGTGGTGAGCTCTTCACAGCGTGGATTCAAAGGGTCCTGCAACCGTGGATCGCAGGTTACCGTGATAATTAGCGGGGTCGTGCTGGAAGTCAATTGGCTCTCCTTTTGCCTTGCTCGTGAGATGTTGAAGAAAGACAATATAAATGATTTGAAGTTGTGTTGTGTAGAGTGTTTTCGTGTGACGATCGCATGCGCATCGTGGTTCGCACTATCCTGGTTTTCACCTGCCTCCTGAATCTCGCGACGTCGGCTGAAGCGACGGAGTGGAATCAGTTCCGTGGCCCCAACACGGATGGGAAGACAGACGCGATCCTGCCCCTGGAGTTCGGCGAAGACCGCAATGTGAAGTGGAAGACTCCGATACCCGGGAAGGCCTGGTCTTCGCCGGTAGTCTGGGAAAAGCAAGTCTGGCTCACCAACGCGCAACCCGATGGCCACAAGCTCTGGGCCGTCTGCCTCGACGCGGAAAACGGCAAGGTCGTTCACAACATCCTCGTCTTCGAGGTGGCGGAGCCGCAGTACTGCATCGAGATGAACAGCTACGCTACGCCCACTCCGCTGGTGGAGAAGGATCGCGTCTTCGTCAGCTTCGGTGCCCACGGCAACGCCTGCCTGGACACCGCCCGCGGCGAGGTGATCTGGCAGAGAAGCGATCTGGAGTGCAACCACCACCGCGGCCCCGCCAGCTCCCCCATCTCCCACGGCGATCTGCTCATCCTGCACTTTGACGGCTTCGACAAGCAGTTCGTGGTGGCGCTCAATAAGGACACTGGGAAGACGAAATGGCGTCACGATCGCGCTTTCGACTTTCGCACCGACGACAACGACTGGAAGAAAGCCTTCGGGACGCCGACTGTGATCACGCACAAGGGCGTCGAGCAGCTGATCAGTCCGGCCGCCGCTGCGACGGAGGCCCTGAACCCCCTCACCGGCGAGACGCTCTGGATGGTGCGCACCGGAGGCATGAACGCCGCGGCCCGCCCGCTTTACGGTCACGGCCTGGTTTTCGTCACCAACGGCATGGGAAGCCTGTCGGCCATCCGACCGGAGGGCCGCGGGGAGCTTCCCGAGGAGAAGGTAGCCTGGTCCTCCAAGCGCGGCGTGCCGAAGAAGTCTTCTCTCATCCTGGACGGCGATCTCCTCTTCATGGTGAGCGACGGTGGGGTTGCATCCTGCGTGGATGCGAAGACCGGCGACGTGCACTGGTCGGACCGCGTCGGTGGAGATTACGCGGCCTCTCCGATCTTGAGCCAGGGACGCATTTACTTCTTCAACCAGGATGGCGAGATTCCGGTGATCGCCGCCAAGAAGGAGTTCCAGCTGCTGGCCCGCAACAAGCTGGATGACGGCTTCATGGCCAGCCCGGCCATTGCCGGCAACGCGTTGATCCTGCGCACGAAAACAGCCGTCTACCGGATCGAGGGGTAGGGCGTCAGCGGGAAAGCAGCTTGCCGTATCACGCCTGTAAGACTACCTTGATAGGCTCGACAGCGGGGCTGGAAATCGTCAAACTTGAACCAAGGAGGGGGTTATCCATGAAAGTCACCGTCGGCAGCTCGCCCGACTCCTGGGGCATCTGGTTTCCCGATGACGAGAAGCAAACACCCTGGAACCGGTTTATGGACGAAATTGCAGAAGCCGGGTACGAGTGGACGGAGCTCGGGCCTTACGGTTATCTGCCCACCGACCTCGACACTCTGCGAAAAGAGCTCGATAAGCGCGGGCTCAAGACCGCGGCATCCTTTGCCATGGCCCACCTCGAAGAACCCGATCAGTGGTCGGAGGTGGAGCGCCAGGTGGTCGGATTTGGAGAGCTGCTGCAGCCTCTGGGCGCCAAGTTTCTGGTCCTCATCGACGACGTCTACACGAATCTTTTCACGGGGGAACCTCTCAAGCCGGATCGACTGGATGGGGACGCGTGGAAGCGATTGATCGATGCCACGCATCGCGTCGCCCGACTGGCCAAGGATCGGTTTGGCTTGCAGGTGGTGTTCCATCCACACGCTCAGACCCACGTGCAGTTTGAAGACCAGATTGAAGCCTTTCTGGAGCAGACCGATCCCGACCTGATCTCCCTTTGCTTCGACACGGGGCACCACGCATACTGCGGCGGCGAGCCCGTCGCTTTCATGCGCAAGCATCACAAGCGGATTCCCTACCTACACTTCAAGAGTGTCGACGCCGACATGCAGAAGAAAGTCGCTGACGAAGGGATTCCGTTTGCGCATGCTTGTGCCCAGGACATGTTTGTCGAACCGGCCAGGGGCACGGTCGACTTCCTGGCCTTCCGCGACGTGCTCGAGGAGATCGACTTCGAGGGTTTCGCCATCGTCGAACAGGACATGTACCCGGCACCTTTCGACAAGCCGCTGCCCATCGCCAAGCGGACCCGGGAGTACTTGCGAGAAATTGGCCTCGGGTAGAGCAGCTTTTTCTTCAAGGGAATCATGATGCAGGCCTCTCGCCGTACATTTCTGAAAACATCACTCAAGGCATCGGCCGCTCTGGCCGTCGGTACGTCAACTTCTTGCAAGTTGATCTCTGGCACCGGTAGCGATGAAGGCTTTCGCTCACTCTTCGATGGTAAGACTCTCGATGGATGGCACAAGAATCCCGAAAAGATCGGGCACGGCACTGGCGGCCACTGGTTCGTCAAGGATGGGGCGATCTGCGGCGAGCAGGATCCCCCCGGCTCCGGCAACGGTGGCATCCTGCTCACCGACGAGAAGTTCGGCGACTTCGAGCTGGTGATCGACATGAAGCCTGACTGGGGCGTTTGCTCGGGCCTCTTTCTGCGCTCCACCGACCAGGGTAATTGTTTTCAGATGATGATCGATTACCACGACACCGGCAGTGTCGGTCACGTCTTTGGCGAGGGCTCCGGCGGCTTCGTACTGCGGACATTCACTTTCGACGGCAAGTACGAAGGCGAGGGGGACGCGCGGCGTCTCGTCGGCCTGACGTCATCGGCCAGCCAGAAAGCAGCAGAGGTGGGGTTGCTCCACAGCTGTACGGGTGAGGAATGGCTGCAGGCGTGGAAGCTCGATGACTGGAACACGGCGCGTGTCCGGTGCGTCGGCAAATATCCCCGGCTCACGACCTGGATCAACGATCTCATGGTTTCCGATTTCGACGGCGAGAAGTCGACTGCCCCGAAGTACGACAAGGACAACGTCGCCCAGACGTTGGGTCGCAAGGGCTCGATCGCGGTCCAGGTCCACGGCGGCAAGGGGTGGCCTACGGGGAAGGTCTGCCGCTGGAGGAATATCAAGGTCAAGGCGCTTTGAGCCCGAGCTCTCTCGGATCCACATCACTCTGTTCAGATTTCCGCAAGAAGGGACTAGCGAAATGTCAACGCATAGCACAGTTGGTTTGATGGATGGCGCTCTCCTGTCGCTCTTCGCCACCATGTTCTGTTTGTCGGTGCACGGGGCGGACCACGCCGGAGGCGATATACCCTCGTCGTGGGAAGTGGTTCCCATTCCCAGGTACGTGGAATATGGCTCGACGGACGAGTTCTTGACGCTCGGTCGCGTGGCCCTCGTCCGCAGGCAAGGTGGACCCTACCAGACCCTTCGAGACGACAGGACCGAACTGGTCGACGACAGCACCATCACCGAGGAAGAACTTGCCGGCATCCTCAAGGGGCACGGTGTCGCCGTTGATAGCCAGCCGGATAACCTGAAGTCCTACGACGGTTTCGACACACTCGTTCTTCTGGGACGACCTCGCCACAATGAGCAGACGGCCAAATACTTCACTACGATGGGCTTGTCGTTCGAGAGCTGGGACGACCCGAACACGCCCGAGGACGATTTCGAAGACTGGCCCGACCTCGGCAAGGAAGGTTACGTCCTGAAGGCAGGGCGGACTGGAGAGAAGAACATCGTCATCCTTGCCGGCTACGACTTTGACGACGCCAGGGGCAAGTTCCACGGGGCCGGCACTTTCTACGCCATGCAGACGTTGCGGCAGATGGTCGTCAAGGAAGATGGCACGGTAAAGCTCAAGGTTGCGGAGATCGCCGACAAGCCACTGTTAGCGATTCGGGGATTCCAGAGCGGGTGGCCGACGCGAGAAGCACGGGCCTGGAGCGTCGCTACTACGATGCCCAGGCTCAAGGCGAATCAGAACATGATCTGGTATGGCAGCCAGGTCGTCGGCTACAACGCCGAATCCGCAAGCCGGTTCCGTTACCCGTGGCGGCCGGACCAGCTCGAGTTCTGTCGGAGGCTCGGCAAGTATTGCCGGGAGCGTTTTGTCACGATGGTCTTTTGCATGAACCCGGATCACTACAGAGTTGACTGGGCGGCGCCGAAGACCTTCGACGGCAGCAAGAAAGACCCGGTGCACTACGATCCCAGTTACAGGGTGGAACCGGAATTCAAGGAGATGTGGGCCAAGCTGGGCTATGAGGTAGAAAACGACATAGATATCGTCGTAGCCAAGTTTGGTCAGTTGAACAAGGCCGTCCCCGGGGCGGCGCTGCAGATGATGAACGAGGACGATGCGTTCAATCTCGTTCACGACGCCGACAAGAAACTTTTCAATACCGAAACCGGCGACCTGATACAGGACAGAATCAATTACGGCCGCGCGAGGGCGCAGTTTCTAGCTACCGTGTACAAGAGAATCAGGAAGGAATATCCGGACAGTGCCGAGTACCTGCCCTTTTGCCTGCCGGGCGATCTGTCCTACTTGCATGTGATTGAACGAGATGAAGACGCCTCGCGGGAGTTCCTCGGATCCCTGGGTGCCACGCTGAAAGAACTGGGAGTGATGGAGCAAATGCCTTTGATCACGACAGGAGGCGGCACGGCTCCCGAAGTCACGACCAACAAGCAGATCGAAGATTTCAGGAAGTGGGCGAACGGCTCTCCAGTTCTCATAACCGACAACAACTTTCATACCTATCACGCCGGAGCGTACGAGCTGGATCCAGACGGTCCACGCTCCCCTCACCAGGTCGACAAGCGCTATCCCGCCGGTTTCCGTAACAGGGACCTCTACAAGCGCCTCTGGGGAATCCAGTCGAGTGGCCAGCTGGCCCAGCATCAATACGTTCTCGGCTGGTGCCAGTCTCAGTTCATGTGGAACATGCTCGCGTACGACCGCGAAAAGATGAACGCACTGTCAGTGCGCAAATTCACCACGGCCGAGTCCTATCCGCTGGTGAAGTCTTTCTACGAGGAGTTCGACAACCCCAACTGTTACTGTCTCCAGAACAAGCCGCCTTACCGCGTTTTGGCGGTCAGCGACCGAGTTGTTTTTCCGAGCAAAGGTCCGAACGCGTGGCCTTACGACATCACATTTACGGATCCCATGCGCAAAGAATGCCAGAGACTGCGCGACAAACTCAGCGAACTCATCCCCGAGCTCGAGCGCAAATGGGAAAACCGTGGCGCGAGTGAAGAGGCCCTCAGAGTATTCGGTTACAACGCCTACTGCTTCTGCACCGTATACCTCGCCTACGGCTACTCGAGGGGCTGGGAAGGTGGCGACACCGAAGGAAGGTTGCGTGGTGCCGACCTCCGCGACCTCTACCTCGAAGCCCAGGACATTCAACAACGCTTCCTGGTCGGGCCCGTCAAAGCGGCGGGCAGAGCTCGCGTGCATTCGAACGTCAGTCCCAGCGGCCTGCACGTGCTTTACGGAAACGGCCACAACAAGCCCGCACCCAAGGCCGTGGCAGAGGCCGAGTTCTACATGGACATCTGGGAAAAAGGATTGCGGGAAGAGTTCTTCGAGGTTGTCTCCTCCGTGAACTTGGCGAAACTATCGGACCAGGACCCCATGTTGGTAACCGGCTGGGGGCCGGTCGAGGAGGCGGACGGGCAAGGATTCAGAACCACAAAGATCGCGACCTATCCGACGGGCCGAGCCTGCCTGTCGTGCCTCGATATCAAACAGCCGTCCGGGGGGCGGTTCCTCGTGCGGATGGACGTGGGCGGGGACAGGGGAGACAGGGCGGCGGGGACGAAGATCTTCCTCTCCACCAGCGGTACGTCACACGATGATGCTGTTTCCGGGCGGCGTTGGGTCCATTGGCTCTTGCCAGCAGGAACGAACATCGATCAGCTGACGATCGAGGCGGAGAAGCCGGTACGGGTGTACTCTGTCGAAGTGTACAGGGAACGGGGATAAGAATGATGTTCGTGGCTGAAGGAAAAACGAAGATGACAAAAGGGAACTTGATGGCACTGCTGTCCGTGGCGCTTTCATCCTGTTGCTGTCCACCGGTGGGTGAAGAGAATTTTGCGAAAGATGGGTTCGTCTCGCTGTTCAACGGCAAGGACCTGAGCGGCTGGAAAATACCCGAGGGCGACAAGGGTCATTGGCTCGTCATCGATGGCGCGATCGACTATGACGCCCAGTCTGAGGCGAAGGATAAAACTCTGTGGACAGAAGAAACCTTTGGGAATTATGAGCTTCACATCGACTGGCGTTTCAAAAGCACCGCGGGGCTGTTTCCCGCGCCTACTATCTTGCCGGACGGAAATTACAAGACCGACGCCGACGGTAAGCAAATAACGACGCTGGTGCCCAACGCCGATTCGGGCATTTACCTTCGGGGTGACAGTGGAGATGATCCTACCTACGGGGGTAGGAGCATCGACCAGCTGAATCTTTGGTGCGTGCCCGTCGGCTCAGGGGAGCTCTTCTGGGTTCGACACACCAAAGAAAACGCACCCGAGATTCGCGCTGCAGCCACCCCCAAAGTGCGGGCAGACAACCCCCCGCGTCACTGGAATTCGATGGATATCAACCTGACGGACGATAGGGTGACCGTGGTGCTCAACGGCAAGACAGTCATCGAGAATGCGCAGATACCGGGCATCTCCAAGGAAGGCCCTATCGGCCTGCAACACCACGGTGGCATTCACGAGGTGACGGGAAACCTGCTACCGCATTCAAGCTTGGTTGAGTTCCGCAATATCTGGATCAAGCGCCTGGATAGATAACAGTCCGCTTCAAAGGGCCGCTACGCGAGTTACACCAAAGAGAGCAAAAATGGCGTCCAAGAACAATCCTGCACCGGCCTTCACTCGCCGCGAGGCGCTGCGCGGAGCGGCAGCGGCCGTCGCCGGCTTCACCATCGTGCCGAGCTACGTTTTGGGGGGTGCGCGGGGCACCGCGCCGAACGAAAAACCGAGCATCGCGGGGATCGGTCTCGGCAGTGTGGGCTACATCCATATCCGGCAATGCGCCAAGGCCGGTTTTCAAGTGACGGCGCTTTGCGACGTGGACGACGATTACGCCAAGAGGTCTTTCGACCTTTTTCCAGAGGCGCGCCGGTATCGCGACTTTCGCGAGCTCTTCGCGGCCGAGGGGGACAAGATCGACGCCGTCTACTGCGGCACGCCGGACCATACCCATGCCACTGTTACCATGGCGGCCCTCAAGAGAAAGAAGCACGTCTGTTGCGTGAAGCCGCTCACGAGGACGCTCCATGAGAGCCGCACCGTGGTTCGCGCGGCCCGCCAGGCTGGCGTGGCGACGCTGATGACCGCCGCACCCAACACCGACGAACTGGGGTGTCGCACGTGTGAGTTGATCTGGGCCGGCGCCATCGGCGCGGTCCGGGAGGTGCATACCTGGAGCGACCGCCCACAGTGGCCGCAGGCCATGATGCGTCCGCCAGGGGAGGATCCGGTGCCGTCGACGCTCGACTGGAAGCTGTGGATCGGGCCGGCGCCCATGCGGCCGTTCAAAGCTACGTGGCCAGAGGACCACCTGGCGGTGCAACAGGTTCCGTCGGACGGGCCGCGCCGTGGTGTCTATCACCCCTGGAACTTTCGCGGCTGGTGGGACTTCGGCACAGGAGCCCTGGGAGACATGGGCAGCCACCATTTCAACACGCCGATCCGGGCCCTGAAGCTCGGGCACCCGGTGAGTGTGCACGCATCGTCGACGAAACTGTTCGAGGAGACGGCGCCCAGGGCGTCGATAGTCACCCTCGACTTTCCAGCGCGGGCGGACCTGCCGCCGGTGCGCGTCGTCTGGTACGACGGAGGGGTGAAGCCCCCGTGCCCGAAGGAATGGGAGGGCCCACTTGCCCACGAAGGCACGCTGTACCTCGGAGATGAAGGCAAGTTGCTTGTCCGGCGGCCTCCCTCCTGCAAGACGGATGAGGTGCACGTACTTCCCGCCTCGAGGGCGAAGAAGTTTGAAAAGGTGCCCAGGACGCTGCATCGCAGCACCAGCAAGTGGAGCGATTGGTTCGAGGCCTGCCGTGGCGGCGAGCCGGCTGCCTGCAACTTCGACGTAGCGGGACCGATGACCGACCTCCTGCACCTGGGAAACATCGCCATCCGGACCGGCAAGCCGCTGGACTGGGATGCGAAAGCGGGGCGGGTCACCAACCTCGAAGAGGCGGACAGGTACATCAATCCCCCGTACCACAACGGCTGGTCGCTCGAGGCTACCTAGGGGCTGCCATGGATACCGGGCTAAAGGATAAGGTCGCCCTCATCACGGGCGGCAGTAGCGGCATCGGGCAGGGAATCGCTCTGGCCCTTGCCAGGGAAGGCGTGCACATCGCGGTGGCCAGTCGAAATCCGGACCCGGAGGCCATCAAGGAAATCGAGGCGCAGGGAGTGCGGACCTTGCGCTTGAGCGTGGACGTCGGCAAGGAGGATCAGGTCGTCCGGATGGTTCAGGAAACCATCGCCGGCCTGGGTGGGCTGGACCTGTATATCAATAACGCCGCTGCGCACTGGGATGAGTCGGCGGCCAAGTTGACAACTGAGGGCTGGCTCAACTCGATCCACACCAACCTGTCGGCCTGCGTCTGGGCCTGTCGGGAGGTCGCCAGCCACTTTGTCGCTCAAAGGCATGGGAGTATATTGATCATCGGCTCGACTGCCGCCTGGAACCCGCTCTACAAAGAAACATCTTATCGCGTCTCCAAGGGCGGGTTGAAGATGTACATGGAAGTGCTGGCCATCGAGCTAGCTCCCTTCGGCGTGCGGGTCAACATGATCACCCCCGGGTACTTTCGCACGCGGCTGACGGCTTTTTTCGGAGGGGAGCAGGAGAAGCGAATGCTCGAGGAGATTCCCCTGCGGCGACCGGCGCAGCCCGAAGAGATCGGGTCCTCCGCGGTGTTGTTGCTGTCCGACAAGCTCAGCTCTTATACGACCGGTTCGGAACTGGTGGTGGACGGCGGGGCCAAGTTGCGGCCCTTGCCGATCTATTCGGACGACGAGATTCGCCGGATGAGCTCCGGGCAGTCCGTTGATCCTTGACGCTCACGTTCACATTACCCCCGGGCTGAAGGGCCAGACTCGACAGGGTCCGACACGCTCCCTGACTCATGGCAAGGTGCAATGGGGAGATGAGCAGACGATCCAGTTTTTGCCGACGCGGAATCCCGGAACCACGTGTTTCCCGCCCGAGGTCCTGCTCGAGAACATGGATGCGGCCGGTGTCGAGAAGGCCGTTCTTCTACAAGGCCCCTTTTATGGCGAGGCCAACGAATACGTCTGGCAAGCCACGCAAAAGTGGCCGGACAGATTCCTGGGGTCGGCTTACGTGGATCCTCGTTCGCCTGCGGCTCGAGCGACTTTTCGACAAGCCACCGAAGAGTTCGGCTTTCACATTTTCAAGTTCGAGTTGAGCGAGCCGACCGGACTGGTCGGATTGTATCCCGACCTGCGGATCGATGAGGAGCCGATGGCCTGGATTTGGGAGGAAGCCGAACGCCTGAGCCTGGTGGTGACGCTGGACCTGGGCGCGGTGGGGAGCTTGTCCTACCAGACCGAGGCCGTGCGGACTCTACTCGAGCGCTACCCCCGCCTGAAGATCGTCATCGCGCATCTGGCTCAACCCCCCATCGACCGAGGTCAGGACGAGAAACTGGACCGGCTCTGGCAGGAACAGGTGCAGCTGGCCCGCCATCCTCGGGTCTGGACGGACCTGTCGGCCCTTCCGGCTTATGCCAGCACGGTCGAAGGTTATCCGTATCCGACCGCACGGCAATATATTCGCCGGGCGGTGGAGATGGTCGGGGTCGAGAAGGTAATGTGGGGCACGGACGCGCCCGGGTTGCTGACGCACGCTACCTACCCGCAACTGCTCGAGTTCGTAGCGGAACATTGTGACTTTCTTGCGCCCGGCGATCTCGAGAAGATACTGGGTGCTAACGCCTGGCAAGTCTACGGAGGGGACTCGCGGACATGAGCACGATCGGAAAAGTTCACAGCCTTTGGCGCTATCCGGTCAAGAGCCTGCGCGGCGAAGAGCTGGAGGAGGCGTTCGTCGGGTTCCACGGAATCCATGGCGACCGCGTCTTCGCCTTCGGGAGCTCGGCCAGTTCCAAGGGAGTCCTTTACCTGACGGCGCGGGAGCAGCACGAGATGCTTCTGTATCGCCCTCGATACCGTCATGCGGATAAAGTGACCCCGTCCGCGGATCCGGCGGACCTTGTCCTCGACGTGGAGACACCTTCGGGAGAGGTGCTCGCGGTTGACGATCCCGCCCTGATCCGCAGACTCGGCGAGCGGATCGGAGACGGACAGGCCGTCACGCTGCTGCGGTCGGATCGGGCCATGACGGATTGTCGTCCTGTCTCACTCTGCTCGGTTCAAACGGTGAATCAGATCGGTGATGAAGTCGGAGCCGCCATCAACAAGCTGTGCTTTCGAGCGAATATCTACCTGGATTTCGACTCCGCGGCCGGCTTCCACGAGGACACGTTTGTTGGCCGAAAGCTGCGGATCGGAGCGGAGGTGACGATCTCGGTTCTTGAACGAGACCCGCGCTGCAAGATGATCACGCTGGATCCCGACACGGCGGAGTCCGATCCAAGAATTCTACGGACGGTCGCTCAAGCCCACGATGGCAAGGCCGGAGTTTATGCCGCAGTCCTGGTGGAGGGAATCGTGCGGCAGGGCGACCCGGTTGAGCCGGTGGGGTAAGGCCGGATCATTCATAATCCGGGCTAAAGCCGGGGCGCGTTCTGCCGAGGAATCGGGCGCGGGCAGGGGCACTGGCTCGGGGAAAGAGGGAACCGCGCTAGCTAACGCCAGTTGATGAGCTTGGGCGCGATATAACGCGTCACCTTCCTCATCGGCGCCTTGTCCTTCTTGTAGTGGTCCCTCAGGTACAGGGGATATCCGACGACGCCCTCGGCACGCGGAGAGATGTCGACGAGGGTGTTCCCTTTGAAGTGGCAGGTGTACACGTCGAGCTCTCTGGGACGTTCCCAGATGACTTCTTTTTCCCCTGCCTTGTGTTTCGGTAAGGTCTCTTCGGTCCAGCCCATGGGATAGTCTTCCAGCCCGGACCACCCCAGGGTGTATTCCTCCGTGGTCTCCACCATCGGGAACTCCACGGTGATCACGTCCTTGGCGGCGATTCCGTCGAAGACGAGGTAGTTGCCGACCCAGAAGGGGGAGGTCCCCCTCTCGTTGATCTTGCTCTTGATGGCCTTCCTGTCCACCCACCTGGGGATTCTCACCGACACCTTCTCGGCCGTCTTGTTCTTCATCACGACCTTGCCCTCGTAGGGTAGGTGACTGTCGATGTCGAGCCAGGGACTGGCCCTGTTCAGGAGCAGATTCACCTCGGCCGCCCCCGCCTCGTAGCGGACAATGGCCTCCCAGGCGAAGTAGAGCGGGGTCACGGCGTTTCCTTGACAGCAGACCGTCCATCGGACGCTGTTTTCGGGAATCAGCGTGGGATGGGTCGCATCGGAAAGCACGCACCCGACGTTCTTCTCGATGACACGGTCACGGACCTCCCAGTCGGGGTCGACGACTGTCTTATCCTTGGGTCCCGCTTCCGAGACCTTCTTCAGGAGGTCGGGTCGCAGTATCTGTGTCGCCGTCAGGTGATTGCGGACGTACTGGTCCACGTCCTCCCAGAAGTCACCCGCGCCCGCGTCGGTGAGCCGGATGGCCATGAAAGTCATGTCTCCGGTGGTGCACTGCTCTCCGAAGAGGCCGATGCGGGCCAGGCCGAAGTTGCGGATGTACTGGTAGCCATTCCTGACGAACTCCTTCAGGCGCGCGTCGTTCGTGGCGATCGCGAACTCGAGCAGTCCCATGAGACCACAGCACGCGGAGTGGTGATGGCCCTTGAAGTGGGCGAGCTCCGAGCCGACCACGGCCCGCGGCTCGGCCTCGGAGGTCCAGTTCTTCGCTTTGATGAGGTAGTTCTTCAGCTTGCGGGCCAGCTCCAGAGATTCCTTGTCGCCGCTCATCACGTACCAGCGTGTCAGGACGCGGATGACGGTTCCCTGAGTCTGGCGCATGGTGTCGTGCATCGGCGGCGGCGGCTCATCTTCCGTCTTCCATCCCGACTTCTCGCGGCTGATGGCGCCTCCGACGTGGACTTTGGGGTTGTCCGGGTAGTAGGCGTAGTCGTCCTTGTGAAGTACGACCTTGGCCATGCCATCCCGTAACCTCTCGATCATCTTCCTCCATCGCGGTTGAGGGTCGATCTGGTACCGGGTCATCACGGCCAGCATGGCGCGGGCCTGAGACACGACGCACGCGTAGTCCTCCCGGGTGTGCCAGGGCCTTCCCTCCGCCTTGCAGTAGAACAGGTCATCGTCCGCCAGGCAGGAGAGCATCCCCTCGAGCGTCTTCTCGTCGACATCCTTGTGCTCTTCACTACCACTCATCACGCGCATCTCGAAGAGGGCTTCCACGACCTTGCCCCAGCACTCCGTGCCGCCGTTGCTCGTCAGCGGCATGAAGGCCGGGTTGGCGTAGAAGAAGCACTGCGTGGGGGGTTCGTAGTTGTAGCGGGGATCGCAGATGCCGGTCAGCCCGTTGATGGCGATGCGAGCTCGCTCCGCCAGGTCGAGTGTGTCCGGGACCTCCGCCTCGTACCGCTCGCCTTTGAGCTCTGCGCCACTACCCGCTCGTCCCACCGCCAGAGCGACGCCGATTGTCAGCGACAGATAGAGGCAGCGCATCATGAATCGCACCTCGCAATTTCAGGGAAGACTGAAAAGACGGGATGGTCACCGAATGTACCCCGAGCGAGGGCTTGACGCAAGTAGCGGCAACCGATAGGTTGAGCCCTCCCTTGGCGTTGTGCTGGATGAATCGGGCACGGGCAGGGGCACGGGCACGGAGCAAACGTCACAGAACTCACCAGAATCCAAGGCGCGCAATACGCATGAAGCCGCACATCTACATCCGGCTGAGCCTCATGATGTTCCTCCAGTACTTTGTCTGGGGCGCCTGGTATGTGACCGTCGGCATCTACATGGCCGAGATCGGCATGGGGGATTCCATCTACTGGGCCTATACGGTGGGTCCGATGGCTGCTCTGGTCTCCCCGTTTTTTCTGGGGATGGTGGCCGACCGCTTCTTTGCGACAGAGAGAGTTCTCGGGACCTTGCACTTGATCGGGGGCGTCTTCATGTTGTGCGTACCGCTGGTCGCGGCAACCGGATCCGTGGTGCTATTGATACTGATGCTGTTGATGCACATGCTTTGCTACACACCGACCCTGGGTTTGACCAACACTCTTGCCTTTCACCAGATCACCAGTCAGGAGAAACAGTTCCCTGTTATTCGAGTCTTCGGCACGATCGGTTGGATCGTGGCTGGAATCTTGATTAGCAAGCTGGAATCCGAGGCAACCCCGATTCCTTTGTGGATCGCCGGGGGCGGCAGCCTGGTCATGGGACTGTTCAGTTTTACTCTGCCGCATACGCCCCCGCCGGCAGCCGGCAAGTCGGTCTCGGCGCGGGAGATCCTCGGCCTCGATGCCCTCCGCCAGCTCAGCGGTGTGTCGTTTTACGTGTTCCTGAGCTGCTCCCTTCTGATCTGCATTCCCCTGGCGGCCTACTATACGTATGCCGGGAATTTTGTTGCTCATCTCGGGATCAGTGAACCTGCCTTGAAGATGACCTTCGGTCAGATGTCGGAGACGTTCTTTCTCTTCGTCATGCCGTTTTTCTTCGTCCGGCTGGGCTTCAAGTGGATGATGTTCGTCGGAATGCTCGCCTGGGCTCTACGTTATGTGCTGTTCGCCTACGCGGCAGCGGACGTAGTTCTTTGGATGATCATGACAGGAATTATTTTGCACGGGATCTGTTACGATTTTTTCTTCGTCACCGGACAGATTTACGTGGATAGAAAATCCACACCGGAAATCCGCGGTCAGGCCCAGGGGCTGCTGGTCATGGCCATGTTCGGTGTCGGCAGTCTGATCGGCGCCGTGGCAACCGGCAAATGGTTCAACCACACGATTGACCTGGAAAGCTCGGCCCCGCAGCCCTGGTATACGTTCTGGATCGCACCGGCCATCTTTGCTGCCGCAGTGATGTTCGTCTTTGCGATTTTCTTCAAGAATGATGTGAAGTCTGAATCCAGGGTCGAGGCCTGAGTGAGGGAGCGGACAGGATGACCGAGAAGCTCAAAGTTGCCGTCATCGGGACCGGGATGATTGCCCGTGCGGGCCACGTTCCGGCCTGGAAGAATCTGTCGGAGAAAGTCGAGGTCGTGGCGGTTGCGGGCACGGACCGGGAACGGACCGAGCGGTTCGCGCGGACCGAAGGGATCCCTCAGGCGTATACCGACTGGCAAAAGATGATCACTGAGACGAAACCGGACATCGTTTCAGTGACGACACCGAACAGTTATCACAAGGAGCATACCGTGGCGGCCCTCGAAGCCGGGGCGCATGTGTGGTGCGAGAAACCCGCGGCCACTTGCCACGCTGACGCCGCGCAGATGTTCGAGGTGGCGGAGAAGAAAGGCCGACAACTGTTTATCTGCCAGACCCTGCGGTTCGCTAACGGAGCCCGTGCCGCGAAGGAGCTGGTCGAGGCCGGACGGCTCGGCCAGATCTATTACGCCGAGGGTTTCGGCATGCGCCGGCGCGGAATTCCGCGCTGGGGCCGGTTTCACATGAAGGAGCACTCCGGTGGCGGACCGGTTTACGACCTCGGTGTCCACTTGCTGGACCGCGTCTTGTGGATCATGGGCTTTCCCAAGGTGAAAGCTGTCAGCAGCATGACCTACACCAAGTTCGGCAACCGCGACGAGGGCATCGCCACGCTGGTCGAGGACAGTGGCGCGCCGCTCGGTGCGGATTTTCCCCGACCGTTCGATCACCGCGATTTCGACGTCGAGGATATGGCTGTCGGCATGATCCGGTTCGAAAATGACATCGTGGTCAACTTCAAGGTCAGCTGGGCTGCCAATGCCCCCGACATCTGGTCCACTTCCCTGATGGGCACGGAGGGTGGGCTCGAGCTGGACCCGCTGCGGTTAAAGACCAACGTGGATCGCTACCAGGCGGACGTCTCCCTTCGTGTCCCGCCCGATCGGAACGTCGCCTTCCAGGGGCACTGGGCGGCCGCCGAGCACTTTCTCCGGGTCCTCGAGGACCGGGAGGAGCTGATCGTGAAGCCGAACGAGGTCCTGACCATCATGAAGATCCTCGACGCGATCTACCAGTCGGCTGAAGAGGGCAAAGAGATCGCGATTCGCTAACTCGCTGCCGAAGGATACCAGGATGACCAAAACCTACCGAGTCGGCATCATCGGCGTCTGCCATGTACACGTTCACAACGTGGCCCTGCTTTTCAAGAGCCATCCCCGGGTGGAGCTGGTCGCGGTGGCCGATACCCCGCCGCGGGTGCCCGAGCTCCGCCATGTGCCCTACTCTCGCAACTGGAACCTGAAGTATCTGAAGAAAGAGGTCGGGATTCCGGTCTCTTATGACGACTACCGGGAGCTGTTGGAAAAAGAGAATCTGGACATCGCGATCTGCAACTCGGAGAACTTCCGGCACCCGCACGTCGTGGCGGCCTGCGCGGAGAACGGCGTGCACGTGTGCGTGGAAAAGCCCATGGCCGCGTCTCTGAGCGATGCCCGGACGATGGTCCGCGTCGCCGAGGCGGCCGGGATCCAGGTGCTGATCCATTGGGGCCTCGGTTTCAGCCCCGTCTGGCTGAAGGCGAAATCCCTGGTGGAAGCGGGGACCATCGGTCAAGTCCTCCAGGTCCGTATGCACGCCGGTCATGCCGGGCCCCTCGAGCCGGGCGTGCGACACCCCGGCCCGAACATCGAGTCGGTTCCCATGACGGGTCCGGAGAAGGCCGCGACCTGGTGGTATCAAAAGGAGGCCGGTGGTGGGGCCATGATCGACTTTTGCAGTTACGGAGCGCTCCTGGCCCGCTGGCTCCTCGAGGAGCAGCCCGCCTCGGTCCTGGGTACGCGGGTCAACCTGAATAGCTCCTGGGGGGATGCCGATGACAACGGCGCCATCCTTGCCCACTACAAGAGCGCCCTGGGTGTCTTCGAGGGAACCTGGACTACAAGGGACCTGGGCAAACCCTGGGGACCGGTTCTGGTGGGTTCCAAAGGCACCTTGCTGGTGGAGGAGTCGAAAACCTCCCGCGTCCGTTTCCGTCCTGGCGGCGGCGAAGAGCAAGTGTTCGAGCCCGACCCGCTACCGGAGGAGAGAGCCTCGGTGGCCGAGGAATTCATCCGTAGTCTTGAGACGGACACCCCGCTGCACCCGACCCTGGACATGCACGTCAACCTGGACGTCACGGCTGTTCTTGACGCCGGCCTGCGCTCCGCCGAAAGCGGTCGGACGGAAACGGTCCAGAAGCGAGCGTAGCAGCAACATGCCTTGGCGTCCAAGTCCAACGCAGGCAGGCGGGACGCCTGCACCACAATGCTTCCAGGGGCTGCCGAGTCTTATTTTGCCTTTGAGGCTTGGCGGCCGCGTTTGGCTGTGATTGGCCAACAAGACTTCAGTGTTTTGTGGTGCAGGCGTCTCGCCTGCGTCTTCTGTAGCAAGATTCGGCTGCCAGACGGAATCTGCACCAACAATGCTCGTCTAATCAGTTCCTATCGGACCACCGTCCAACGTTCGTCGCGGGGTGCCGTCGGGCGAAAGTCCAGGCGTTCCAGACCCAGCGCGCGGAGCGTCGTACGCTCCACCAGCGAAAACTCGTCTGCATCGCTGCGGTCGAGGTTCATGGGCTCGCGGAGCACAATGGGCGAATTGGTCATGAAGCGCGCGTAGCTCGAACGGTTGCGGGATCGAGTGTGCAGCATGAACGGGTGCAGGATGACGAGATCGCCGGTTTCGCCTGTGAGTTCCACGAAATCTTCGCAGCGGTCGATCAGTGCCCCGAACTCATTCGGCTGGACTCCTTCCCGGTGCTCCCGAAGAAAACGGGCAACGTGTCGGATCGAATCCGGGGCAATGAACGTCCCCCCGCCTTTGTGCGCCACGTCTGACCAGTAGAGCACCGTCAGCAGCGCCTGTTCGCGACTGTCCAGAAAGTGGCGAAAAAAGCTACCGTCCTTATGCCAGCCTCGTGATGTGCTGGAAGGCGGTGCCCATGAATCCTTGGTTCCGCACGGAAAGTTCACGATGAAGGCATCACACCACTCGAACGAGTTGATGGTCGTGAAGTGACGCGACTCGATCTCGAGGATTCGATCCTCGATGCGGTCTTCCCCTCCGACCACGTCGCACATGGCTGCCCAGGCCCTGGGGGCAATCTCCTTGACCGGCGCGGCATTTTCGCGATCCATCCAGACAGCTTCTTCGGGCCAGGTTGACGGGTCGTCGGGATCATAGCCCAATCGTTCGAAGGCACGGTCCGTCCACTGGCGGGCAAACTCCCGGGTAAAGACATTCTTGATCGTGGCGTAGCCGTGATCGAGAAAGTGTTGCGTTTGGCTGTCACTGAGTGCTGGTTTCATGAATTCTTGTCAGCATCGTACCACAGGAGATCATCGTGCAATTCATTCGAACCCGTTGGCTCCCGCCCCAACGTCGATTGCGTGGGCGGTGCGCGGACTTTTTTGGGACACGCGAACCACGACTTGAGTCTAACCACGCCCAGCCAGACGCCGGCCGGAGTTGCCCGGAGGCGTGAAGAAGAGGGTCAAAGAAAGGGGTTGTAAGCCCGGACCGTGCCGTAGAGACGGTCGTGCTGGAAGTCCTCGGAGACAAGTCGGTCGAGTCCGTAATATTCCGCGTAGGCCCACATGTGAGCATCGAACCAGGAAAGCTGGTAGGCCGATGCCCCGCGCAGAGCGGCGCGCACGATCGTCTCATTCGGATACAGGACTTCAAACTGAGACAGGAGCTCCTCGGCTTCACGAATGGCATCGCGGAGAGGAAGGAGCGGTTCGCCGACGCGGATCGTTCTCGTCACCGCCGCCACAAATTCCACGATGGCCTGGTGCGGGACGCGCGCGCTGTCGTCTGCGATTCCGTCCCTCAAGAGGCGCGTCGCGCTTTCTTGCTTCTTGGGATCTCGTGGGTCGAAGCGGTACACGAGGATATTCGTGTCGATAAGATCAGCCACGATCGTAGAGGTCCTCGCGCGTCCAGCCACGCTTCGATCCGACCTCTTCTACCGCGCCCTGCTGCCGTGCTCGCTGCCGTTCGGTGGCGCGGTCGAACAACTCCAGGCGCGCTTGGCGACTGTCGACCGCTCGAGTGCGCCCTACGGGAATGACCCGAATCGAATCCCCGGCAGGAACCCATTCGATCTCATCCCCGGGCCGGATACCGTACCGGTCGGCCAGCGCCTTGGGGACCGTGACTTGAAGCTTGCTCGTGACCTTGGCCATATCCTTACTATAACAAGGACGCATTCCTTGTCAAGTCCGCCCCAGTGGTTGAGCTGGCCGCAGGGGGCGGTCACTCGGCCTCAAACAGCAGCAGCTCCGAGCGACGTTCCGCCTCCACGGAAATCGTCAGGCCCTCCCGCATCAAGGCCGCGCCAGAAAACACCTCCGTCGCGCCCGTGTTGTCGAAGGAAACCTTGTAGCTCTTCCGTTCGTCCAGTCCCCTGGGTTTGAGGAGATAGGTGTTGGGGTCGGACTCGGCAAGGTGGACGACGAGGGCCCACCCCTTTTCACGATCGGGCGACAGAAACTGCATCGCGAACCAGTCGCCCGCATCCACACCCGCTGTCGCGTTGAGGGGTGCGAGGTGGTACACCTTGCAGGTGGGGAGGAGCGGCCGGATGAAGGACTTGTAGATGTCCGCGTAGTGCTGGTAGCGCCGCCGGTCCTCGGGCGTCATCGCCTCGACACTGGCCGGAAGTATGGCGGTGAAGAACATGGGTGTCGTGCCCAGGGCATAGGCGCCGCGCAGCGAGGTATCCAGGTCCGGCAGGTCCTCCGGGCGGCAAAGCCCGAAGGCGATCACGATAGCTTCGGGCGGAAGGTAGGCTGTCATGCCGGCGAAGTTGCGATAGGTCCACAGCTGCCCGCCGAAGTCCCCGGCGAAGTGCTCGTCGAATGCGCCCGCCACGCCCAGGTCTAGACGGTACCCACCCGCCGAGGCCTGCTGCAGGATCACGTCAGGGTAGCGCGCGTGCACGCGCTCGAAGAGCCCATAGAGATTCTCGTGGTAGCGCCAGTAGTCGCTTTCGACAAACAGGCCTCGCAGCGTCTGGCTCCCGCCCGCCCCCGGGGGAAAGAAGACGATGCCGTTGGCGTCGTGCCGGTACAGGTCCAGCCCATAGTGCTCGATGACGCGTCCGACCTCGGCCTCCAGGTACTCGGCGGCTTCGGGGATCGTGAGATCCAGGTTCGCCCGCTCGAACCACTCCGCGTGCTCGCGGAACACGTCGCTTTCTCGCCAGCAGCCCATGGGCGCGCCGGCACCCCAGTCCTCCCCGCTCCCCCAGGTCGGGCCGTCGCGTCCGCCCTCGGTCTCGAAGTAAAGCCCCCACAGCAGCCCCTTTTCACGGGCGCGCTCGGCGAGCGGTGCGAGCCCTCGAGGAAATCGCTTGAGGTCGGGCGACAGCCACTTGCCGAAGCCCTCCACCCAGGTGGGGCCGTCTAGAATGAAGAGCTCGAGTCCGGTGGCCGCCGCCACGTCGATGCACTTCATCATGTTCGCTTCATTGTAGTCCTCGCCGTGGTAGTGGCAGACGGACCAATCGCCGGAGACGATACACTGGCTGCGATAAGCTCGTTTCGGCCGACGAGACGGTAGGACCGAGCGGCGGATGTGATCGTGCATCGCGTGCACCGTGGAGTCGAAGTCTCCCCGAACGAGCCCGAGGTGAACCGCGGGCGTGCGGGTCGTCTCGCCCTCCTCCAGAACGCGCAGGAACTTGGGCGCGATGGGTCCGATTTTGAAGGACAGCCCGTCGTGCTTATCGAACTCCATCTGGTAGTTCGTCGTCCACGCCAGCTGGCCGAAGAAATACTCTTCGCGCGATTCGTTGCGCAGAACGAAATACGGATCGTCCCAGAGCCGATCGGTGTCGTTGCGAATGACGTGAACCCCCTCGGGCAAAGGCGTCCAGACGAACCGCCCCTCCGAGTGCGCCTCCTTGGCGGGTGAATGCCCCAGGTGGATCTGCGCATCCTCGGACCACAGGCGTCCCGACCACGGTGCGACGTTATTCAGTGCGATCGGCTTCTGGAACCGGTTGGTGATTTCCAGCCAGCGGGTAAAGACCGGCGTGCCGTCCAGCAGCGTGTGCACTTTGACCGTGACGGGCCAGATCGAGTTGGCGAGCTCGACCACGACGTGCCGCGCCCCACGGTCTGTCTTCGGCAACTCGGAGGCGGAGACCCACTGCCAGCCCTCCGACAGCGTGATTTCGGGTACATCGACGGACGGCTTGTCCTTGATGCGGATGTCGAAGGCAGGGGAATCCCAGAAGGTGCTGGCCTCGGCTTCGCCGCCGGCAGACCACGAACGTCCGGCCCAACGATCCTCCAGCAAAGACTCGACACAAGTCACGTTCCCGGAGGTGTATTCGACCTGACGTTGTTCGCTGATAATTTTCATGAAGTCGGGTTTAGCAGGATGATGTTTGGGAGACAAGTCACCGTTTTCCGAAATGCCGTCCTGTTAGAGAAATCTTCTTATCGCGCGAGTTTCCCTTATCATCGTATCCGGGGTGGTGTTCTTTGCTGTGGGGTGGTCTCCTGACCGCCCCACCAGTTGGACTTCGGGCTTTCGTGGCGAGTGATGGCAGGATCAGTGCGATTGTTTGGACGAGGACTAGGTCGCTCGGAGAGGGAGACCTTCGGTCGGCAAGGTGGGCGGGTCGGGAGACCCGCCCACAACAGAGGAATCAATGTGCTGCTCGCCTGGGTCCTCTTGTCTTCACCGCTTCAGGCGGTCGTGATTTCGGAGCTGCACTACCACCCGCCCGAGGGGCAGGAGGCTCTCGAGTTCCTCGAGATCACCAACGACGCCTATTCGCCCGAGGACATCTCCGGCTGGGCTTTCGTCGAGGGCATCCGCTTCGAGTTTCCCCCGGGCACGATCCTCCGGGGCAGAGAAGCGCTCGTGGTTTGCACCAACGTCGCTGCCTTGCGGGCCGAGTACGGGATCGACAATGCCATCGGCAACTACGATGGAAAGCTCGATGGTTCCGGCGAGCGCCTCACTCTGGTGAACCACGTCGGCATTGTCATGCAGAGCCTTCGCTACCGCGACGGGGGCAAGTGGCCGGTGGGACCCGACGGCACCGGGCACAGCCTCATTCTCAAGAGCCTGAACCTAGACCCAGCGGAACCCGAGAGCTGGACGCAGAGCTCGGCGCTCGGAGGCAGCCCGGGGCTGCCCAACGAGCCGGCGGTGGAGCCGACGGTTTTTTTCAACGAGCTCTTTCGCGGCGCCAGTCAGGGCGACGGCTGGGTGGAGATGCATAACGCAGGGTCGGATGCGCTCGACGTCTCGGGCTGGAGCCCACGAGGCTGGTCCCCACTACCCAGACGACAATCATGAGCCAATCCAGGGTGCTCAGACGTTCGAACATCCTTGTTCTCCCCTCCAGGCGGGATAGGTAGGGGCACCTGTAGTCAGCTGCGAAAATCTACTGCAAGCCGTAGTTCTATCTTGGAACAGAGTGAATTGTAAGAGGAGGTGATCTCGACCCTGAGTTCTTCAAAGAAGCTTGCCGTGTACAACCAGTCATACTATCCTCATAGCCCTCCCAGGAAGTTCTCATACAAATCCTCTACCGATGATGAAGGACCGTGATCATGAGCAAATCTAACAGTAGCGAAACGATCCGCCTCACTGTAGCTCAGGCGGTAGTGAAGTACCTCTCCGTTCAGCAGAGCGAGCTGGACGGGCATCGGCAGCGCTTGATTCCGGCCATGTTCGCCATCTTTGGCCATGGAAACGTGGCGGGCATAGGGCAGGCCCTGGAGGAGTACGGGGACGATCTGCCCCACTACCAGCCGTGCAACGAGCAGTCGATGGTGCACACGGCACTCGGATATGCGAAAGCGACTCGCCGGGCGGCGACGCTTTCCTGCTGTGCCTCGATCGGTCCTGGCGCGATGAACATGATGACCGGCGCCGCCACCGCGACGAGCAATCGACTTCCCGTGCTCTTACTGGCTTCGGACTACTACGCAACCCGTCACCAGGGACCCGTATTGCAGCAACTCGAGCACCCCGTTTCGGCGGACGTGAGCGTCAACGACGCGTTTCGAGTCGTCAGTCGATTTTTCGACCGGGTCTCCAGGCCGGAGCAGTTGCTCACGGCGCTTCCCGAGGCCATGCGTGTTCTGACCGATCCCGTGGAGACCGGCGCGGTGACGATTTGTCTGCCGCAAGATGTTCAGTCACACGCTTACGATTATCCGGCCAAGTTTTTCGAGCCGCGCGTGTGGCGCATCGAGCGACGCGTTGCCGATCCCGAGCGGGTGGCCGAGGCCGTCGAGCTGATCCAAGCGTCCAAGCGTCCTTTCATCGTGGCGGGCGGCGGTGTCCATTACTCGGGAGCCTGGGATGATTTGCAGCAATACTCCGAGTCGTTCGGCATTCCGGTGGGCGAGACGTTCGGTGGCAAGGGTGCGATCCGCGAGCGGAGCGACCTGGCTCTGGGCGGTTTCGGCGTCACGGGCACTCCCGCAGGCGGCAAGATCGCCAGCGAGGCCGATCTGGTCATCGCGGTCGGCACGCGGCTGACCGATTTCTCGACGGGATCGCACGGCGCGTTCCAGAATCCCGACGTGCGTTTCATCCACATCAACGTCTGCGGGCATGACGCGTTCAAGATGGGAGCGCTACCCCTGGTCGCCGACGCCCGCAACGCCCTCCAGACTTTGCAAGAGGCTACGCAGGCAGCCGGCGTGCAGCCCAACGCCGCCTACATCAAGGAGGTGCGCGCTACTCAAGATGCATGGATGCAGCGAGTCGAGAGCGAGATCTATACTCAGGTTCCGGATGAAGCCATGAGTCAGGGGCAGCTCCTCGGCGCGCTCAACGATGAAGCACGCGCCGGCGACTCGATCATCGCTGCCGCCGGTTCCCCACCAGGGGACCTACACAAGCTGTGGGACGTTACCGGCGGACGGACCTGCTACCTGGAGTTCGGCTTCTCCTGCATGGGTTTTGAGCTTCCCGCCAGTCTCGGAGTGCGCATGGCCCAGCCGGAAGGCGAAGTCTATGTGTTCATCGGTGACGGCACGTATCTGATGAACCCTACCGAGCTGGTGACGGCCATCCAGGAGGGGCTGAAAGTGACCGTCGTCCTCTCCGAGAACCATGGGTATCAGGTGATCCGGCAGCTGCAGATGGCGAGGGCGGGCCACAGCTTCGGCAACGAGTTTCGCAAGCGCGACGCCTCGAAGCGCCTGGAGGGCGAGTACCTGACCATCGACTTTGCCAAGAACGCAGAGAGCATGGGGGCCCGAGCGTGGCACGTGACCGATCCGGATCAGTTGCGCGCCGCGCTGCTTGAGGCTCGTGAGGAAGAGCGCTCCTGCGTGATTGTCGCCGAGACGGAAAAGCACCGCTACGTGCCCGGCGCGGGTGTCTTCTGGGATGTCGCCCCGGCCGAAGCCACCGGTCACGCGGAAACGCAGAAACTGCGAAAGCAGTACGAAGCCGACCGAAAAAAACTGCAGCAGTTCTATTATTAAGGCGTGCTCGTGCTCATCGATTGCGCTTATGCCATTACTGTCGAAACGGTCATGCCTTGTCCTTTTCAGAGAACCGACCCGAATTTATAGCGACAGTCCACGGATCGTAGCATCGGTGGAGGCTGAATTGCAAGCTGGGTGGTAGTCCGCCTGTCTCCTCGACAAGTGCAATCGTGATCCCATGCCGTTAGTACGCTGGGCAAGATGCGAAGCATTCTTGAAGGTGAGTTTGGAGCCCGGATAATAGTTTCGGAATGGTTAGCCAGGACTGAAGCTCCAACGCCAAGACAGAATTCAGGATGCGTGCAGCGCTGTCAGGAGTAACCGGAAAGCTTCTTTTGTGCGTGTTCATCAATGGGCCTGCCCGGGCAACAGGTCCGACCTCCGTAGATGCCGCATGCTGGCTCAAAACTGGAACCAATCTCACATTGAATGCTGACGATGTCACGGTCTGGGGAGACGAAAGCGGAAATGGCAACGATGTGACGGACGCTTCCCCGCTCTTTGGTGCACCTCGGGTCAACAGAGGCGCGTTGAATGGTGAGGATATTGTGGGATTCGGCAGCGGCCTGGGCTCATCGAATAGCGACGGCTTGTCGTGGGGTGGCGCTCCACTGTCCGGGGCGGGTACCGGATTCATGGTAGTGCAGCCTGTTCAGCCTGGCGACGTCTGGAGAATGGGTACCAGTGGGCTTCCGATCCCCTGGTCGCCCCCTGAGATTTGGGACGATTTCGGTGCTTCGACCCGAACCCAGTTGATGTACCAAAGCGTCAGCGCCGAAGGCAGGCGCGACTGGGACTGCAACTTCGAGAGGTGGTTCCTGTACGCTGTGGCGATCACCTCGGACGGTGTAATGACCGGCTACGTCGATGGTATCGAAAGGGGACAGCAGGGTGGCTTTACCAGTAGCTGGGCGACTTCTCCGCGTGTAGGCGATAACAACTCTAAATTCTACGTGGCTGAACTGGTACTGTATGACCGCGTGCTGAACGCGAACGAGCTGAATGATCTCGTGGCCTACGCCGGAGAGAAATTCGCTCTCAAGGTGGCTCCCCCGGTTTTCTCCCCGGACGGCGGAGTGCATGACGCCGCTCAGTCAGTGATGATCACGTGCGGTCACGTGGGAGCTACGATCCGTTATACGGAGGACGGCAGCGATCCGAGCGAGACGAGCGGCACGGTCATCGCGAGTGGAAGTACGATAAACATCAGCTCTGATACGGTTCTCAAGGCCATCGCGACCAAAGCCGGTTTGCCGGACAGTGAAATTCAACTGGCGGTCTTCACGATCGAGCCTGCGGGTCTGCCTGCTTCGGGTCTGGTGTCCTGGGCAAGGTCCGGGTTGGGACTCAAGTATACCGCGACCCCGAACCATGTAGATGAATGGCTTGACGCAAGCAACAACGACAACGATTTTGCTTGTGGATCGTGGGCAGGACACCCTATCGCCAAACACAATGAGCTGAACGGTCAGACGGTTCTGGGCTTTGGTTTCAACCAGGGCTCCACGTTCAGCGATCTCACGGTCGGGTTTCATGAGGTGCCCATAGGCGATTTCAATGCGGTTGCAGACAACAGAACCACTGTTTGTAACATAGCCGAGCTACTGCTGTATGATCGCGTGCTGAGTGACGGGGAGCGGGACGCTGTCGTCGTCTATCTGGGGAATCGGTTCGGGATTCCGGTCACTATTATTCCTTCAGGCGGGAATCAGGCCCCTGGAGACTGCAACCAGGACGGTGCCTTCGATCTTTCGGACGCGGTTTGCCTCCTCGACTTCATTTTTCAGAGCACGCCCCCGGTTTTGCCGTGCAACTCCACACCGGCCAACGTGGCGCTCATGGATTGCAATGGCGACGGGGCCATCGATATCTCCGATGCGATCTACAAGCTCAACTTCCTCTTCCAGGGAGGGCCCCCGCCCGAGCAGGGAACGGGTTGTATCGAGATCCCCGATTGTCCGTCGAATCCGGGGTGCCGGTAGAAGACGCAGGGGCGCTAGGGCGCAGGGGCGCGGAGGAGCAGGGGCGCTAGGGCGCTAGGGAGCTAGGGCGCAGGGGCGCAGGGGCGCAGGGGCGCAGGGGCGCGGAGGCGCAGGGGAGCAGGGGAGCAGGGGAGCAGGGGAGCAGGGGAGCAGGGGAGCTCGGCCCCAGGCAAACAACATCAGCACACAGATCGAGCGTACTTGACTCCCTGACAGCATTGACGACACCCTCATTTTCGCTCAGGATACCGGGAACAACTTCGGGCACATCCATTCGAAAAAAACGAAATGGAGGTAAGAAGGACATGCGCAATCTGTGTGCATTTTTGCGATTCGGGTTGCTGCTGTTCTTGGTTCCCGCGCCGGCTGGGGCAGCCGATTTCAACGAGCTCGTGAGCGAAGAAGTGATCCGGCCGAAAGGCCAGTGGTATGAAGCCACGGTCCCCGACACTCTCGATCTCGCGGCGCGGGCGAAGCTCGCGATCAACGGTCTCGTGGGCAATATCGACCCGGAAAAGTTTTATTCCGTGCTCTTCATGTTCGACTGGGGCTGCAACCCTCCGAAGATCCGGGTCGGCAATACCTGGAACCTTCCCTCCAAGAACCTTCGCGCGCTTCCCTGGATGCGCACGATGTGCGGAAGTGAGCAGGGCCTGGATATCGAGAGCAACACCATGAGGGTCATTCTGGAGCAGTTGTCGGAGGACGGCTTTCTCTATGCCCCCATCGGCACCGAGGGGCCTCCGAGCTCCACGGCCTATCCGAACGTCACCGGTCTGGCTGCGCTGGCCATGTGGAACTGGTTCGAGAGAGACGGGAACAGGACCTGGCTCGACAAGATCGCCTTGATGAGCAAAGGCCTGCGTGAGATGGCGATTCAGGTAGAGGACCGGGCCTACTATCCTCCCGAGTCCGCCTTCGGAAAGGATGGGAAATGGCACTTCACGAACCGCGGCAAGCCCTACATGGCCTACCAGCCTCCGGAGGAACCGGACAACGAGGTGCAGGGCTTCGAGCAGTGCGTCAAGTGGCACCAGTCCGCCCCCTTGAGGGTGCTGCTCAGGGACTATCAGCAGAACGGCCATCAGCAATCGCTCGATCTGGCGCACAAAATCTATCGCTTCTACATGAAGCCGGGAATGTGGGAAGACCTGAGCCACGAAGGTTTGCCCGTCAACGAGACCGGTATCTGGTCCGGTCATTTCCACGGCAACGTGGCGGCCATGCACGCTCTCCTGGAATATGCCATCGCCACCAATGACGAGAAGGCAAAGCAAATCGCACGGCAGGCGTACGACCACGCCCGCCGCGTCGGTATCCACCGCATAGGATTCTTTCCGTTCTGGTATCTTCCCTCCAAAGCCGGGCGCGCCGATGAACGGCGAGGTTTTTCGGAGGGCTGCTGCACCTCCGACATGGTTCTGATGGCGGTCAAGTTGACCGATGCCGGACTGGGCGACTACTGGGATGATGTGGATTGCATTACTCGCAATCATCTGATCGAGCAGCAGATCATCGATCTGGACTTGATGCGCGAGGTCTCCGGCGTGAAGCCCGGAGATCCCGGCGATGACCTGCTGAAGCGTTTCCTCGGCGGGGTATCGGGGGCGGGGCTGACCATGCTTTCACCCGGTCCCCTCATGTTCGGATGCTGCACTCCGAACACGGACATGGCCCTGTACTATGCCTGGCACGGCATCACCCGATTCGACAGCGGGATCGCCACGGTGAACCTGTTTCTGAACCGGGCGGCGCCCTGGCTGGATGTCGACAGCTACCTTCCCTACGAAGGGAAAGTGGTGCTTCGCAACAAGCAGGCTCACACCGCCATGGTGCGTATGCCCTCATGGCTGGAGAGAAAAAGCGTCCTCTGCTTTGTCAACGACGAGCTGGTGCGTCCCGCCCTGGCTGGCCGCTATCTGGTCTTCGGGAAGCTGGCAAGGAACGCCGTGATCCGGCTGGAGTTTCCAGTCGTGGAATCCACCGAAAAGTACTACATCTACGACAAGACCTACACGATCCGATTTCGCGGGAATACCGTCGTCGATATCCGCCCGAGAGACAAGGAGCAGATGGACTGGAAAGAAGGCATCGACACGGGCCCTCCCGAATGGAAAACTCATATCCATCCCGTCTACCAGCGCGATCGATTCAAGAAGACGAAGACGCCCATGCATAACGTGAGACGTTTCGTAGCCGACAAGATTCTGCCGTTGCAGTGAGGCGACTGTTTGCGCGGGAAATCAACCACTTTCAGGGGAGCAAATAGAATGCTGGCAGGAAAAAAAACGTTCCCGGCGAGTCTGCTGTCGCTTCTCCTCATGGGCGGCGTGGCGCTCGCGGCGGGGCCGACCGATGCGGAACCCGTCGCCTGGCAAAAGGCCGGGGTGGGGCTCAAGCTGATTTCTTCGATCTCCAATGAGGTGGGCGAGGATGCGGACTGGGTCCTTACCTGGGCCGACTCGAGCGGACGCGGACCCGGGATGGAGTTGCTCTATCCGTCGAAATGCCCTCGGCTCATCACCGCTGAGGCCGAACGTTTGAACGGCCACCCCATTCTCGGCTTCGGCACCGGCCAGGGCACGTTCCACGCGGACCCTGTCGGATCCAGCAACAGCTTGTTGTGGCAAATCAATCCGCTCCATGGGGCCAAAGCTGCCACCGGATTCATCGTGGTCAGGGTCTTCGATACGCACGGTGGGGGACAGGTCTGGAACTTCGGCGACAACAACGCGGAGTGCCCCTGGGGCACGTCGGGTCCTCCCTGCGCGCCATCGAGGACCGCGGTGGAGCTACCATTCATCTGGGAAAACTTCGGCAGCACGCGCAACATTTGCCTGATCAACGAGAAGTGGGGATTCGACGTGCCTCCTCCGGAGCCGTTCCGGCCCCTTCCCTTCGTGAGGTTCGGTGAGTGGTATATCTACACGGTGACGCTCGGTCCGGAGAACGGCGATGTCGTCCTGAAGGGGTACATCAACGGGATTCTGAAGGGGAAGCGCGGCGGCATCAACGTCAGCTGGAATCGCAACCCGCTGGTCGGAGATTTCGGTTACGGCAGAACCGTCATGAACGTCGCCGAGATCCTGCTCTACGACCGCGTGCTCACTCCATCCGAACGGAATGCGGTGACGGCCTACCTGGGAGAAAAGTTCGGCCTCTGTGTCGCGCCGCCGGCCTTCGAGCCGGAGGGCGGGGTCTATCGAGAAGGGCAAACCGTGACGATCACGTGCGCCACGCCCGGAGCGACCATCCGTTACACGACCGACGGCAGTGAACCGAGCAAGACGAACGGCAAGGAGATCGCCGGCGGGAAATCGATCGCCATCGGCTCCGATACGATCCTCAAGGCCAAGGCGTGGACAGAGGGGCTGCCGGAGAGCCTCGTCAACAAGGCGTTCTATACCTTCGCTCCCATTCCGACCCGGGGCTTGACCTCCTGGGCCAAGGCCGGGTTCGGGGTGACCTTCGATCCCGAGCACGAGAACTGGGTGACCGGCTGGATGGACGCGAGCGGGAACGAGAAGCATCTGGCAAAGGGAAGCTGGGCCGGAAACCCGCTCTACAAGCCGAACGCGTTGAACGGCCAGCCCGTGCTGGGGTTCGGAAAGGGGCAGGGAACGACTACCGCCGATGAGCTCTATTACATCGGTACGTCCCGCGACGGCCGCTACGGTTTCATCCGAGAACCTTTCCATCCGCTGGGTCATGCCACGGCCGGCACAGGATTCATCGTGGTGCAAGCCTTCTTGAACAACAAGAACCCGCCGTACGGCGGTCAGGTCTGGGATTTCGGCAGGTACGGGTATCAAACGAATATCTGGAACCCGCCGGAGATCTACGATAACTTCGGGGCCACCAGCAGGCCGCTCCTGATCAAGGATCCGACGCTGAAGTTCGGCGAGTGGTACATTTACACCGTCTCGATCGGTGGCGAGCCGGGGAATGCCGTGATGAAGGGCTACATCAATGGAAAACTGAAAGGCACTGCCGGTGGCCTGACGGTGAGTTTTTACGAGCTCGCAGTTGGCGACCACAATCCGGTGGCCAAGAACGAGACGAGCGTCATCAACATTGCCGAGTTGCTCCTCTACGATCGCGTGCTGACGGACACCGAGATGGATACCGTCACCGCTTATCTGGGAAAGAAATTCGGGATTCCGTATCAGTAGGGGATGGCAAGGGGGAAGAAAGTGACTTTCGAAGAGCAGCTGGATCCGGCCTTCCGGGGCTATCTGGAGACCCTGCCGGAAGACCGCCAGGACCAGATCATGGAAGGGATTGCCAGAGACCCGGGAAAGACCCGGGCCGCGGCGAGCGCACGGCAGGCCGAGATGGCTGCAGCTCAGCCGAAAGTGGACGTGCACTGTGAAAAGCGCACCATCGACGGTCCAGGGGGAGCGCTCGACCTGTACATCTTTCGACCGCCCGGCGATGGCGCTGGAGGGGATAGCCCCAGGGCCGGTTTCGTGCACAACCATGGAGGCGGCTACGTTCTCAACACCGGCGACGATGTAGTGCACGCTCCTGCGATCGCCCATCATGCCGACGCGGTCGTCGTCTCTCTGGACTACCGCCTCGCACCGGAGCACCGCGCCCCGGCGGCGGTGGAGGACTCCTATGCTGCCTTGCTCTGGACCGTGGAGCACGCCGGGGAGCTCGGCATCGATCCGGCCCGTCTCGGGATCGGAGGCGCCAGCGCGGGTGGGGGACTGGCCGCGAGCCTGGCGCTCTACAGCCGAGAACAGGGCGGGCCGCGGCCGTGC
>Ga0315336_1001830_pt1 | contig 36900 bp, 38 predicted proteins | sample ASW5metaG_FD_204512 | JGI IMG/M metagenome (GOLD analysis project Ga0315336, IMG submission 204512) | Ammonia-oxidizing marine archaeal communities from Monterey Bay, California, United States - ASW #5 | ecosystem: Environmental > Aquatic > Marine > Intertidal zone | place: USA: California... | reverse complement strand
TTCTATTTTTAATAATTGTATTTGTTCTAAATCAATCTCCGTCTATTTTTTGGTTAATAGTTATCATATCGGTGATTTTAGGATTTCTAGTTGTTATCCCAATTGGAGGGGCAGATATGCCTGTTGTTATTTCTATGCTAAATTCTTATTCAGGATGGGCTGCTTGTGGCATAGGATTTACACTTAGTAATAATTTATTAATAATTACTGGTGCCCTAGTAGGGGCTTCAGGAGCAATACTAAGTTATATCATGAGCAAAGGAATGAATCGTTCTATTATTAGTGTAGTCCTTGGAGGTTTTGGTGGGGAGCAAGCTAGTGTAGGTGGAATTGATAACGCAGATAAAATAGTCAAACAAGCCAATGCAGAAGATGCAGCTTTTATTTTAAAAAATGCAGATTCAGTCATAATAGTTCCAGGTTATGGAATGGCAGTAGCGCAAGCACAACATGCACTTCGCGAAATGGGAGATATCCTTAAAAAAGAAGGTATCAATGTTAGATATGCAATACATCCAGTGGCTGGAAGAATGCCCGGCCATATGAATGTCTTACTTGCTGAAGCGAATGTTCCCTATGAAGAAGTATTGGAATTAGATGAAATAAATCATGATTTTCCTATGACTGAAGTCTCATTTGTTATAGGGGCAAATGATGTAACGAACCCAGCAGCAAAAACAGATCAAACCTCCCCTATCTATGGTATGCCAATTCTAGATGTAGAAAAATCTGGTACCGTTCTATTTATTAAGCGCTCAATGGCCACAGGTTATTCGGGAGTTGATAACGAACTTTTTTATCGAAATAATACAACGATGTTATTTGGTGATGCTAAAAAAATGTGTGAAAATATAGTTAAAGCTTTAAATTAGAATTAATCATTCTGTCTTTGCCTCGCTGCCTTCCTAGATCTTCTAATATTCTCTTCTTTTTCACGAGCTCTTTTCAATGATGGTTTTTCATAATGTTTTCGCAGCTTCATTTCTTTGAAAAGACCCTCTCTCTGTAGTTTTTTTTTCATACTACGAAGAGCTTGTTCAATATTATTATCTTTTACGTTTACAGTTAATGTCATGTTTTTCCTTTAAAAAGAGTGAATGAGATAACACAATGTTTAATTTATTGCAAATACTCTAATTTATGTATTTAAATTAAATTAGTGTTTTTATATAAGAAGGTATGTCAATTCTTAAAATTTCTCGTCTAGGTCACCCAGTATTATTGCGAAAAGCTAAACCAGTTAAAGATATACTTTGCAATGAAGTTAAGAAAATTATTAATGATATGACGGAAACTATGTTAGATGCCAAAGGCATAGGATTAGCCGCCCCTCAAGTACATATAAACAAACAAATTATTATATTTAGAACACCATTAATAGAAGAAGAAAAAGAAATTAAAATAACAGCTTTGATTAATCCCAAGTTATCAAAGATTTCAGATGATACAGATAATGATTGGGAAGGGTGCCTCTCAATCCCTGGTATGTTGGGACTGGTTAAAAGATATTCTAAAATTAGATATGAGGGCTATGATATGGCTGGAAATATTATACAGCAAGAGGCTGAAGGATTACATGCTAGAGTTGTACAACATGAATTTGATCATCTTATGGGAATTTTATATATTAATCGCCTTGTAAATAAAAATGCCTATGGTTATGCTGAAGAGATAGAAAATTTTTGGCAAAAAAGAAATGATGTTAAATGAACTTAAAAAAAATTAGAAAAGAGATTTTAATAGAAGCAAAGTTAAATGTTGTTAGATATGGATGGAACGAAAATTTATTTATTAATATAAAAAATAATTCAAAATTTAAATATGATGAAATTATAGCATTATTTCCTCAAGGTTATCCCACTCTTATTGAAATGTATTTGGATGAAATTAATGAAAAAATGACATTAGAGTCCAAGAAAATAAATTTAATACGTTTAAAAGTTCATGAAAGAATAAGAGAACTTTGTATTTTGCGTTTAAAAATAATGTTAAAAGAAAAAAAACTAATTTCCAAAACATTTTTATATCTGCTAATACCTCTGAATTATAAGTTAGCATTAAAAAATTTATATAAAACTATAGATCAAGTGTGGTTTCTTGCAGGGGATAACTCCACAGATTTTAATTTTTATTCTAAGCGAGCAATTTTGGCATCCATTTATATAAATTTTATGATACATTTTATCAATAATGATAATATTGAAGAAACCATCATTTTATTAGACAAACAATTAAAAAGAGTTTCAAAAATACCTAAAATTAAAGATAGAATTAATGTTATGACAAACATTATTCCTCAATTTTTTAAAATAGGCAAGCGTTTTAACTTTACTAGGCAATAATATCAGGTTCAATTTTATTTTTTAAATAAATTATTTTATCCTTAATTAAGAGTTTTCTTTTTTTTAGTCGTTGAATTTGTAAGAGGTTTACAGTTTGTTTTTCTTGTAGGCGTATAAGAATCTCATCCAAATCACGATGTTCTTGTTCTAATTCTTTTAAGTGATTAATAAGTGAAATTTTTGGCATTATTTGGAATTAAATAAAAAAAATATTATCAAATTAATTAGTTAGTATAATACCCCCTTATGGTAAAAAAAATAGGTATTTTAACTAGTGGTGGAGATTGCGCTGGTTTAAACGCAGTTATACGAGCTGCTACTATTAGAGCTGTTAATAAATATAATTGGCAAGTTTTTGGTATTAAAGATGGGACTCTAGGTTTGTTAAGTAATCCCTTAAATGTGATTGAGTTAAAACCCTCACATTTTGATGGTAATTTGATGAGAATGGGAGGAACTTTTCTTGGAACTAACAATAAGGGGTATCCTCCTATTAATAAAATTATTAGTGGATTTAAGCAATTAGGTTTAGATGCCTTAATAGGAATTGGCGGTGATGGAAGTATGAAAATACTCCAGAATTTGACCAAAAAAGGAAAAATTAATTTTGTTGGCATACCTAAAACTATTGATAATGATGTTGAGAATAATGAGCTTTCTATTGGTTATGATACTGCAGTTGATGTAGCAACTAATGCCTTAGACATGTTGCAACCAACAGCTGCTAGTCATCGTCGTGCAATGATTTTAGAAGTTATGGGAAGGGATGCTGGTCATATAGCATTAAATTCGGGTATTGCAGGTGGAGCAGATGTCATACTTATTCCAGAAAGACCGTATACAATGAAAACTATAGCTAAACATATTGAAAAAATTCGCTCTAATGGAAGAAACCATGCATTAATTGTTGTTGCTGAATCTGTAAAAAAAGAAGACGGTTCAAAAGCCACAGTTAAATTTGTTGATGGAGAAGTACGCTTAGGAGGTATTGGTTCATATTTAAGTGATGAAATATATAAGATGACAAACGCAGAAACTCGTGTCACTGTTTTAGGACATGTACAAAGAGGTGCACAACCTACCCATAGGGATCGATTAATAGCTAGTGCTTTTGGTGTTCACGCTGTAGATTTAATTGCTAAAGAAAAGTTTAATCGAGTAGTTGTATGGCAAAATAGAGGTGTCACTGATGTGGATTTAAAGTCAATAGCAGGCAAATCAAAAACCATACATAATGATGATCCTTTAATCAAGGTTGCAGAAGGATTAGGTATTTATGTGGGTGAAATTAATTAAAGTTTTGTAACTTTCCTATAAAATTTTTGCTGTTTCTAGACTAATTCAAGAAGTATCCACGATAATCCTAATAAATTTTCAGTTATTTTCCAAATCGTTGCGGATACCTGTAACGACTTTCTTATCCTTAGGATTTACAAATTCAAATTTAATTAATTCATCATCTTTGTACCAAAGTGTATATTGAGGAAAAGGACCTTTATCTTTAGGATTTTTAGAAGCATTCATTATATATTTTTCAGTTTCAATTTTTTTATTATTCATTTTAATGATATCATTCTCTAATTTTTGAACAGTAATTTTTCTAACAATTCCTTTTTGAGTATCAAATACCTCCTCTTCCTCTAAAATTTTTTTGTTCCAGTAATTAAGAGGTAAAATTTTATTACTGAGAATTAACTCTCCATCCATACCAGAGGCTATAAAATTTTCATCTAAATCATTGCCTTCTATATAATATTCTCTTTCATCTTCAAAATCGGTATAACCTTCAATTTTAACAAATTCTCCCTCAATCCAAGTTTCAGTTGTGTCTTGAAAAAACTTATATGCAGTGATTACGAATACTTTGACTTTGATATCAAGAATTGTTCTTATTTGTAATTTATCATCTTCTTTCTTAAAAGTAGTAATAAGACTTCCAATATTTTTATTTTTTCTAATAATATCAAAACTTACCTCATTATCTTTTGGAACAGGAAATGCATATAAATTGGCACTGATAAGTAGAAGCAATAATAAATATTTTTTCATAATGGTTTTGGTTTATTAGCATTATTTTTAAATTGATAATAAGCAAATAATAGAGATGCTAATAATAATACTGAATTTGATTGATGCATACTTGCAAAAATAATTTTAACATTGCTTAAAAGGGTAAGAATTCCAAGGAAGAATTGCAATGAAGAAAAAAATAATACAACAAATAAAGATATGGACTTAATTGCAAATGTAATTTTAGAAGATAAAAGAAAATAAATTGTGAATGAAAGAATGTATATAAATGTAAAACTACCTATCCATCGATGATTAAAATTAATAGTAATTGTATTTTCAAAAATATTACGAAAGCCATAATCATCAATTATATAGTCATCAGGAATTATTGATCCATTCATCAAAGGAAAAGTATTAAATGATTGTCCTGCATTTGTACCAGCCATAAAACCACCTGAAATAATGGTAATAAAGAGAAGTATGATGCCGATAAAAAATAATGATTCAGAGAAGCTTGAGGAATAGAATTGAATTATCTTATTATTTGATGAATTTAAAGCAGTCCAGAATAATATTGCAAAAATAATAAGGGCATTAATTAAATGAAAAGTTAATCTATACTGACTGACATAAGGATTGTCATTCAGTCCGCTTTTAACCATCCACCATCCAACGACAGCTTGAAATAGGCCAAATATAAATATAACAATAAGTATAAGAAATAATCTTTTAGGGATAGCTTTCTTTACTACAAAAAAAATTAGAGGTAGTATGAATATTATGCCAATAAGGCGAGCAAAAAAACGATGAAACCATTCCCACCAAAAAATATACTTAAATTCAGCAAGATTCATTGATTTATTAACAATAATGAATTCAGGAGAAGCTTTATAAGCAGAGAAAACTTTTAGCCAGTTTTCATTACTTAGGGGAGGAATAATACCCAAAATAGGCCTCCAATCAACCATTGATAAACCAGATTCCGTTAATCTTGTTAAACCTCCTATAACGATCATTAAAAAAGTCATAATAGTTAAAATAAACAACCAAATAGCTACAAAAATATCTTTATTTTGTAATTTGGAATAATTATTCATATGATCTATATAATCGTTCATAATTATAAAAAAAGCTACAATTTCGTTAAGAAAATCAGATTTATTTATAGTTTAATCAAATTTATTATTTGACATATTAAATATATTTGTATACAAATAATTGGTATACAAACTAATGGCAGACACTTCTCTAATAGAGAATAAATTAGGATTATTAATTTGGAAAACATCCAATTATTGGCAATCAAATCTCAGAAAAATTTTAAATACTTACAATATTTCTTTAAATGAATACTTAATTCTCTATTCAATCAATTATTTATTAACAAAAAAAACTAATATTTATCAAAATATAATAGCTGATCTTATTGGTATTGATATCTCTGTAACTAGTGTAACCTTAAAATTACTAGAGCAAAAAAAATTTATTACTCGTGAAATAAAACATGACAATAGAAAAAAAATTATTAAAATTTTAAAAGAAGGAGATAATTTATTTAAAATTATATATCCTTTAATTGAAAAACAAGAGGAGTTAATATTTAATAAACTAAATAATGAAACTTTTAATTTCACAAATTCTTTAAAGTTGTTATTGGGTAAAAAAATAAGAATTAAAGCAGAAAAACAAAATTTATAATGATAGACCCTAAAAATCATGATTTTTTGAAAGCTTGGCCTTTTAAGGAAGCTTTAAAAGTTATTAAAAATTTAGGGGGTTTTGTTAATTTTAATACTCCCCGAAAAGGTTACGTCTTATTTGAAACTGGATATGGTCCATCTGGATTACCACATATTGGAACATTCGGAGAAGTTGTTAGGACTACAATGGTTAAAAATTCTTTTGAGTCTCTTATAAACTGTAAGACTAAATTAATAACTTTTTCAGATGATATGGACGGTTTGCGTAAAGTTCCCGATAATGTTCCAAATATAAATATGCTTAAAAAACATATTGGCAAACCTTTAACTTCAGTTCCAGATCCTTTTGAAAAATTTGAAAGTTTTGGTCATTATAATAATGCAAAATTACGTTCTTTTTTAGACAAATTTAATTTTGAATATGAATTTGTTAGTTCTACAGAAAAATATAAAAAAGGTAATTTTGATGAGATATTAGTAAATATTCTTCAAAATTATGAATCTATTTTATCTATTATTTTGCCCACACTAAGATCTGAAAGGCAAAATACTTATAGTCCTTTTTTACCAATAAGCCCTATAACAGGAGAAGTTCTTCAAGTTAAAATAGAAGAGTACAGACCTAAAGATTATTCAATAATTTTTACAGATCCCATAAATAATAAAAAAACAGAAGTACTTGTTACTGGTGGAAATTGTAAATTACAATGGAAAGTTGATTGGGCAATGAGATGGATGTCTCTTGATGTAGATTATGAAATGTGTGGAAAAGATTTAACAGAAAGTGTTGAACTAGCCTCAAAAATCTGTGCTATTATGGACAAAAAACCTCCTGTGAACTTAATTTATGAAATGTTTTTAGATGAAAGGGGTGAAAAAATTTCAAAGTCTGTTGGTAACGGTATAAGTGTAGAAGATTGGTTAAGATATGCTTCTCCAGAAAGTTTGTCTCTCTATATGTTTCAAAAACCTAAATCTGCTAAAAAGTTATTTTTTGATGTTATACCGAAAAGCATTGATGAATATTATTCTCATTTAAATAAATTTCATCAATTAGATGATCAAGATAGATATGATAATCCTATTTGGCATATTCATAATGGAAAAGCTCCAAAACTTAAAAGTGAAATAACTTTCAATTCATTATTAAATTTAGTTAGTGCTTGTAATTCAAATGAAAAAGAAGTTATTTGGGGATTCGTAAATGAATATGACAAATCACTTAATTCTAAAGAGAGTCCAGAATTTGATTTATTAATTCAAAATGCAATAAATTATTATTCAGATTTTGTATTTCCAAATAAAAGCTATTTAAAAATTGATGATTCAAGCAAACCTATTTTTTTAGACATTAAAGAATTGCTAATAAAAATTGATGTCGACTCCTCTTCGGAGGAAATACAAACAGCAATATATGAAATTGGAAAAAAATATAATTTTGAAAATTTAAGAGAATTTTTTAAACTCATTTATCAAATTTTATTAGGACAAGAACAAGGTCCTAGATTAGGATCATTTATTAAACTTTATGGTATTAAAAAGACAATCAAATTAATAGATAATGTTTTAAGTGTTTAAATTATGAGTATATAAAAGAATAAGGTGCAAAATATTATTTTTAGAATAATAAGAAAATTTCCCCCTGAAATTTCTCACGATATTACTTTAAAATTGTTGAAATTAAACTTTAATAAAAAAAAAATATTCCATGATCCAATATTATATCAACACATATTTGGTTTTGATTTCAGCAATCCTATTGGGATGGCTGCGGGATTTGATAAAAATGTAGAAATTGTTAATCCTCTTTTAAAATTAGGTTTTGGATTTGTAGAAGTAGGTACAGTGACACCTAAACCCCAATATGGAAATGACAAACCAAGAATATTTCGATTAAATGATGATTTTGCTATTATAAATCATTTAGGTTTTAATAATAAAGGTTCTGATTTTGCAAAAAAACAATTAAAAAAATTGAATTTAAACACTTTATCAAAAGGTATAGTTGGGATCAATATTTCGATAAACAAAGATTCATCAAATTATATTGATGATTATAATTATTGTTTAGAAAAACTAGGTCCACACGCTCATTATGTAACAATAAATATCTCATCTCCTAATACTCCAGGATTGCGTGATATTCAAAATAGAGGTCAAATTGAGAAACTTGTTCAATCCCTACAAAACAAAAAAAATACTTTTCCTTTATTAGAAAATACTCCAATTTTTTTTAAAATTTCTCCTGATTTGGATGAGGAGCAAATAAGAGATATTGCATTGATAAGTTTGGCAAATAATATTGATGGCTTGATTATAAGTAATTCAACTATAGATAGACCCACTCTTTTAAAATCGAATTTAAAAAATGAAATAGGTGGATTAAGTGGAAAACCATTATTTTTAAAATCAACCATAATTTTAAAACAAATGTATACTCTCACAAATGGCCAAATTCCCTTAATTGGAGTAGGGGGCATAAGTAATGCACTTGAATGTTATGAAAAAATTAAGGCTGGAGCATCTTTGGTCCAATTATATACAGCACTTGTATACGAGGGTCCTGAAATTATTAACAATATATTATCAGAATTAATTAACTTATTAAAAACTGATGGATATAAAAACGTAAAAGAAGCTATTGGAAGAGATGTATGAGTCAAATTAAAAATATTTCTGGTTTAGAAGACATATTAGAAAATTATGATGTTTTTATTTTAGATCAATGGGGAGTAATGCATGATGGATGCCAAGGTTTTTTGAAAGCTATTGATTGTGTTAATAAGCTTTTTTTATGTAATAAAACATTAATTATCATTTCTAATTCTTCAAAGAAAAAAGAAACCACTGTTACTCGTTTGCCTGAATTAGGTTTCAAAGAAAAATATTTTACAGAAGTTATGACAAGTGGAGAAATGATATGGCAAAGTTTGCATAATACAAAACATGATCAAACTAAAAAGTTAGGTAAAAATTGTTTTCATATTTATGATGAAAGTAAGGAAGATGGAATGGAATTTTTAAAGGGTTTAGAAAAATTTAACTTTGTTAAAAATATAAACAATGCAGATTTTATTTTAGGATGCACTCCTTTAGTTGGTAAAAAAATTATTGATTATATACCTATATTAACATCAGCAAAAAAAAATAATATACCTTTTATTTGTGCTAATCCAGATTTTGAAACTGTTGAAAATCATTCAGGAGATTTAACTTTTTGTATGGGTACAATTTCTGAATTATATAAAAATATGGGTGGACAAACATTTATTTTAGGCAAACCAAATGTAGAAATTTATAATGAATGTTCAAAAAAATTGACAAAAATTGATAAATCAAGAATTCTTGCAATTGGAGATTCTCTTCATCATGATATAAAGGGAGCAATTAATTTTGGAATAGATAGTTTGCTTATAACCGCTACAGGAATTCATCAAGAATTTTTCGATAAAATAAATCCGATTTGGGAAACAAGTAATAATAATTTACAAAAATTAGGTATCGAGCCAACTTTTATATGCTCAGATTTTAAATTTTAGTATATCGCGCTTGACAAAAAAAAATTAACAAATACTAAACCTTCCATATTATGTCTATGAAATGCAAATTAACTGGTAAAAAGTATCAAAGTGGTAACAATGTAAGTCATGCAAAAAACCGGACAAAAAGAAAGTTTTTACCTAATTTACAAAATATATCTTTTTTAAGTGAAAAATTGGGTAAAAAAATACAGCTTAGAGTTGCAACAAGCACAATTCGCACAGTCGAAAAAAAAGGTGGATTAGATGAATATCTTATTAAAACGTCTAATACAAAATTACCTCCAGAAGCTTTAAAAATTAAAAAGCTTATACTTTCTAAATCTAACTAACAGGAATTAAGTTGATTTTTTTTAAAGGTATACTAGACCTTTTGACTCTTAATTTTTCTAGCTTTGTAAATAATTTAAACCAATCTCCAATTTTAATTACTTGGTTGGTTTTTCTTGTATTCTGTCTTTGTATAATTCTATTGTTACTTAAGTTATTCGGTGAGATAGGTATGTATTTATATACTGTTGTTGCTGTAATTGGAGCAAACATTCAGGTATTGAAGATCGTAGATTTCCCTTTTTTTAATAATCCTATTGCACTTGGGACAATATTATTTTCTACAACTTTTTTAACAACTGATATTTTATCAGAGTATTATGGTATTAAATTTGCAAGAAAAAATATTTTTATCGGATTTGCTGGCTTTCTCTTAATGACAATAATTATGCTTTTCACATTGGGTTTTACGCCTCTTGATATAGATAATGCTAGTGAGGAATATTCTTGGGCCTTAAATACTCAAAATAATTTATTGGGTATATTTATGCCTTTTCCAATATTTTTTTTCGCCAGCATGATCGCTTATCTTTTTAGTCAATATTTTGATGTATGGTTTTTTGAAAAAATATCTCAACATACGAATAAAAAATTTCTTTGGCTACGCAATAATATTTCAACAATGACTTCATCTTTAATAGATAATATTATTTTTAGTATGTTTGCATGGGTAATTTTTAATCCAGACCCTTTAGATTTTAATACTGTTTTATTCACTTTTATCTTAGGGACTTACTTTTTAAGAATAGTTATAGCTATTTTTGATACTCCATTTATATATTTGGCAAAATACTTTGTGCCAACTAAAATGAATGACTAAGTTTAATTGGCAAGTTAATAAAATTTCTACTTTATCACGTGCAAGAACTGGTGTTTTAACTACACCTCATGGAGAAATACAGACTCCAGCATTTATTTTTTGTGGAACTAAAGCATCATTAAAATCTTATAGTACTGTAGAAGCAAAAAAAAATGATACACAAATAATTTTAGCAAACACGTATCATTTAATGTTGCAACCAGGTAGTAAAATTATTGCTAAACATGGAGGACTACACAACTTTATGAATTGGCAAGGTCCAATGTTGACTGATAGCGGAGGTTTTCAGATTTTTTCATTAGGACATGGTTCTGTTGCTGATGAAATTAAAGGACGAAATTTTCAAGATAATAAAAAAAAATCTCTTTTAAATATTTTTGAAGAGGGCGCTTTATTTAAATCATATGTTGATGGTAAAAATCATTTATTAACACCAGAAATATCAATAGATATCCAAAGAAATTTAGGTGCTGATCTAATTCTTGTTTTTGATGAATGTACTCCTTTTCATATGGATAAATCCTATACAGCAGAATCAATGTATCGAAGTCACAGATGGTCACTAAGATCTATTAATAGCTTTAACAGAAAAAATAATTTTTTATCTAAAGAAGGTTCTGCTGGCCCTCAATCTTTATACGGTATAATACAAGGTGGAATTTATGACGATTTAAGGGAAGAAAGTATTAATTTTAATTTGAACTCTTCAAATTTTTTTGGTTTAGCTATTGGTGGCAGTTTAGGATCATCTAAAGTTGAAATGCATAGAGTGGTTCAATATACAGCAACTAAACTTAAAAAAAATCATCCAGTACATTTATTAGGTATTGGGGACCCATCAGATATTTGGAAATTAGTTAAATTTGGTATTGATACTTTTGATTGTGTTAGCCCTACTCGCTTAGCACGTCATGGAGCAGCTTTGACAAAAACAAGAAAGGGTAAAATTAATCTAAAAAATTCAAAATATAGAGAAAAAATAGAACCTATTGATCAAAACTGTTCATGTTCAACATGTAAAAATTACACTGTATCTTATTTGCACCATTTATTAAAATCAGAAGAGTTATTGGGACTTCAATTAATTACAGGTCATAATATATATTTTATGAATGATTTAATGAAATATATTCGTGTTAGTATTGAAGAAGATAATTTAAAGGAAGCTGAAAAAAATTGGTATTTAGATTAAGATTTTTTTTTTTGAGTCAATATATTAGATAATTCATTTAACAAAACTTCACCCAGTTGGTCAACTTCCATAATTGTCACTGCTTTTTGATAATATCTTGATACATCATGACCAATTCCAATTGCAACCAGATCAACATTGCTTTTATTTTCAATATCTTTAATTGTGTCTCGTAGATTTTTTTCTAAGTAGTTGCCTGGGTTAACAGATAGAGTTGAGTCATCTACTGGGGCCCCATCACTAATTACAATTAAAACTTTTCGCTTTTCTTGTCTTAAACGTAATCGATTGAATGCCCATAACAGTGCCTCGCCATCTACATTTTCTTTTAAAATCCCCTCACGTAACAAAAGACCTAGATTTCTTTTGGATCTTCTCCATGCTGCATCCCCAGATTTATAAACAATATGTCTCAGATCATTTAATCTTCCAGGATTGCTTGGTTTTCCATTTTCAATCCATTTTTCTCTAGATTTACCTCCCTTCCAAGCTTTAGTAGTAAAACCTAAAATTTCAGTTTTAATAAAACATCTTTCTAAAGTTCTTGCCAATATATCTGAACACAATGCCGCAACAGTTATTGGACGTCCACGCATTGATCCAGAATTGTCAATAAGTAGAGAAACAATAGTATCTTTAAATTCAGTACTTTGTTCTTTTTTAAAAAATAATTTATGAGTTGGGTTTGTAATAATTTTGGCTAGACGAGAAGTATCAAGATAACCTTCTTCTAAATTAAATTCCCATCTTCTTTTTTGTTGAGCTTGCAATTTTCTTTGTAATCTATTAGCTATTTTTGCTATTAGTGACTTAAAACCAAAAACTTGCTGATCTAATGATAAACGTAGTCGCTCTAATTCTTTCAAATCACATAAATCTTCTGCTTTAACGATTTCATCAAATTCATTAGTATAATTCTTATAATTTCTTAAATTATCTAGTAATTCAATTTTAGGAAAATAATCTAGTTCATTTTCAATACTATCATCTCCCATTTCATCATTACCTTCTGATGAAATTGCTTGTTGTGATTCTGTAGATGAAGCATTTATATCATAATCAGCTTCAATTTTATTATCCTGATCTTTTGATTGATTGTCTAAATTATTAGAATCTTCATTCTCAGAATTATCTTGATGATCAGTTTGATCATTTATTTTTTCATGTTCAAAGTAACCTAATTCTTGTAAAATATTTTGTAACTGATTGGCAAATTTTTCTTGATTAGAAATATTATTTTTCAATTTTAAAAAAAATTCTTCATATTTTTTTCCTAATTTATGTTGAATTATTTTTTTATATTCACTAAATCTCCCACTCAACTTTTCTCCAGTTAATTCACTGTAACTTACATATCGAAAAGCTTGAACTACATCATCAACATTTTTTATTCGTAAATCTTTAGATTGTAAATCTGACTGATGTTTATTTAGTACGTTAAATTTAATACCTTTAAAAATTTTAGACCCTTGTGTTTCAATTCGAGACTGTTCAACTGCATTAAAAATTTCATTTGAAATGTCATTTTGACTTAAAAACTTTTGATGAATATCATTTTCATGAAAGCGAAATTCTAATGCCATAGAGTCTGCTTCTGCACGAATATAGTTTAATCTATTTTTAAGTAATTTTAGGTTAGGCTCTATAAGATTAATTATTTGGCCATTTATTGAAGGAGAATCTTGAACAAAATTTACTTCGATAGTATCTGACTTCCCTATAGATTTGACAGTTGCAGTTAAAGATTTTTTGAATTGTTTAAGAATTTGTTCATTTTCCAACATTCACAACCTTAGCATCTGAAATATCAATTCCGAAAGATCTTTGGAAATATTCTTCAATTACTGATCTTTCTAATTCATCACATCGATTTAAAAAAGATAGTTTAAAAGAGTATTCTAAATCTTTAAATAATAAATAATTTTCGGCCCAAGTAATAATTGTTCTAGGGCTCATGACAGTAGAAATGTCGCCATTAATAAAACCCGATCTTGTTAAATCTGCTGTACTAACCATTGATCGCACTAGATCTTTACCTTCTTTTGTATTGAGTTCTTTGACTTTGCTTAAGATAATCTTTTCTTCAGTAGAACGTTCTAGATAGTTTAAAGTGGAAACAATATTCCATCTGTCCATTTGACCTTGGTTTATTTGTTGTGTGCCATGATAAAGACCTGATGTATCTCCTAAACCAACTGTATTGGAAGTTGCAAATAAACGAAAGTACTTATTAGGATTTATAATTCTTGATTGGTCAAGTAAAGTTAATTTTCCTGAAGTCTCAAGTATTCTTTGTATTACAAACATTACATCAGGTCGACCTGCATCATACTCATCAAAAACAATTGCAACAGGGTTTTGATATGCCCAGGGAAGTATTCCATCTTGAAATTCTGTTATCTGTTTCCCATTTTTTATAATGATTGCATCTTTTCCAATCAAATCTATACGACTAATATGACTATCCAGATTAACACGTACACAGGGCCAGTTTAGTCTTGAGGCTACCTGTTCAATATGTGTAGATTTACCAGTACCATGATAACCTTGAATTAGGACTCTTCTATTATTAGAAAAGCCAGCAAGAATTGAACGAGTTGTATCGGGGTCAAATTTATAACTTAGATCAACTGGAGGCACATAATCACTTTGTGACTTAAAAGCATATACTTTGAAAGCACATTCAACACCAAAAATTTCTTTAGTGTTTATTTCTTGATCAGGATTTTTATTTAATTCAAAATTGCTTTTCATACTATTCATTTTTTAAGAAACTTTTTTAATAATATTTTATATGCGCCCGTTACTTCTTTAAATTTTTTTTCTGCTTTTTTGTTATTAGCATTTACATCAGGATGAAAAATTTTCACTAGTTTTTTATAATTTTTTTTAATTTTATCAACTGAAATAGGCATTTTAAGTTCTAGCACTTTTAAGCTTAGATATTCTTGATTTGTGAGATTTTCATCAATTTTTTTACTCATAAGAAAATCATTTATCTCTTTTTTTTTCTCAAATAAGCTATAATCATTAACTAAAAATTCTTTTAATTGATCCATGATTTTAGAAGAATTTCCTTTTAATGGCCAGGACGGTCTATCCCAAACGGTGTCTTTACGCATGGATAATTCAATTTGATCAACACTTAAGCCTTTATAAAAGTCCCAAGATTTATTATATTCTGTTACGTGCTTTAAACAAAAAAAATAATATTCATATAAATTAGACCGTGATTTTGGAGCTTTGTATTCGCCAATACTTTTACATTCTAAATGGTCGCATATTTTTGGTGGAAATCTTTCCCAAGAAAGATTTTTTTTTACTATTTCATGTTTAAATTTACTCATTTAATTAATATATAACATATATTATGAATCGGAAGAAAAGAATTGAGTCTATATTATTGAGTAACTTTAAAGATTGGGAAATAGAGATAGTAGATAATTCATTTAAACATAAAGGTCATAATAATTTTGATGGGAATGAAGAATCACACTTTCAAATAATACTCAAAAAAAATTCTATAATTAAAGAAAAAAAACTTCAAGTTCATAGAAAAATTAATCAATTATTAAAAGATGAATTCATTAGAGGTTTACATGCCTTGGAAATAAAAATTTATAATTAAATTTTAGAAATTTCTAAGCGCAGAATTTGTTTTCGAGAATGAGAAGTTATCTTATAAGTAAAATGTTTGTCATTAATTATTTCACCATATAATGGTATTTTTTTTGCCAAGTCCATTACATGACCTCCAATTGTTGAAGACTCGCTTTCAGGCAATTCTAAATTAAATTCACGATAGAGATCTTTTATATTTTGATTTCCTTCAGCAATAATTATTCCTTGGTTATTAAGGATAAATTTTTTTTCTGGAGCATCAATCTCATCTACAATTTCTCCAACAATTTCTTCGATAATATCTTCTAATGAAATAAGTCCTAAAAGTTCACCATATTCATCAACAACAAGAGCAAGATGTTCCTTTTTCTTTTTAAATGCCACTAACTGGTCTAAAAGATTTGTAGAAGCAGGAATGAACCAAGGTTTATTCATTTTTTCTAAAATGATTTTCTTATCATTTTGATAATTTTTTATATCTATATCTAGAGTTCTTATATTTAGCAGACCAATAATATTTTCAGGATTATTTTTCCAAAATGGCACTCTAGTGAATCTAGAGGAATTTATTTTTTTAACTATCTCAACTAAAGAAAGCTCTGTATCAATTGAATAAATATTTTTTCGATGGGTGAAAACTTCTTCCACAGTAGTATCATTTAAAGTTAAGATACTTTGTAACATTTCTTTTTCATGTTCAGAGTCAGGACTAGACGTTTCGTACAAATCAATCATTCCTTGCAATTCTTCTTCAGATTGTTCATCTGATAATTTTAGGTTTATAGAGTCTTTTTTCATAATTAAAAAGTTTACAATTTTTTTAATTAGATAAACAAAAGGTGACAATATTTTATTGATATAGTAAACGAAGGGTCCAATAATTAGGGCAGTTCTTGTTGGCTTATTTATTGCATACGTTTTAGGCAAAACCTCAGCAAAAATAACTAATAAAAAAGTCATTAACAGGGTTGCATAAAATATTCCTGTAACTCCAAATAAATCATAAAAAAAAACGGTGGTTAAAGATGAGGCAAGAATATTAACCAGGTTATTAGAGAGGAGTAATGAAGTAATAATACTATCCTTATTATCAATAATTTTTTTCACATATTCAGCTCTTTGACTTCCTTTTTTAATTTTTGATATTATTCTTGCTTTAGATATTGCAGTAATTGCAGTTTCTGAACCTGATAAAAAACCCGAGATTAAGATTAAAAGAATAATGATAACAAGTAATAATAGATTGAATATAGTCATGTATTAATTATTTAAAAGTTTTTTAATCTCCTTCTTTTTTAATCCTCTTTCAAAATAGGCACGGCCAATTTTTTTAAGTGATATAAGATTGATTTTATTATTAGAGCTTTTTTTATCTGCAAGCATTAAATCATAAAAACTGTTACTAGTAATTTTTTTATCAAAATAAGGTAATTTAACTTTTTTAAGATGAGATATAAGATTATCATATTCTTTTTTGGTAATTAAATTCTTTTTTAGTGAAATTTTTGTTTCAAGAGCCATACCTATAGCGATTGCTTCTCCATGTAATAATTTATTATTATATTTATATATTGCTTCTAAGGTATGACCAATAGTATGTCCAAAATTTAGCATAGCGCGTGATTTATTATTGATTAATTTTTCTTTTTCATCTTTATTTACAAAAAAAGCTTTTATTTTTATGCTTTCTATTATTGCATTAGCTATAAATTCTTTTTTAAGATTGATTACCTGTGTATAATATTTATCTAACCAGTGATATAATTTAGCATCCTTAATAAGAGCATGTTTTAAAATTTCTGCATAACCTGATCTAATTTCTCTTTTTGGTAGAGTGAATAAAACAGAAGGATCAATAACCACTTTGTCAGGCTGAAAGAAAGTTCCAATTAAATTTTTACCATAGGTTGTGTTAAGACCATTTTTCCCTCCAATTGAGCTATCTACTTGAGAAAGAAGAGTTGTTGGTATTAAAATATACTTGACTCCTCTTAAGATAGTGCTGGCTATGAAACCTGTTAAATCACCAATTGTTCCCCCACCTATAGCGATTATACTTGAGGAACGATCAATTTTTAATTTTAACAATTTTGAACATATTTTTGAATAATAATTTATAGATTTAATTTTCTCACCTCCCATTATTTTTAATATATGTATATTTTTGTTTTTTTTTAAATTTTTAAGCAAATAAGATACTTTGCTATCAATTATAATATAAATTTTTTGACCATTTTTTTTTTCATTTAAAATAGTTGATAAAATAGATTTTTTTTGAACAACTATATTATAATTTTTAGTAGGGGTTTTAATTTTAATTATTTTTTTCATTAAGTTTATTATATTCTATAAAAAAATTACTAAGCATATCAGTTTGATTTTTATTATTTTTTAATATTATATCTGCTAATAAATAATATTTCCTTCTAATAATATCTAATTCTTTGATTTTTTTCTCAATATTAACTTCTAAAAGTAACGGACGTTTAGAAGATTTTTTTAATCTTTCTGTCAGAATATTAATATCAATATCAAGAAACAAAGTAATAAAATTATTTTGGAGAAATTTCCTTATTTTATGGTTTAATATTGACCCACCTCCCAAGGATAAGATAAATTTATTATTTTTGATCAAATTTAAGATAATTTTTTCTTCAATTTTTCTAAAACCCGTTTCTCCTTCAATTTCAAAGATTTGATTTATTGTTTTTTTTGTGTATTTTTCTATTAATCTATCACTATCTAAATGTTCCAATTTTAATTTTTTTGCTATCAATCTACCAATTAGAGACTTCCCAGAACCCATATGCCCTATTAGAGCTATATTTTTTCTCATATAATTTTTATAATTTTTCTGTATATTTGGGTCTTTCATATTTGTGACAATATTGTAACTGATTAAAAAAAAGACTTAAAAAAATACTAATAACCTATTAAGAGTAAAGGACCACTTTATCATTTATTATAAAACTTGTATGAAAAAAATGTATTTTATTTTATTTTTCTTAATAATATTGGTTATTTTGATTGTGAGTTTATACTTTATAGATATACCTGCGCCATCAAAATTAGTTATAGAACAATATAAGTTGCTAATAAAATGATCAATTTAATAATTATATTTATTTTTATTTTTCTAAATAGTGTCGTTTTTGCAAATGAAGTTACAGTTATAGAACTTCATAATCAAACTATAGATCAATTGCTTAACGCAAACAAAGAAAGTGTTACTAAAACCGAAATACTTATTACTGAAGACGATTTACCAGAAACAGAAGATAGTGAAAAAGATATAGAGAGTGAGTTAGAGTTAGATTCCAATAAAGAAAATATTTCACAAGAAGATACAATACCTTCAAATAAAGCAGAAACAAAAGCTGAAATATTTACTAATGAAGTATCTGAACTTCCTGAAATGTGGGAGCAAGTTAATAAAGAAGATTTAATTTTTTTGTTACAAAATATAAATAAAATTAATACTTCGGTGTTAAGAAATGAATTAATTTCTATTTTAGATTTTACTAATTCGGTTCCAAAAGACTTTAATAAAGAAGATTTTCAAAAACTCATTATAAGTAGTTTATTGAGTTTAGGGGATAGAAAAAAATCTTATCAACTAATTCAAACTTTTCAAAAAACACAAAATAATGATTATTATAATTATTATAAAGAATTTGAATTAAATTATTTGTTATCTACTTATAATCTTAGCAAAGCATGTGATTATCGAAAAGAATTAAAAGATTATAATTTAATTAGTAGTACAAATTTTTTTCTAAAAGTTGATATTTTTTGTCTTTCACTTCATGAAAAATATGATGAAGCAAATTTATTAATGTCTTTACTAAATGAATCTAAGACAGAACAAGATGAATATTTTCATTATTTATTTAATAAGTTGCAAAATATCGAAACAGCAAAAAAAAACGTCAACACATATATTAGTGAAAGTAATATTTTTTTATATAGTGCAATGCACCGTATAGGAAATATACCACTAACCGATAAATTTCTATCAATTGATCCAATAAATATATCAATGCCAATAATTTTAAGCAATTCTACAAATATAGAATTGCGCTTAAAAGCCGCACACTTAGCCTATTTTAATGAACTTTTGAATATTGATAGCTTAGCAGCTTTATATCAGACAGTAGATTTTACTTATAAGGAATTAAATGATTCTTCGAATATTTTACCAACATTAGATGGAAGTATTGAAATAGGAATGGCCTATTATTATCAATTAATCAATATTCAATTATTGCCTGAAACAAGATTAGAAGCAATAATAGAGTTTTGGGAATTTGCTGAGAAAAACAACCTTGAGTTAATTGCATATGAACTTTCATTAAAGAGTTTAAATACTATTGAACCTTCTAGTGAGTTTTCTTCCTTTGGAGCAAAGATCTTAAAAGCATATACTTATGATAATGACTTTGGGAATGCAAAAAAATGGCTTTTGTTTTCTGAAAATTCAATAATTGATGATAAATCACTTTATGAATTAAATTCATCAAAGCTTTTATACAATTTATTTAATATTACAGAGTCTGACAATTTAACTAATGTTTTATTTGAAAACCTTAAATATATGAATAAAAATTTAGTTGATAATAGCATACCAGAAAATAAATATAAAAACGAAATATTGAATTTAATATTTTCTACATTAAATGAAAAAATTGAAAATCCATTTCAAATTGAAAAAAAAATTGTTGAAAATAGATCTATGCCTTCAGTTTATATAATAAATATGATTAGATCCGCTATAATTAAAAGAAATCAGCCCGAGTTATTATTAGCAATTATTGCATCTATTAATGGAAAAAGATGGAATCAAATTCACCCAGAACATTTTCGTATTATATTATTAGGTTTAAAAGAATATAAAAATGGCAGTATTTTAAATGATGTTTTATTGGAAATTTTAAAACAAAGTAAAATTATTTAATGATAAAATATTTTGATTTTGAAAAACCTATTGAGAAAATTGATAATAAAATTACTGAGTTAGGTGATTCAAATAGTGAAGATAGTATAAAAAAAATTGATCAATATAATTTAGAAAAAAAAAATTTATTTAAAAAAATTTATTCTAATCTTAATGCTTGGCAAAAAGTGCAGATCGCAAGACATCCTGAACGACCACATAGTATAGATTATATCAATTCTATTTTTGATAATTTTGTTTTCCTAGCAGGTGATAAAAAATTTGCAGAGGATGCTGCAATTATAAGTGGTATTGGTAAAATAGCTGAAAAATCTTATATAGTTATAGGTAATGAAAAGGGTAGCTCCATGGAAACCCGAATTAAACATAATTTTGGTATGGCTAAACCTGAAGGTTATAGAAAGGCTCAAAGATTAATGTTTTTGGCAGAAAAGTTTAATTTACCTATTATTACTTTTATTGATACAGCTGGAGCTTTTCCAGGCAAAGATGCTGAAGAAAGAGGCCAGTCAGAATCAATTGCTTCATCAATATCAACATGTTTAAAAGTAAAGACTTTTATTATTTCTATTATAATTGGTGAAGGAGGATCAGGAGGTGCTATAGCCTTAGCAACTGCAGATAAAGTGCTTATGTTAGAAAATTCTATTTATTCTGTTATTTCTCCTGAAGGATGTTCATCTATTTTATGGAAAAGTTCTAAATTTGTTCAACAGGCTGCAGAATCATTAAAATTAACAGCTCATGATTGTTTACATCATGGCATAATTGATGAAATAATTGAAGAAGCATCAGGTGGTGCACATCGTTTTAAAAATAGACAATTTGAATTAGTTAAGGAAAGGATTCAAAAAAATATTAGTAAGTTAGAAAAAATATCTATAGATCAATTAGTAAAAAACCGTAATGAAAAATTTTTAAATATAACGAATACCAATTAATTTCCGTGGCAAATTTTATATTTTTTACCTGATCCGCAAGGACATGGATCATTTCTACCTATTTTTTTTGTAATTATGCTATTTGATTTAACTTTTTTAATATTCCCTGTTTCTTGATTTTGGGCAACTAATTCAAGTTTAAATAAAATTTGTAAAACTTTTTCATTTTGTTTTGAAAGCATGTCATTAAAATAATCAAAGGATTCTTTTTTATATTCATAAAATGGATCTTTTCCTCCCATAGCACGGAGGTTAACACTACTTCTTAGAGTGTCCATTGCTGCTAAATGATCTCTCCAATCTTTATCTATTTGAAAAAGCATTACTCTTTTTTCTGCAAAAGCTAATAGCTCCTCAGAATATTTATTTCTTTTTTCATTATATTTTTGATTAACTTGATCAAGTAATCTTTTGCTAATTTCTTCCTCATCAACTCCTTCTTCTTTAAACCATTCTTCAATTGGTATGTCAGCACTAAATATCTCTTTAATTTTTTTTTGTAGAAGGGTAGAGTTCCACTCATGACTATATTTTTTTGGAGGAACACATTCTAAAATTATTTCATTTATATAATCGTTTATCATTTCTTGAACAATTTCTGATTGATCATTGGTAGCTAAAATTTCTTTTCTATTGTTGTAAATAATTTTTCTTTGGTCATTAAGAATATCATCAAATTTTAATATTTGCTTTCTGATATCATAGTTATGAGATTCAACTTTTTGCTGAGCCCTTTCTAAAGCTTTTGTAATTAATGAATGTGCAATTGCTTCACCCTCTTTGACACCTAGTTTAGATAAAACATTTTCAAGTGTTTGTGAGCCAAATATACGCATCAGATCATCCTCTAAAGACAGAAAAAAAATACTTTCCCCTATATCACCTTGCCTTCCTGAGCGTCCTCGAAGTTGATTATCAATCCTTCTACTTTCATGTCTTTCTGTGCCAATGACCAGTAATCCTCCTGAATTAATAGCTATTTTTTTATTATTATCACTTTTTTTATCATCGCCTCCTAATTTTATATCTGTACCTCTCCCCGCCATATTTGTAGATATTGTAACGTTGCCTGGTATACCTGCTTGTAAAATTATATCAGCCTCTTGTTCGTGAACTTTCGCATTTAATACTTTGTGGAGAATATTATTTTTTGATAGTAATTTTGATATTATTTCAGAATTTTCAACAGATGTTGTTCCAATTAAAATAGGTTGCTTTTTTTCATGACGTTCGATAACAAGTTTTAAGACGGCATCATATTTTTCTTTTTTTGTCATGTAAATTTCATCATTACGGTCATTACGATTAATAGGAAGGTTAGGAGGAATTTCGACAACTTGAAGATTATAAATACCTTCAAATTCAGGAGCTTCTGTTAAAGCTGTACCAGTCATCCCACTTAATTTATTATAAGTACGAAAAAAATTTTGATATGTTATTGAAGCAATAGTTTGATTTTCTTTTTGTACTATTAAACCTTCTTTTGCTTCGATGGCTTGGTGTAAACCATCACCATACCTTCTGCCCTCCATTGGCCTTCCTGACAAATCATCAATAATTACTACTGACTTATCTTTAATGATATAGTCTTTGTCCCTGATAAACAAATGATGTGCCCTTAAAGCTTGGATAATATTATGATTTAGTCCCATATTATCTATATCTTGTAAAGTTCCACCTTTTATTAAGTTATTTTTTAATAATAATTTTTCAGATATTTCCATACCATTACTTGTTAGTAGCGCTGATTTACTTTCTTCATTAATTTCAAAGTCTTCTTTCTTTAAAAATTTTATTATAGAATTAATTATTGGATAAATTTCTATTGGGTTATCTGATTGTCCTGAAATAACTAGTGGAGTTCGTGCTTCATCAATTAATATGCTATCAACCTCATCTACAATAGCGTAACCTTCTTTTTTAAAACATAGAGATTCAAAACTATTCTTAAGGTTATCACGAAGATAGTCAAAACCAATTTCATTATTTGTAGCATAAACTATGTCACAATTATATTCTTGGACACGTTCTTCATATTTGGTTTTTGAGGTAATACACCCAACAGATAAGCCCAAGAATTTATATATTTTTCCCATCCATTGAGAATCTCTGAACGCAAGATAATCATTTACTGTAACTATATGCACAGGATCACCAGATAAGGTATTTAAATAAGCTGCCAGTGTAGCTACTAAGGTTTTGCCCTCCCCTGTTTTCATTTCTGCGATCATGCCTTGATGCAAAACTATACCTCCAATTAACTGAACATCAAAGTGACGTAATCCTATGGCTCTTTTAGAAACTTCTCTTACTACTCCAAATACCTCTGGCAAAATATTATCAAGTGTTTGACCGTCCGATATTAAGTTCCTGAAATGTAAAGTTTTATTTTTTAAATCTTGATCAGTTAATTTTTTTAATGATTCCTCAAAACCATTGATTTTTTCTATCGTTTTAGCATATGACTTAAGTTGTCTTTCACTAGAAGAACCAAATAGTTTATTTACAAAATTTAGCATTTTTATGATAATGGCTGTTATCATATGCCTAAAAATAGATCTACTAAGGATTTGGGCCTTTCTAGCAATGAAAGACTATATTTAAAAAGAAATAGCATATCTCCTTTTAATTTTCCTCTAATTAAAAATTTAACATCCAATTATGTTAAATTTTATACATTTCATGCAGGTTTTAAAAAAAAACATGATGATTTGTTATTAGCTATTTTTAATAGTAAAGTCCGAGTTGTAGCCGCTTATTCAAAAACCTCTACTCCATCAGCACCAATTATTTGGGATAAAAAAAATAACAAGGGTTTTTGCAAAGTTTTAATAGTAAATTCAGGAAACGCGAATGCACATACAGGTGATAAAGGTATCGAAGCAATTAATATTTATGCAAAAATAGCTGCAAAAAAATTTAACTGTACTCTAAATGAAATATTAGTTTCATCTACTGGAGTAATTGGAGAACTGCTAGATCAAGAAAAGATAATAAAAACCTACCCCTTAATAGATAAGTCTAGACAGAAAAATTTATTGTCAGCAGCAAAAGCTATAATGACAACTGATACTTTTGCTAAAACAGCAATAAAAAAAATAAAATTAGGCACTAAAGAGGTTCGTATTTTTGGTTTTGCTAAAGGATCAGGAATGATTTTTCCAAATATGGGAACTATGTTAGCATACATTTTTATTGAAGCAAATATTTCAAAAAGTATTTTAAAAAATTTACTAAATTCTCATCTTGATCAAAGTTTTAATTCCATTAGTGTCGATGGAGATACATCAACTAGCGATACCGTGATGTTATTTTCCTTAGCTGATCATGAACAAAAGAAGATAATAAATAAAACTGAAATAAAAAAAATATCTTTAGCATTAAAAGATGTAATGTTTCAATTAGCATTACAAATAGTATGTGATGGAGAGGGAATATCAAAATTAATGATAATAAATATTTCGGGTGCTAATAATTATGTACAAGCCTCATCCGTTGCTTTTTCTATTGCTAATTCAACACTTGTTAAAACAGCCGTAGCTGGCGAAGATGCTAATTGGGGCCGATTGATTATGGCGATTGGAAAGGCAGACAATAGACTTGATCAAAAAAAAATAAAATTAAAGTTTGGAAATTTGTTGGTTGCTACTAAAGGTCAAATGTATAATGCTATTAATATAAAAAAATTGAATACCTATATGAAAAACAAGATCATACAAATTAATGTTGAATTGGGTATTGGAACATTTAAAAGAACAGTTTATGCTTCGGATTTAACTCATGAATATATAAGAATTAATTCAGATTACCGTTCATAATTCATTCTAATGCATTTTTTAATAAATTTTTTGCTTCACCTGGTTTTAATGGTTGTTGTTGAGAAGGATCATCTTTCCAACCACTAATATAAATAATTTGTAATTTTAATAAGAGTTGTTTATTTTTAGAAAATTTTTCCCAGTATATTTCTTCCACTCTTTTAAAGTAATTTTTGTTTTCGAATATTTTTTTTCTGTCATTAAGTATATTTGAATTTCCAAGATATCGTATATCGTTTAGGAGCGTATAAAATTTTTCATATCTAAGTTCTAGTGTATCAACTTCAATTAAAGGAATTTTATAATTATTTATATTTAGTATTTCTTTTATTTGTTCAATAGAAAATGATTCATTAAATCTTCGGTATGCACCACCGTAAAATTCCATATCTGCTTGAATCATACAATTTTTAATTTCTGTAAAACAATTGAGGCTAGGTATGCTAGCAATAAAAAAACCATTTTTATTAAGAGAATTATTAATATTTTTTAATAATAAGTTAAAATTATTTGTTAAATGTAAGTAAAAATTACTTATTATTAAGTCAAACTTTTTTTCATTGATGACCCACTGATCATGATCAAGACAAATTTTTTGTTCATTAGCAGTATTTTCTAAAAGTTTTTTTGAAATATCTATTACTAAATAATTAGTTTTTTGAAATCTTGATTTAATATAATTAATAATTTTTTTTGATGAGAAACCAATTTCAAGGCAATTTTTAATAGAAAAATTAATACTTTCAAGTGAGAGATTCATACGATCTCCTATTTCATTATAAATAAATTGATCATGATCTTTTAATATTTTATTGCGTTGAAGAATGTGAAAATCTTTATTGATTATTTGATCATCATTCATATTAAGTGTAATAGTTTATTTTATGCAAGATTTGACAAAATATATTGATAATATTGTTTATGAAAGCAGCACTCAAATTAATGACAAAGTATTAGGCGTTAATTTCTTGGAAAAGCTCAAATATTTATTAATTGATAAGATAAAATTATTTAATAAAAATTTTATAAAAAATATTGAAAATTACCAAAATAATAAGACAGCTAAAAAATATGGTGAAAATTATTTATTAATAAAAGTCAAAACCAATTCAGATTCAGTATCAACAATAAAAAATATTGTTTCAAATGATTATCTTAGTATAGTCGTACATGGCTCAAAATCTTTAAAAATTTATGAAAACAGTAGTTCAAAAAAATCTTTTTTTTTAAATTGTGTTACTAATACAGGTATTGTGATTAGTAAGGATACAGTTATTAGTGAGTCAATATCTAAAAATACTATTTTATTAGATATTATTAATATCAAGGATAATATAAATGTTGAAAATTAAAAAATTAATATAATATTAGTAAAGTGATTGTATTTAATTTAATTTGTAAAAGTTGTAACTTTAAATTTGAAGGATGGTTTGAAAATTCAATTGAATTTTCTAAACAAAAAAGAAAAAATCTGATAAATTGTCCATCTTGTAATAGTGCTTTAATTAAAAAAACTTTAATGACTCCAAACTTATCATCAAAAAGTAACACAATAAAAATAGAAAAGCATAAAAAGACTGTAGCAAATAGTATTAACAAATATAAAAAAATTATAGAAAAAAATTTTGATTATGTTGGAGAAAATTTTACAGAAGAAGCAAAAAAAATGAAATATGGAGAAATTGATGAAAGGGCTATTTATGGAGAAGCAAATCTAGAGCAAACTAAAGAGTTATTAGAAGAGCAAATTGATGTGATACCCTTGCCATGGACGCCTTCTAAAAAATCTAATTAATTAAGTTTAGCTGTACAAAAATAATTTATTGGAAATAAACTTTCATTTAATATCCATTGTTTTGTTATAGGATGGAGATTCATCCCCGTTATGTTTTTTATTATAAAATTATTTTTTCTTAATGCTATTTTTAATTCATCAGGAGTAATTAGTTTATCATAGTTGTGAGTATTTTTTGGAATCCATTTAAATATATTTTCGGCCATAAAAATAGCAAAAATCTTTGAAAGACGTGTCCGATTGATCGTGGAAAGTATTATTATACCCTTAGGCTTCAAGTTTTTTTTAAATTTAACAATTAGTGATTTCCAATTATCTAAATGTTCGATAATTTCTAGCATAAGTATTAAATCATATTTTTTTTTAATACTAATTGTATCAATATCATCATGAATATAATTAATTCTTAAATCAGATTCGATAGCATGATTTCTGGCTATTTGTATATTTTTTTTTACGAAATCAATACCAGTAACATTAGCCTTTAACCTTGCAAGTGGTTCACAGGTTAGTCCTCCTCCGCATCCTAAATCAAGTATATCTAAATTGCTCATTTTTTTCTTTTCAATATTATGTAAAATATACTCTATTCGTAATGGGATAACCTGATGTAAAATTTTAAATTTACCTTCGGGTTTCCACCATTCATTCGCTATTGAAGAAAAATGGTCAAATTCTTGATTTTTTGTTATTTTATCAATCATAAAACTTGTTACTTTTATCTAAAAATAATAAGAACCTTCAAATTAATTGAAAGAGTGCTTAAGTCAATGAAGATCGTGGTAATGAAATTTGGAGGAACATCGGTTGCTAATATTGAAAAAATTAGAAATGTAGCAGAAATTGTAAGTAAGCAATATAAAAAAAACAAAATTGTAGTTGTTTTATCGGCTATGTCAGGTGTGACAAATCAGTTACAATCTTATATTGAAGAAGTTGACTACTCACCCTCTATAGAGTCTGATCTAGTTATGACTTCTGGTGAACAGGTAACTATTGGTTTATTATCAATGCTACTTAACAAGAGAAGAATTAAAAGTTTGCCTCTGTTGGGTTGGCAATTACCAATTATTACAGATGAGAATTATGAAAAGGGAAAAATATTAAATATCAATAATGAATCAATTTATCATTATTTTAAATCTTATGATGTGATAGTTTTGGCGGGTTTTCAAGGAATTAGTACATCAGGGAATATTACTTCCCTAGGTAGAGGAGGCTCTGATACTACAGCTGTAGCTATAGCAGCTTCACTTCAAGCAGAGAGATGTGATATTTATACTGATGTTGAAGGTGTCTATACAACTGATCCTAACATAGACTCAACTGCAAAAAAAATTAACAAAGTAACTTATGAGGAAATGTTAGAAATGTCTTCCACAGGTACTAAGGTTCTTCAAACTCGGTCAGTTGAATTAGCTATGAAAAATAATTTAACTTTACAGGTACTTTCTTCACTAACTAATAAAAATGGCACGTATATAGTTAATGAAAACAAATTAATTGAAAAAGAAATAGTGAGCGGGGTATCTTACAGTAAAAATGAATCAAAACTTACTATTTCTGGAATACCTGATAAACCTGGTATATCCGCTAAAATATTTGGATTAATGGCAAATCATAACATTAATGTTGATATGATTGTGCAAAATATATCTCAAGATGGGATTAGTGCTAATATGACTTTTACAGTACCATTTAAAGATTCAGATATTGCAAAAAAAATACTTGAGGATAAACATTCCGAACTTAATTATAGTAGTATTTCTGCTGATTCTGATATCGCTAAAATATCTGTTGTAGGTATGGGGATGATGTCTCAATCTGGTGTAGCTGGAAAAATGTTTAAAACTCTTGCGGAAAATATGATAAATATTCTTGCAATTTCTACATCAGAGATAAAAATTAGTGTTTTAATTAAAAAAAAATATACTGAACTTGCTATAAAATCTCTCCATACTGTATACAAATTGGACAAGAAGTAATAGAAGTAAATAACTATTAATTATTTGGATTTATGGAATTTGTTGGTGAATATCTTAAAAGTATAAGAATTAAAAAAAAACTTAATATAAAAAAAATATCTAAGGAATTAAATATTAGTGAGAGCTTATTGGAAAATTTTGAGAATGATAATTTTCCTCAATATATAAACACTGTTTTTTTAATTGGACATATACGAGCATATGCTAAATTTTTACATTTAGATCATAATCAGGTTGTTAATAAATTTAAAATTCAGACATCTTATGCTAATACAAAAGTTCAAAAAATTTCAAAACCAATTCAAATTCCAAGTTTTTTATCTTTACCAAAATCTTTATCTTTAGCCTCAATTATATTAATAGTCTTTATTGTTTATTTTTTATTTATACAACCTAATGATTTGCAGCCTGAATATGCAATGACACCAGATTTACCTGAAAATTTAGAATATGAATTAGAGATAACAGAAATGGATATTGCTTTGTTACAAAATGCCGAACAAAAAGTAAAAACATCTTTATTAAAAAAGGATAAAGAAACTTTGTTAATACAAGAAGAAAAAAATAAATTTGTTACTTCTTCTAGTGTTATAGCATCTTTACCAAAAAAAAGTGATTTAAATATACAAGATGAAATAATTACTTTAAAGTTCTTAAATCCAACATGGATTCAATTGAGAGATAATGAGGATAAAATAGTTATTAGTAAGTTAATGAATCAAGGAGACGAATATTCATACAGTTTATCAGAAAATTTAAATTTAACAGCAGGAAATGCTGGAAATATTGTAATAATTGTAAATGGTTTAGTTAAAGGCAAAGCTGGTAAAGTTGGTGAAGTAATAGATTCTTTAATTGTAGATAGTAATTTTAAATATTAACTTATCAATGCATCGTTTGTATCAGAAAATTGATAGGCGTAAAACGCGATCAATCAAGGTCGGTAATTTAATTGTTGGAGGTAACGCACCAATTTTAGTTCAAACTATGACTAACACTTTAACAACGGATATAGAAGCTACAGTAAATCAAATTAGAAGTGTAGTTAAAGTTGGGGCAGACATTGTTAGAGTTTCTATACCAGATATAGAGTCATCAAAGGCTTTAAAAGAAATATGTAAAAGAGTTAAAGTTCCAATTATAGCAGATATTCATTTTCATTATAAAAGAGCAATTGAGTCTGCAGTTAGCGGAGCTTCTTGTCTAAGAATTAATCCAGGTAATATTGGTTCTAAAGAAAAAATTAAAGATGTAATTAAGGCTGCTAAGGATCACAATTGCTCTATTCGTATAGGAGTTAATGGAGGCAGCTTAGAAAAAAGTATTCTTGAAAAATATCCTGAACCAAATCCTGAAGCTTTGGTAGAAAGTGCTCTTTATAATATAAAAATATTGGAAGATAATGATTTTTTTAATTTTAAAATAAGTGTTAAGGCATCAGATATTTTTTTAGCAACAAAAGCATATGAAAATTTATCTGCAATTTGTGATTATCCTTTACATTTAGGTATAACTGAAGCTGGCAGTAAAAGAACAGGCACTATAAAATCATCTATTGGTATTGGAAAATTATTATTAAAGGGAATAGGAGACACCATTAGAGTTTCTTTGTCTGAAGAACCAGAAGAGGAGGTTAAAGTTGGTTATGAGATTCTTAAAAGCTTAGGATTAAGGAATAGAGGAGTTAAAATAATTTCCTGTCCGTCTTGTGCAAGACAGCAATTTCAAGTAATTGAAACTGTAAAAAAGTTAGAGAAATCTTTAGAGGATATTACCGTTCCCATAACTGTATCTATTATTGGTTGTGTTGTAAATGGTCCTGGAGAAGCAACTATGACACAGATAGGGATTACAGGAGGGGGTAATAAAACACATATGATATATATAAATGGAAAAAAAGATCATCGAATTAAAAATGAAGACCTCCCTACTTACTTGGAAAATATAATTAGAAAACAAGCTGCAAAACAAAGTAGTCAAATAATATGAAATTTCAGCCAGTAAGGGGTACACATGATTTGTATAGTTATGAACTTGCAAAATATCGATGTTTAGAAGAAGTTATAAGAAGTTTAGCTAAAATATATGGTTTCAATGAAATTATCACACCAATCTTTGAGCATACTGAGTTGTTTAAAAAACCTTTAGGTCAGCACAGTGATATTGTTTTAAAGGAAATGTATACTTTTAAAGATAGAAATAACTCATCATTAACTCTACGACCTGAATATACTACTCCTATGATAAGAGCTGCAATTTCAAACAGTCTGTTAGAAAAAATACCTAAAAAATTTTATGGTATTGGACCAATGTTTAGAAGGGAAAGACCTCAAAAAGGCAGATACAGACAATTTAACCAAATAAATTTTGAAATATTAGGCTCTCATGATGTAGCTGCAGATGTTGAATTAATTTTGTTGGCAGATGATATATTAAAGAATCTTTTTCCTAATAAAAAAATATTATTACAGCTAAATTCTTTAGGGGATAATGACACTTTAAAAATATATAAAGAAAATTTAAGTCTTTATTATGAAAAGTATAAAAATAAATTATCAGATGAGTCTAGAGCTAAAATCCATACTAATCCCTTAAGAATATTAGATTCTAAAAAACCTCAAGATCTTGAAATAAATAATAATGCTCCAAGAATTTATAACTTTTATTCAGAAAATGCTAAAATTAAATTTGATAATTTGCAAACTTTACTGAAAGATGCTCCAATTGATTTTGAAGTAAATCCAAAATTAGTAAGAGGTTTGGATTATTATTGTCATACAGTTTTTGAATTTAAATCAGATGATTTAGGAACTCAAGATACATTAATAGGGGGTGGTAGATATGATGGTCTAACCAAACTTTTAGGTGGACCAGATATTCCTGGTGTAGGATGGGCTGGCGGAGTTGAGAGAATTATTATGTTAATGCAAAATAATATTAAGATAGAGAAGAAAGTTTATTTAGTCTTGATAAATGAGAGTTTTAAAAGTTACGGATTGCGATTAATAAATTTATTGCGTAAAAATAAAATCCCTGTTTTTTTTGATTATAAATACAATTTAAAGAAATCTTTATCTAATGCAAATCACTTAAATTCTGAATATGCTATAATTATTGGAGAAGATGAAATTAAAAATAATACATGTACAATTAAAAATTTATATAAAAATTCTCAAAAAACAGTTGCATTTGAACAAGTAGTAAAAACTTTAAGCTAATGAAAGGTTTAAATGAGCAACTTATTGCGATCCTTAAAAGGCATCATGAAATAGAAAAAAAATTATCTAATCATGATTCACTTGAGACTAGTAAATTTATAGAATTAAATAAAGAATATTCTGAACTCATTTCTATTGTTGAGGTTATAAATAAATTCAATAGCAATAAAGATGACTTATTAAATTTAAAAGAACTACTTAAAGATGAGGATAATTCTATAAGAGAAATGGCCGAAGAAGAAATTAAAGAAAAAAATATTAATATAAAATTAATTGAGGGTGATTTATTAAAATTACTTATTCCAAAAGATGTCAACGATAAAAAAAATTCGATATTAGAAATTAGGGCAGGAACAGGAGGTGATGAAGCTTCTCTTTTTGCTGCAGATTTATTTTCAATGTATCAAAAATATTCAGAAATAAATTCTTGGAAATTTGATATATTATCAATTTCTGAAACTGGTCTTAAAGGTATAAAGGAAGTTATTTGCAATATTTCTGGGAAAAATGTTTTTTCTATGATGAAATTTGAGTCAGGAGTTCACCGAGTGCAAAGAGTGCCTTCAACGGAAAATAGTGGCAGAGTACACACTTCTGCAGCTACTGTTGCTGTACTTCCTGAAGCTGAAGAAGTAGATATAAAAATTGAAGAGAAAGATTTACGTATAGACGTATTTCGTGCAAGCGGACCAGGAGGGCAATCAGTTAATACAACTGATAGTGCAGTTAGGATTACACATCTTCCAACAGGAGTTGTGGTGTCACAACAAGACGAGAAATCTCAACATAAAAATAAAGCAAAAGCTTTAAAGATATTACGATCAAGAGTTTTGGATAAAGAAGTCCAAATAAAAGATCAGGAAAGGGCAAAAAATAGAAAATCACAGGTTGGTACCGGAGATAGATCTGAACGAATTCGAACTTATAATTTTCCACAAGGTAGAGTTTCTGATCATCGTATTAATTTGACTCTTTATAATTTAAATGAAATTTTAGAAGGCAAGCTTGATGATTTGATTTCTCCTCTAAGGGCGAATGATGAATCTAAAAAATTATCTGAATTAGATAATGAATAGTTTTTTACAAAGCTATCTTAATGAGTTAAAAGTTTTTTTTTCTAACCCTGAATTAGAACTTAGAATTTTATTGAAGAACAGCTCTATAAAAAAAAAGGATATAATTTTAAGCAATTTTGAAGTTAAGGATATTGATACTATTAAATTTAATAATGCGTTTCAAAGAAGAATTAAAAGAGAGCCAATTTCAAAAATATTTAATTATAAAAATTTTTGGAAATATAATTTTTATGTTAATTGTGATGTTTTGGACCCAAGACCAGAAACAGAATTAATTGTAGAAAAAATTTTAGAATTTTACCCAAAAAAAGATCAATCATTAAAGATTTTAGATATGTGTACTGGCTCCGGTTGTCTAGCTATTACGCTTGCTAAAGAATATTCAAAAGCTAAAGTCATAGGTACTGATATATCCTCTAAAGCTCTTGAAATAGCTAAATTTAATGCTCATAAATTGAATTGTATTAATCAAATTGATTTTCTTGAATGTAATCTTTTGGAAAATTTTGAAATTTTTGATATAGTAGTGTCTAATCCACCTTATTTATCAGAATTTGAGTATGATAATACTTCCTCTGAAATTCAATTGTTTGAGCCAAAAATATCTTTAATAGCAGCGAATGAAGGTCTTGAGTTTTATCAAAAGATAGCAAATATTCTTCCTAATATTTTAAATAAAAATTCAAGAGCTTTTTTCGAAATAGGGTCTAAACAAGCTAAAGAAACTATTGCTATTTTTAGATCAAAAAATCTAAAATGCTTAAAAATAGTCAATGATATGCAAAATTTAAATCGTGTGCTTATTTTAAAAAAATGTTGAAAATTTTTTTAATTTATATAATGGGTTATTTATTAATATTTTTTTTGAAAACTAGCTTGAATACCTAGAATTTTCTAATAATTTTTAATTTATTTATTATGTATACAAAGAAAAACACGCGAGTGACATTTAGATCAAACAAAAGATCAAACTTTAAAAGGAACAATAATTTTTCTAATGGGAAAACACGTAACAAAGGTAATATTACACAGCAATATAATAAATATCTTAAATTAGCAAAAGAAGCATCATCATCAGGCGATAGAATACAATCAGAGTATTATTATCAGTTTACCGAACATTATTATCGTTTGATGTTAGAATTGGGCATTACTCTTGAAGAAAATGAATTGCAGGAAAGTAAAACTAATGATCAAACATTTGAAGAAAATGTTACTGTTAGTGAAAAAAATGAATCTTTAGATAAAAAGAAAGATGAGAATTTGGTAAAAGCATCTGAATCCAAGAAAGAGGAAAACGAAGATGTGGAATCAATTGAATCCGTTCCCTTTATATCTGAACCTATAAAAAAGAAAGTAACAAGAAATAAAAAAGCTTCCGCTTAGTTACTCATACAAAGCAAAAAGATATTTTGCATAAATATTTTTTGTATTTGTTTTAAATCTATGAAGTTCATCCCCTTTAAGAGTTTTTCTTGGTGGAAGTTTCATTTTCATAGGATTAATCTGTTTATTTTTATATAAGATTTCATAATGAAGATGCGGACCTGTTGAATTTCCCGTATTTCCTACATAGCCAATAATATCTCCTTGATTAACTCTTTTACCTTTTACAATATTTTTATTAAAGTTTGACAAATGCGCGTAAGCTGTTTTGTATTCATTATTATGCCGTATACGAATATATTTTCCATAGCCTCCATTATTACCAACATAATCTATTACTCCATTTCCACCTGCAAATATAGGAGTGCCTTTTGGTGCTGCAAAATCTACTCCTTTATGAAGTTTATTATAATCTAGAATAGGATGTTTTCGCATACCAAAACTAGAAGATAGTTTTGCTCCATCAATTGGAGTTTTCAACAATGATTTTTTTACATTTTTTCCTTCATTATCAAAAAAATCACTAAATCCATCTTTTGTTATAAAATGAAAATATTCTAAATTTTTATTTTGAATTATTAAGTTAATATACTCTATGTTGCCATAAAAAATATCTTTTCTTTCTTTACTATAATGAGCAACATAAGAAATTTTAAATTCTGAGTTTTTTTGTATATCTCTTTGGAAATCAATATCATAACTATATAGTTTAATAGCTTCGTTTAAAATAGACAATGGCACTCCTGCCTCTCTGCCATCTTTATATAGTGATGATGAAATAATAAATTTTACAGAATTTATTTCTTTAGTTGTATTGATTTTTTCTTTTTTTATAGTGACACTGTCAGAAGTAATTAGCAAAACTATATTTATTGTAAAACTAGAAGGAACTATAATTTTTTTTATCTTATTTTCTTTATTACTATAGAAGTATATTTTTTGACCTATTCTTAATTTTTTTAAATCAAATTCTTCATTTAGCTTATTAATGATTAAATTTTTAATATTATTATCATCAAAAAAAGGATTAATAATTTTAGAAAAAGTATCATTTTTTTTTACACTAATTATTTTTTCCTCAAGATTCTCCTCTTTTATATTATCTTTTTTTAATAAAATTTCATCAATTGAGAGCTCAATATTTTTTTCTTTATCAAATATTTTTGTATTTAAATTATTAATTTTTTCTTTTTTAATTTGAACAACATCAGATTGATTATTTATCTTAGAATTTTCTTTTTTTAAAATAGACTTTCCTTGATTAAAGAAATAAATGCCAGCAATAAAAAAACAAAGATAAAATACAAGTTTAAACAAATTTAAACTTTTCACTATCATAGAAGTTTAATTATATTTAGAATTTAAATAAATTAAAGGATCCTTTTTTTTATTTATTTTTATTTCCATAATTATATAAATGAATAATATGATCACCCTAATTTATTGTCTTTGTTGTTTAAAGTAAAAATTGTTACTCTACTAAAAAATCTATTCATAACCAATTTATATAAATTAATATTAATTTTTCTAATTAAATATTTTTTGCATATAAATAGAATCTATCCATTGGTTATTTTTAAAGGCTACTTTCTTTAAAGTACCAACAGTAATAAAACCATTTTTTTTGTGTATTTTTATAGATGATATAGCATTTTCCCCCCTATTATTGCTATGATAGTTTTAATCTCATTATTTTTTGATGAAGATTTAATTAGTTGATTTAGCAATGCCGATCCAATACCTTTGCCTATAAATTCATTATGAATATATTGAGTTTTCAAAAGTGTGTTTATAACCACTTTTGTTTCTAAATTTACTTAAATATGCAAAACCAATTATTTTTTTTTCTATTTTACAAACTATGAATGGCAATTTAGACTTTAAAATATTTTTACAAAGATTTAAAAAATTTTCATAAATAAAAGGTTTTTCATGAAAGTTTTGAAATCCGTTCAAAATATGAAAATTATAAATTTGTAAAACTTGATTTACATCCTTAATTTTAAAAGTTCTAAATGATAGTAGATTTTTCAAAATAGATTAATTATTATAGATTTTTTTTATATTATAATAGTAAATTTTATTTTAAAAAGGGTGCGTAGCTCAGCGGTAGAGCACTGCCTCGACACGGCAGGGGTCACAGGTTCAAATCCTGTCGCACCCACCATAG
>Ga0315336_1001829_pt1 | contig 36911 bp, 33 predicted proteins | sample ASW5metaG_FD_204512 | JGI IMG/M metagenome (GOLD analysis project Ga0315336, IMG submission 204512) | Ammonia-oxidizing marine archaeal communities from Monterey Bay, California, United States - ASW #5 | ecosystem: Environmental > Aquatic > Marine > Intertidal zone | place: USA: California... | reverse complement strand
TTGTTTTCTTTTTCACCCATTGGGTGTTGATCTCCTCAGCGCCTTGAGTGCTTTCCAACCCTCATAAATAAAGGCGTCCGAGGCCACCCGATGGTTAGCAGAACCGAAACTAAAGTGGAAATCCGGGGTGAGGCGTGGTAGCGCCAAGAGCCCTTCGAGCGTACGGAAGGGGCCGCTCCTCTCGCGCACGCGCACGATCATCTTCGCCCTTTCGGCGCCGAGTCCCGGCAGGGCAGCGAGTTGCTTGACGGTTGCCGTATTGAGATCAAGCAATTCGGCAGCCCCAAGCATAGGTGCAGCCCCGATGGCCATCGCAACGAGAAGCCATCTCAATGCCCTAAGTATCACTGGCAAGTTGACCGGCCTCCTTATCTCGACCGAGTACCCGCAACGTAAGAGCCGACAAGCTTCGGTAGTGTTCGGCCGCTTCCGGGTCAGCCGCTTGCAATGCCGGCAGATACTGCTCCGCGGCGATTCTTGACCGTTGCAGCAGAGGTCCAGGACGGCTGTTGCGGCCCGATCTCGCGTACTCCTCCATGGTAGCCTCGACCACCTGAGAGATGGCCGCCAGCGCGCGGCGCCTTGTAAAACCACTTGTCATCATCTGCCGGGTCGCGCCTTCTAACAGGCCGGTAAGGAGATCGGACGCCATGGACACGGCGACGGTGTGGTTCGCCTTGTGATCGGCCTTGACGAGTTGAAACTCCGCCCCCAGCTCGCGGACGAGTTGTCGAGCCACGGCAGCGGCGACACGCGTCCCTTCGTACACGAAGTAGACGCCCGACAGGGTCAATACGGGGCTTTGGAAGATATAGAGCGGCTGCAGCGAGCCAACCGCCGCTCCAAGTGTTTCGAGAAGCGCGAGCGCCTCGCTCCCATGGGCGGTGCTCGTGTGGAGAACGACTTTGTCTTGATAGTCTACCTTCGCTTGGCTGAGCTGCTCGACGACGCCATCGAGTGCCGGCTCCGGGACGGCGATCAACACCACGTCAGCCTCGTTCAGCCGTTGCAGGGTCCTCGCCGCCGAGCCGCGCTTCATGAGTCGCACGGCGCGGCGCGCCGAGGTAAGGTCGCGGGAAAGCACTGCTCCCAATCGAACCTTATCTTTGGGGAGTAGTTGGACCAGCGTTCTCCCCACACGCCCCGGGCCAATCAGCGCGAGTCTCGTCAATTGGCTGCCTCCATCGTCCCCAATAGATCTCTGGTCTTGAGCGCCTTGATCCGGTCTCGCAGTTTCGCCGCCTTCTCAAACTCGAACACCTTTGCGGCCTCTCGCATGTTTTTGTCGAGCTTCTCGAGTAGAGTTTGCATTTCCCCGGCTGACGTCGGGATTGCGGTCAGTTCGTCGTCCGGCACCGGAAGATAGTCTGCTTCCACGATGCGGGCCAGGCTCATGTCCACGGGCTTCGAGATCGTCTGTGGCGTAATGTTATGAGCGTCATTGTATTGCTGTTGCAGGGCCCGGCGGCGATCGGTTTCGCCGATGGCCTTCTTCATGCTGTCCGTCATGCGGTCCGCGTAGAGAATCGCCCTGCCGTGCACGTTTCGCGCGGCCCGCCCGATCGTCTGAATCAAAGAGCCCGCCGAGCGTAGGAAGCCTTCCTTGTCGGCATCAAGGATGGCAACGAGAGTCACCTCCGGCAGATCGAGACCTTCGCGCAGCAGGTTCACGCCGATCAGGGCGTCATACTCGCCGCGGCGCAGGTCCCTCAAATGCTTTACTCTTTCGAGGGTGTCGATCTCGGAGTGCATGTAACGGCACCGCACGCCGGTCTCGTGATAGTACTCGGAAAGGTCCTCGGCCATGCGCTTGGTCAGCGTGGTGACCAGGACTCTTTCATCCCGTTCCGCGCGGCTTCTGATTTCGGCCAGCAGGTCGTCGACCTGACCCTTCACGGGCCGGACCTCCACCTCAGGATCAATGAGGCCGGTCGGTCGAATGATCTGTTCGACCACCACGCCGGCCGACTTGGTGAGCTCGTGAGGGCCTGGAGTCGCGGAAACATACACGACCTGATTCACGCGCCCTTCGAACTCCTCGAAGGTCAGCGGGCGGTTATCCAGCGCGCTCGGCAGCCGGAAACCGTGGTCGATCAGCACGGTCTTGCGGGAGCGGTCGCCGTGATACATGCCGCGCACCTGCGGGACGCTTTGATGGCTCTCGTCCATGAAGACCAGCGCGTCTTGGGGCAGGTAGTCGAGTAGTGTCGGCGGCGGATCACCGGGCTGCCGCCCCGAGAAATGCCGGGAGTAGTTCTCGATCCCGTGGCAGTAGCCGACTTCGCGCATCATCTCGATGTCGAACAACGTCCTTTGCGACAGCCGTTGCGCTTCCAGGGGTTTCCCCATGTCGTGTTGCGCCTTGTTCCATTCGTCCAACTCGGCCAGGATGTTCTGGATCGCTCCTTGCTTCGTGTCGTCCGACATGACGTAGTGGCTTGCGGGATAGATCGGAACGCGAAGATACGTCTGTCGCACCTGGCCCAACAGCGGATCGATCTGCGACAAGCTCTCGATCTCGTCGCCCCACAGCTCGATGCGGTAAGCGTGGTCGTCGTAGGTCGGAAAAATTTCAATGACATCGCCGATGACCCGGAAAGCACCGCGCTTGAACTCTCCGTTGCGGCGTTGATAGAGGATCTTCACCAACTGGCGCGTGATCTCTTCGCGGGAGATTTGCTGGCCCTTTTCGAGCATCAGCAGCATGCCGTAGTAGGCGTCGGGTGAACCAAGGCCGTAGATGCAACTCACGCTCGCGACAATCAGGCAGTCGCGCCGTTCAAACAGCGATCGCGTAGCCGAAAGCCGTAGCTTGTCCAACTCGTCATTGATCGTCGCTTCCTTTTCGATGTAGGTCTGCGACGCGGGGATGTAGGCTTCCGGCTGATAGTAGTCGTAGTAGCTGACGAAGAACTCAACGGCATTGTCCGGGAAAAAGTTCCGGAACTCGTGATAGAGCTGCGCCGCGAGGGTCTTGTTATGAGCCATCACGAGCGTGGGCCGCTGTGTCGCCTCGACGACCTTCGCCATCGTGTAGGTCTTGCCCGACCCCGTGACGCCTAACAAGACCTGATGAGGGTCGCCGTCATTGGTCCCCCTAACGAGCTGCTCGATGGCGGCCGGCTGATCTCCACGCGGTTCGTACGACGATGCCAGACGAAATGCCATGCAATAGTCAACCTCTCTTCGTAGTCGGGGCGAACCGTTCTCTCGGCACCCCAACAGGGGCGAGACGGAGAGACTATTGGTTCATCAGAATTAACCTTTGTGGATCAAGACGGATCTGCGTAGGTTCCTTCGCCACTTTGAAGGTGAACTCTGTAACGTTGCCGTCGGTCGCAATGACTTGCTGATGTTGGGGCCCGTCGACGGCATGCGTCTCGATCGCCACCAGTAGACTCGATGACTCAGGGACGCCGCTTTGCCCCAAGCGTCCGGTCACAAGAAACTCGCGGCCGGTGCTGGTGATGTCGTAGTCGAGCGTCAGGGTGGGGATGCCTGTTCCATACACCCACTGATCGAAGAACTCGCGCAGGCCCCGATCGGGAGTGCCCTTCGGAACGAACCGCACAGCTTGGCGCCGAAACTCTTCCGTGCTGATCGGCATGAACCGAAACTCCTCGCACAACGACTTCAGGAAGCGGAAGAACGAAGCATCACCCATGACGCCGCGCAGCATGTGCATGATCCAGGCACCCTTTTCGTACACGATGATGCGTGAGGCCTCGGGCGCGCTTGACGACCGCAGGCGTTCACCGAGTACGATCGCGCCGGCATTCTCGACGGTTTTTCCTTCCACGTCACGGGTCAGGAGGTCCGCCTTGTACATCGCCAGTGCGCGATCGAGCGCCGCACGGCCTTGCCGTTTTTCCAGGAAGAGCAGGGATGAGTAAGTCGCCAGTGCTTCCATGAGCCACTCGTCCTCGGTGTCTTCGGGTGCGACGACGTTGCCCCACCACTGATGTGAAATCTCGTGACTGCGCAAGAGCTGCGAGTAGAAAAGGCGCTCTTCGGCCGGCCGGCCGGCAAGCGGCGGATCGTCCGGGCGGAAGTAGCTGAGCGTCGAGGCGTAGACCAGCCCCGGAAAGCCCTGGCCGATCCCTCCGGGAATTGGTGAGATGACGATCTTCGATGTCGCCGGCGGCCCGAAGCGGTCCAGGAAGAATGAAAATGCCGCGGCGCTGTCGCTCGCCACGTACTCCAAGCGGGCTATCGGGCTGGGCATTTGTTCCCGGGCCGAGCCCGTAACGATGGTGGGGGTGTTCGGGGGGCGTTGCCGTGATCGCCCCGGCCCTGTTATCGGCGGCGACCAGATCATCGGTAGCTTCGACTTGGGCCGCAGACTCTCCTCGACCTTTCTGTTCGCGCAAACCTCGATACGGTACTCACCAATGTCGCGGTGGGCGCGAGCGTACGAGCCGAGATTGAAGCCGGCTAGCCGGATCGGCGATTCCGTCTTGAAGATGGACGTACGCATGCCGTCGGAAGCCGATGTCTCGAGCGGCGTCCCGGTCGCTACCAGGTCCAACTCCTCCGGGTGATGGAAAGTCAGCTCAAAGTGCGAAAACGGATTCTCTCGCCTCGGATACCACGATGCGCGGCTCCCGACGTAGTACACGCCGTTGCCCGCGTCGTTGACGACTTTTCCCTCGTAATGAAACTCGATTCTGTGGCGTGGCACGCTCTGGATCTCATCGGGCAAGGCCACCGCGATCAGGTTGCCATCGTGTCGTACGCCGTCACCCGATCTCGATTCGCCGTACTGAATGAACTCGACCTCCTTGGCGTCGACCGACACCCTCTGAACGCGGAGCTTCCGGGAGAGCTCAAACGCGAACAGCCGCTCGGTAGAGCCCTCTGTTACGAAGTCCGCACTCGTCACGACCCGCATCTCCAGGTCTGATCCCAGGTGTGCCTCGATGCGGTAGTTCTCAAGCCTCCCGAGATGAGGGACGGGCTCTCGTTCGCCGGACCGAAAACGCCGTCCCGCGAACCGCGACCAAACCTCATAGAAACGGCGTCGTTCCCGCCAGACGGACTGTCCCAAGGTCACCTGTTCGCGGGTGCGGGGGTCGATCACGACATCGAAGCGTCCCTCGGTTCCTCCGGCGATCGCGGCCGCGAAGAATCCGTGCTCGGGCGGGAAGTTCGAAAAGGAATCGATGAGCACGCGGAACGACAAGCCGTCGAGCACGTTGTGCATCGGGTACGACCACTTACGTGCCAAGTCGTCCCCCGCCACCGGGTCGAGCCGTGACGATCCGCTATCGTCTATCGAGGCCCGTAGCTCTTCCGCCGTATCGTCGGTGAAAAACATCATCGCGGTGCGAAACTTCTGGTTCAGCACCGGCTCGGACGTAAAGCGGACCAGCGATTGACGTTCGCGAGGGCTCGGGGGGATGAGAAGAATTTCGCCCTCATCGGCCGGGTCGAGGGCCATGAACAGGGCGGCCAACGTGCGGCCATTCAGGGGCTTCGCGAAAATTACGTAGCCGTCAATGAAATAGAATTTCACATCCTCGCGTTCGAGGAAGACATCGCGGACGCGATAGCACTGCTGAGAATCGAGCTCGAGATTCTGGATTGCTTCCAGCTCTTCCGCGGCCGTTGCGGCGGGAGTGGGGAGGGCGAACGCGATGGCGATGAAAACCGTCAAGGGGAGCACGATTCGCCGCATACCCCAATCTTAACGGCGCGGCATCGTTGCATCGGTATCCCCCCCCAAACCCAAACTCGGAGCCGCAGCCGTAAGGGTGCGTTGACCAACCCGAGTACGATCAACAGCCCGCGACCCGGCAGTGACCGCTGTTCGCGCCGCTTCCACCCAACCCCTCGGTAAGGACACTAAGGTTGTAACGGTATCCCAAACTTCCCCGTCTAACCGTGTGAATGCACGCCCCTAGGGGAGGTATTACGAACATGCGGACGCTGCTCACACTCACGCTGGTATCGCTCTTGGCGTTTCCGGCCGCGGGCCTTGCCGACTACGATCCCGAGGACAAGAAAAAGCACGACGTCACGGCGATTGGCGACAGGGACGTCGATGGTTCGGTCAACTTCTATTCGCTTGAGAGGGAAATCGCGCTTGGCAAGCAACTCGCCCAGGACGTCGAAAAACACTCAAGGATCGTCGACGACCCGGTTATCAGCGAGTACGTCAACCGTATTGGGCAGAACATCGCCCGCAACTCCGACCTCAAGGTCCCCCTCTACGTAAAGGTCATCGATAGTTACGAGGTCAACGCCTTTGCGCTCCCGGGCGGTTACTTCTTCGTCAACACGGGTCTGGTTCGCTTGGCCGAAAGCGAGGCTGAATTGGCCGGTGTGATGGCGCATGAGATCGCCCACATCGCGGCCCGTCACGGCACGCGGCAGGCATCCAAGGGCCAGATCGTGCAGCTCGCCACCATCCCGCTCATCTTCATGGGTGGAGGCTGGATCAGCTACGGTATCTACCAGGCCGCTAACTTTGCCATCCCTGTGACGTTCCTCAAGTTCTCGCGCGGTTACGAGAAAGAGGCGGACCTGCTGGGTATCCAATACCTCTGGAAGGCCGGCTACGACCCGACGGCGATGGTCACCTTCTTCGAGCGTCTGCAGAGCCAGAAGAAGAAGAAAAGCAAGGGCGGTTTCGCCACGATCTTCCGCAGCCACCCGCTCACCGCGAAACGAATCAAGCTGGCGCAGCAAGCGATCGACCAGGTCCTGCCCGCCCGCCCCGAGTACGCGATCGGCGGCAGTGAGTTCATCGCGGTAAAAGAAGACCTTAACCGCCTGATGGCGACCTCGACCGCAAAGAATGACGACCCCAACCGGCCTACCCTCAAGCGCCGTGCTCCGGATGATGAGATTCCGGTCGATGCCGAACCGACGGTCGGCGAGGACGAACCCGATGAGCGCCCGAAGCTCAAGCGGAAGTACGATGAAGTGGTAACTGACGACGGCGAGTAGCATCTTCCCGGACCGCTCTCCGAAAATGTAGGGGCGGCATGCCGTGCCCGATGTCCTCATGGAGAGCCTTCCGTTTCGAGCCACCATCCACGCTGACAAGTACGCGGGGATCGACAAAATCCCCGTTTCGATTGTTCTCGACCGCGTTCGCAGCCTTTATAACGTTGGGGCGTTCTTTCGCTCCGCCGACGCCGCTGCCATCACGAAGCTCTACCTCACCGGCTACACCGGCCACCCGCCCCACCAGGGAATTACGAAGACGGCGTTAGGTGCCGAAAAGCAAGTCCCTTGGGAGCACCACTGGGACCCGCTGCCCGTCATCGACTTGTTGCGCGACTCCGGTCACCAGATCGCGGTGATTGAGACGGACACGCATTCGATCGACCTCTACGAATGGCAGCCCGCCTTCCCAGTGTGCCTCGTGCTGGGCAACGAAGTGGACGGCGTGCTGCCTGATATCAGTGAGCGCGCCGACGTGCGGATTCGTATCCCGATGCTGGGGGTCAAGCAATCACTCAACGTGGCCGTCGCCGGGGGCGTTGTGATGTACGAGCTGCTCCGTAAATACGCCGCGCTACGATAGCAAATTGGCAGCGCTCGCTCGGGGCGGGGAACTAAGAACTCGGCGTCGCCAAATCCAGGCCGTAGCGCTTGGCGGACTCCACGATCGCGGCCCAGGTGTCGGCGTGCACGGGAACCCCTTCTTTTTCACGCTTCGCCTGTGTGCGCAACTCCGGCTCACCGGCCACGAGAATCTCCGACACACCCTCGGCTTTGCGGCTGCTCTTGATCCAATCGACAAGGGCGCCGACGTCACGGTCGAAATCGTCACGGCCACGCACTTGGTCCGGGTCGATGATCGTTGCCCAGAACGAATTGCCGATGCGGGTCTCGCCTTCACGCGTACAGCCCGCGCCGGATAACGCGCCGGCGAGAATATCCGACGCGAGCCCCAGAGCGTAGCCCTTGTGTCCCGCGATGGGTAGGATCGAGCCCTCCGGCGGACCGTAGAACTTGGCGGCGTCCGTGGTCGCGCGGCCCTCCGAATCAATGATCGAACCTTCGGGCGCGGGTTGTCCGGCCGTGCGGAAGTTACGTAGCTTCCCCTCGGCGACGACACAGGTCGAGATGTCGACAATGATGTGGTTCCCATCCGGTCGGGGAACCCCGATTGCAATCGGGTTGGCCGAAAGTCGCCGGTCGATGCCGCCGAACGGCGCCACCAGACTTCCCGCGCCGTGTGTATTGAGAAACAGGATCGACGCCAACCTCGCCTCCGCCGCCATGATCGGATAGTCGCCCGCGCGCCCGATGTGCGCACATCCACGGACCGAAAGACTCGCCACGCCGGCCTTGCGGGCTTTGGCGATGCCCAGGTCCATCGCCTTGCGAGCCATCACCTGTCCGAACCCCCAATCGCCGTCCACGACCGCGAAGGCGTCCGATTCCGACACGACCTGGAGTTCAGCGGCGACGTTAATGTCGCCCTTCTCCATCCAGCTCACGTAACTCGGAATGCGCATGATGCCATGCGAATCGTGCCCAGCTAGATTGGCGTTCACGAGGGCTTCGGCGACGATCCGTGCGTCGTCAGCGCGAGCACCTGCCGCAGCAAAGACGTCACGTGAGGCGGTCTTCAACTGATCCGCTGAAAAGGTCGGCATAGAGAGAAATGTAGGGGCACGGCATGCCGTGTCCGGAGGAGAGGAGAACGTTCCTAGCTTAGTTCACGCAGTCCGCGTGACGCTCATACAGTTCGTCGAGAGCGGCGCGAAGGGATTGGCACATCGTTTCGCAGGCGTCGGCTGCGGTCTGCTGTTCGTCTTCCGAGAGGGCCGACATGCGTTCCAGCAAAAGGCGGGGCTCTTCGTCGTCGTGCTTGTGGACTGCGAAGTAGGTCTCGGCCTTGGCGGGCAAGTCATAGTGCGCCCGTAGTCCTTCGAGCTTCGACAGCGAGGTCGCCGGCTGCTGAGCCTCGAACGCATAGAGCGCTCCGAGCGAGGACGCTTTGCCCTCGAAAAATCGATCAGCCGTTTCGCGGAGCTTAGCAACCGCTTCTGTCTTCGGCGCGCCGATCTCGGTGCCGAGGGCCGAGGCGAAGTCGCCCCACATCCCGACGTGCTCGCGCTCGATCGCGGCCGTCGCGTGGTCGCCATGACCGTCCCACCCCTTGGCGATCAGCGAAATGAACGCGCCATACTCGTGGGCGTAGTCGCGCAACGCGGCGACGGGCAACGTCCCGGCGCTCCATGCTTGATAGAACTTACTGTCGAGCAGGTTCCAGCGGCGAATCGATTCGTGCAGACGGGCTTCCATATGCGGTTAGGTCTCCTTCAGGGGTTCAAAGATAAACAATCAGATTACTACGGACGGGGTGAATGCTGTGGAGTTCGGTTCACGGCCATACCTACAGGTGAACTAGAGACGAACCAACCACTTGCCCTTACTTAACTGGGTCAGTCCCCCAACCATCAATGTAGCCTTCGTAGGGCTCGGCGATTCTTTGGAGAAGCTCCTCGGTCTGAGTGATGACCGGTTCCTCAAGCATTAAGGATTTGGTGCACCAAACAGTCCAATCACCCTTTTCTTCCGCAACGATGTCCACATCGAATCCGTGCCTGGAGACATCCCGAGCTATCAGTTGACCTGCTGATTCCGTTGGTGCGGCGACGTGGAAGTCAACCCGATGTCCCTTGGAAAGATTTGCTCCGGTTTTGCGGAGCCGTCCAATGGCATCAATGGTTGCCTGGCGTTCAGACTCGTCGTCGCGCAAGAGCGGCCCCCTTTCTACTAGCGTGTCGTCAGACTTCAACCGTTTGTTGAAAAGGCCGGCAAGCTTGCGCCAGAATTTACTTGCCACTTTCGAGCCCCCACCCCTCATCAAAGAAGCCCGCCTCGACCACTTCCGGCGCCTCGCCTTCCTGGAGATGCAGAACCGCGTAATCCCCCCAGCTAGGAAACAGCAGTGCATTCGTGCCCCGGAACTCCGCCTCGCCAAAGGTGTGCCCACTGTTCACAACCACATAACGCTCGGGGTTCAAAGGATTGGGGTATATCAGCGCAAGCGTATGTTCCGCCGCGTCATACGTCTTGGAGCCCACACGAATCTCGTCACCCGACCAGCGAATCGGCAAGTCATCTTGCATTCGACGCAACACCGCGTTTCCCGCCGGATCACCGAACAACACCAAGTTGTTGTCCCGGATGTCAGCGTCGGTCACATCCACATCGTTCTTGAACGGCGCATCGGCTCGCAGCCATTTCGCATGCTCACGCTCGAAGCGGTCCGCCGCATCGAGAGCATAGTCGTGCGCGGCGGGCTGTGCCGGCTCCCCCGTCGGACGCACGCAAAGAAACGCATCCATGAACGCGTCATCGATCGGACCTTGCAGTCCCGGCTTCTTGCGCAAGCTGCGGCGACTCGGACTATCGAATGAACTGACCGCGCTCCACTTCTCACCCGTCTTCGCGAATCGAATTCGGTCCGGGTTTGAGGGTAGTCCCGATGGAAACTTCACCGGCTGCTCATCCTCTTCAACCGCCGTCGTCACGTCCACATCACGAAGTGCGAATAGCCTGACGTTTTGCGTCTTCATTTTCACACTTGTCACACGCGAACCTTCCCGGCTGCGGTGAGCGTCAACTTCGGCCCGCTCGTAGTGCTTCCCAAGGCCCTCGACCTCGACCCAAAAACTCCTCGGGTACCGCAACGTATACGTCACAAACCGGACGTGGTCCGGCACGACCCGTCCCTCGCACACAATCGGATCGATATACGCGTTCGACGCCGCCTTGGCGTCGGGATGAAAACGATGTGGCGTTCGCGGGGAGCCTAAGAACAATGCGCGCAGATCCTTCGTCCGCCAGTGGAGCCCGTCCGCCTCGAATCGAAAACCCTCGCGCATGAGCTGCTGGCGAACGTTGTCCGCCGCCAGAATTTGCGGGTCATCCTCGCCACCATACCCAACGAGAGGCACGTTGAACTCATTCAACGCATACTTGTCGGCATCGTAGATGTGCACCGATTGGCGCTGATGCTCAGGCAGGTTCGGCAGCCGCGCGTAGCGAATCGTTTCCGTAAATCCCGCGCCGCCCTCGACCGCCGCCCAACGGTCGGGATGATGCAGGCACATGTGAAAAGCCCGGCCCCCCCCATCTAAAAGCCGCGCACGCCGATGCGGTCCGGGTCGATCTTGTAGTTGCGCTCGACGGCCGCCAATGCTTCCCATACATCCGTCTCGCCGGACCAGCGATAGGCGTTATTGGTCCGCCCGAATACTTCGAGCTGAATGTAGCGCTGCTCTTCCGGTAGCGCTTCATCCGTGGAATGCGTGGCGATGAACCAAGCCTCCGTGAGCCGTGAATTCCGCCCATGCAAGACCACATCAAGCCGCACCGGCCGGCTGCCGTCGTAGGAATCCGGAATCAACAACGCGTAAGGCTGAACACTCCCATCGACCCGCGAGCGAGCCGGCCTTTCTGCGTTGTCTACGAATGCTTGCCTTGCGCCAGTTCGTCTGCGCGGGCTAGTCCGATGTCGAGCGAGTCCAACGTATGCTGTACATATCCCTCGCGGAAAAACTCCTCGGGATAGCGCAGAATCCACTCCGCCGCTTTATGGTGGATCTCGATATCGGTGAGCAAGCGCTCATCGGCCTTGTTGTCTCGCAGCGAAGCGATCCGCTTCGGCAACTCGGCGGCCTTCGCTTGGATCGCTTTTCGTTCACCGGGAGTCGGCTGATACGGCCCCGCCGGCTGTTGACCAAGTATCAATGTGACCGTGACGGCCAAGAGTACCGCTGAGAGGAATGTGTGTCGCATCGCAAAGATTGTCCCAGAAATCGGCGGGGTGGCGGACAAGTCGATTTGCACCCCTCGGATGGGTCTGCGAAACTCTCCTCTGATGCGTACGAAAGTGAAATCCGTTCTCAGCGCTCTTGTCAGCGCGATCATGCTTTGCGCGTGTTCCTCCGAGCCCACCGCCCCTCCCAACATCGTCTTCATCTTCACGGACGACCAAGCTCCCTGGGCTCTAGGCGCTTCCGGATACGCGCACGCTCAAACTCCCCATATCGACCGTCTCTTTCATGGAGGCGCCTACCTCGTCAACGCCTTCACGACGACGCCGGTCTGCAGTCCTTCGCGTGCCTCCCTGATGGCGAGCCGCTACGGGACCGAACTTGGCATCACCGAGTGGATCAACCCCCGGCGAGAGCCCGACATGGGACTCGACCCCGCGGTCGTCACCTGGCCGGAAGTCTTGCAGCAAAACGGCTACCGCACCGGACTCGTCGGCAAATGGCATCTCGGCGTCCCCGACCAATTCCACCCCAGCCGAACCGGCTTCGACTACTTCATGGGATTTCGAACCGGGGGGACTACGCCCTCGAACCCAACACTTGAGAAGGACGGCGAAACGAGAGAGTTCGAGGGCCTCACCGCTGACATCCTCACTGACCACGCCATCGAATTCCTCGAGGCCGCTTCGCCCGACGATAAGGAGAAGCCCTTCCTTCTCTCGCTTCACTTTCGAGCTCCGCACGCCCGCTGGTTACCTGTGGCCGACGAAGACTGGGCCCCTTTCGAATCCTTAGATCCGACGTTGCCTCATCCGGATTACCCCAACCTCGACACCGAGCGGATAAAACGCATGACGCGCGAATACCTCGCCAGTGTAAAAAGTGTCGACCGCAACGTCGGACGCATTTTGTCAGCGCTGGAAGAAGGTGGTCACCGCGAGGACACCATCATCATCTTCACTAGTGACCACGGCTACAGCATGGGCCACAACGGTATTTGGCACAAAGGCAACGGACATTGGGTGCTTACGCAAGCGCCGCCCGCAACTGAGAATATTCCGGAGGGCCAGCGCCCCAATATGTACGACCACTCGATCCGCGTTCCAACGGCCGTCTACTGGCCCGGTACGATTCAAGCCGGTTCGCGCGTCACACAAACCGTCAGTAACCTCGACTGGTATCCCACGATCTTGGCGATGGCCGGCGCGGACTTGCCCGAAGGCGAGTTGATCCGGGGGCGCGACTTCCTTCCGATTCTCCAGGGCCAATCCCCCGACTGGGATAACGATTTCTACGCTCAATACAGCACGCACCATCAATCACACACCCACATGCGCATGTATCGCACGGCAGAGTGGAAACTCATCCGCGACTTCCTCAACGAAGGCCGCGACGAACTCTACAACCTTGCCGATGACCCGGGCGAAACTACCAATCTCATCGCATCCGAAGACGCCGCCGTGGAGACCGTTGTTTCGCGACTCGACGGCAAGATCCTGGAAGCCATGCGTGAGACCAACGACCCCGTGATCGAGCTAGCTCTAGCACGGGTTCACCAGATCGCTGCGGAATGAAGATCATCTCCGTCGGTGAAATTCTCTGGGATATCATCGGACAGGAAGAGCATCTCGGTGGTGCACCCTTCAACTTCGCCGTGCAAGCTTCCCGTCTCGGCCATGAAGTGCTTTTCGTCAGTGGTGTAGGTGATGACGCGAGAGGTCAGCGCGCGGTGGAGCAAGCTCAAGCTCTCGGCCTCTCCACCGACTACATCAAGAAGGTCATGGGCTTCCCGACGGGGATCGCGATGGTCGATCTCGATGCCGACGGACAGCTGAGTTTTCAGGTTCAACGCCCTGCTGCCTATGACCGCGTCGCGCTAACAGAGCAGGACATCATCGCCATTACCGGCCAACAGCCTGACTGGATCTACTTCGGCACCCTGCAGCAAACCAGCAGCTCGGCCCGGGAGCTAACGGAGCGACTCATCAATAACAATCCGCGGGCCCGCCGTTTCTATGACGTCAACCTCCGGCCCGACGGCTACAATCCCACCCTGGTCGAGGAGCTTTCCCTGCAAGCGACGGTGTTGAAACTCAACGAATTCGAAGCGAATACCATGGCACGCTGGTTCAATCTCCCGGTCGACTCCATCGAAGACTTTTGCCGTCAAGCCGCCGGTCGTTTCGGCTGGCAGGCGGTTGCCGTGACGCGAGGCGCAGATGGCTGCGCCTTGTTCATGGGAGACGCTTTTCACGAATCCCCCGGGGTTCGCATCCAAGTGGCCGATGCCGTTGGGGCCGGTGACGCCTTCTCCGCCGCCTTCCTCCACGGTCTTTCTGCCGACTGGCCGGCAGCGCGAGTCGCCGACTTCGCCAACCAAGTCGGGGCCATCGTAGCGGGCCGTCCGGGGGCCACCCCGGACGGGACACTCGACGACATTCAGCCTGCCGCCATGGAATGATAGGATCGAGGTCCACGGGGGCGGGCGGCGAGAACCCGCTACCGGGGTCACACGGAGCTATGTCCACACCCATCCTGTTGATCGGCGGCGGCATGATCGCTCACGATCAAATCCTCCCCACGCTCTACCAGATGCAGCGCGAGGCGCGCATCGGCGATATCACGGTTTGCGCCCAGCACGGACGCACCGTCAAGGCCCTCGCCGAAGCCCCTGCGCTTACCAAAGCGTTTCCCGACCGCAGCTTTCGCCCGCTTCCTGATTACACATCCGCCGACGCAGATGAGCGCAACCCGGAACTCTACAAACAGGCGCTTGCCGACCTTCCTCCGCGCAGTGTCGCCGTCGTGGCCACGCCCGATCAAACGCACTACCCAATCGTCATGGACGCACTTCGCGCCGATCAGCATGTTTGCTGCGTGAAGCCGTTAGTGCTCGATGTCGCTCAGTCGATCGAGATCGAACAGGAAGCGCGGAAACGCGGCTTGCTCGTCGCGGTGGAGTATCACAAGCGCTTTGATCCGCGAAGTCACATGGCTCGCAGCCGTGCCCGCCAGGGGCTGTTCGGAGACCTCAAGCTCGGCACTGCTGTGCTGATGGAGAAGTGGCACTACCGTTCATCCAACTTCCAGAATTGGTTCACCTGCGAGGAGACCGATTCCTTCGTCTACATCGGTTGCCACTACGTTGACCTCGTCCACTTCATCACCGGCCTCAGGCCGACCGCCGTCAGCGTGTATGGCGTGAAAGACCGCTTTCCGAACGGCAACGAAGGCTATCTCTGGACCGACGCTCGTGTCTTGTGGGAGAACGGCGCCGCTCTGAACGTGCAAAACTCGCTCAGCTTTCCCGACTCGGCGCCCGGCCCCAATACACAGGGCATGACGCTCTACTTCTCTGGTAACGGCAACGGCGCGTGGCTCGATCACTCCGACCAGTACCGCGGCCTCAAGTATTCGTTCACCGAAAAGCTCGACGCTCCCGGCGATCCCCAGCACGTCGAGCCCAGCCCCGACTACTTCATGTATCAGGACCTCGGCGGTCCGGGCCTTGTTCCCTGGGGGTACGGTGTACGCTCGGTTGATTTCCTCGTCAGCGAAACCCTGCGCATCGAGCGCGAAACCGGCGGCCTACCGGCGGACGCAGCGCTCGAATCCCGACGGCGTCTGATTGGCGAGATCGAGCAGCGCGGCATCGTTGCAACGCCTGCTAACAGCCGCTACAACGAGCTTGTTTGTCAGGCCGGCCGTCTGTCGATTCTCAACGGCGGCCGTCAAGCCGACATCAGCTACGATCCGCCGGGTGTACTGCTTCAGGGCTGATGGACGCGCATATGGCCGGTCCGGGCGCGAAGCTTAAACATGCGCTACTCGACCTGCTCTGGCTCCCGACAAGGAACGTTATTAGCCTGCTCCCGGCGGCGTTCTGGGAGTGGCGTAAGAACGCGGCGTCGCGTCTGGCGGCGGCACTGGCCTTTTACGCCGTTTTCTCACTAGCACCCACGCTCATCATTGCGCTGGCCATCGCGGGTGCGGCCCTCGGAGAGGGCGTTGTTCGCCTTCAGGTAGTTCAAGGGCTGCACGCTCTGCTTGGTGAGATCCCGGCTCGTTTCGCGATGAATGTAGTCGATGCCGCCGCCGCCGGTCTGACGGGACGCTGGGCGGTCACTGCCGTGGTCACTATGCTCCTCGGTGCAACCGTGGTCTTTACCGAACTCCACGAAGCGCTCAACGAAGTGTGGAATGTTCAGTCGCGGCGCGGCGTTCGTGGCTTCTTCTATCGGCGGCTCATGGGATTCCTGATGGTGCTCCTGGTTGGTGTCGTGCTCTTGGCCTCCTTGGCCGCCGACACTTCCTTCTCGGCCGTCAGGCGGGTGATCGGCGGTATGGTCGGTGCTCCGACCTTGTGGCAGACACTGCACGTCGTGGGCTCATTCGTCATCATGACGTTCCTGTTCGCGCTTGTCTACAAGTTGCTTCCGGACATCTACGTTGCTTGGCAGGACGCCCTTCCGGCTTCAGCCGTCACGTCAGTGCTATGCGCTGTGGGCAGGTATTTGATCGGCCTCTACTTGGCCAATACCACGCTCGGTTCGGTTTACTGGGCGGCAGGGTCGTTTGTCATCATCCTGCTGTGGATCTACTACTCCGCGCAGATCTTTCTATTCGGAGGACAGCTTTCGTGCATGTACGCCAACCGCTTTGGTTCCCGTGCTTGGTCGCGCCCGCGAAACCTCTAAGTGCGACATCGATGTCTCGGATTGCTCAACTTCACAAGAACGTACCTTGTTGCAGTTCCTGAAACGCCTGCTGCAATTGCTCTTGCGTATTCATCACGATCGGGCCCCGCCAGGCGACCGGTTCTTTGAGCGGCTGACCCGAAACGAGTAGAAAACAGATGCCCTCCTCCCCGGCTTGAACGCTCAGTTCATCGCCACGATCGAACAGCACAAGCGAGCGGTTATCCACCTCGGTTGACGGCAATGTTTCACCCGCTCCAACCACTTTCGTACGAACCGTCTGGGGATCGGATGCGTCACCGAATTTGCCGCTCCCGGCAAAGACATAGGCAAATGCATGCCGCGTCGTTTCGACCGGCAACCGCTTTGCCTTGCCCGGCGGCACGGACACGTCGAGATACATTGGGTCCGCCGCGATCCCGTCAACCGGGCCGGACTGTCCCCAGAAATTGCCGCAGACGATGCGAACCTGCGTCCCGTCGTCATCAGTAACCACGGGAATGTCGGGTGCTTTCACTTCCTGATATCGAGGTGTGGTCATCTTGAGCGACGCCGGCAGGTTGGCCCAGAGCTGGAAGCCGTGCATGCGCCCCCGTTCGTCGTCTTTGGGCATTTCTTGGTGAACGATTCCACTTCCGGCGGTCATCCACTGAATGTCGCCGGCCTCGATCGCGCCGTTGTTGCCCAGGCTGTCACCATGCTCGACGGTTCCGGCGAGAACGTAGGTGATGGTCTCGATGCCGCGGTGCGGATGCCACGGGAACCCGGCAATGTAGTCCTTGGGGTCGTCACCACGGAAGTCATCCAGCAACAAGAAGGGGTCGTAGTCGGACGTGTTCCCGAACCCAAACGCCCGGCGGAGATTTACGCCCGCACCCTCGCGGGTCGGCTTGGATTGAATGACTTGCTTGACAGGTCGAAGCGACATATTCAGCCTCCAACCCGAGTCTAACGCGCCGGCCGGTAGCTTTTTCGTCGTTGACTCAGCCGTCCTCACCGCGTGTGCGTACGGGCAGGGGAAGAGGCGCACATGTAAATGTGCGCCTCCGCGGGGGCAGCCCGCGGAACGTCCACATATGCCGTCGTGCCGACACGATGTAGTAGAGTTTCTTGCAGTACGCGGATGCATGGAGGTCCCGAATGAAACGGCGTGAATGGTTGATGACGATGGCGGGTTCGCTGGCGGCATTGCGTGAACGAATGCAGGCCGCCGCTCCATCCGACGACGTGAACATCAAGTGGGCCGTCAGCATGTTCCTGTGGACCTCCACCCAGTGGACTGCGTCGTCACATAACTTCACCGACATGCTCGATGTGATCAAGGACACTGGTTTTGAAGGCTTCCGGCTAACAGGGTGGCCGAAGTCGCTTGAGAGCTACGGCATGCCACCGGCGCGCCTGCTAAAAGAACTTTCCAAGCGAGACCTCCGAATCGCAACCCTGTCATTCGGAGGGCCGGCCGATGACCCGTCACAGCATGCCGCGATCGAGAAGAAAGCACACGCCGCTTGCAAGCTGCTGAATGACTTCGGGGCCACCGAGATGGTCGTTTTTTCTCCACGGCGTCCGAACAAGGTCTTGATGCGTCACAACATGGGGATCGCCTGCGAGTTCTGGAATCGGCTGGGCGACCTTTGTGCCGACTACGGCATTCGCGCAGGCTTGCACAACCACTCGCAGGGGCAACTCGTCGAGAGTCAAGACGAAGTCGAGTTGATGCTCAAGCTCACTGATCCGAAACGATTCCACTGGTCGCCCGACACGGTTCATCTCTATCTCGGAGGCTGCGATGTCGTTGATCTCTTCGAACGCTACGGCCACCGGCTGATGTTTATGGACTACGTCGACGTAAAGTACGTCTACGCCGATACGGACTATAAGCTGGCGAATGGGCTAACCGCCGAAGCCGGAACACACAGCGCCACATTCATGCTGTGCAATCAGGATTTCGGCGATGGCGTGCTCGACCTACCGGCCCTGCATGGAGTTCTGAAGAAGAGCAGCTACAAGGGCTGGATTTGCATCGACCACCACTACACGCCGGTAAGTCCCCGGCACAGCTTCACGAAATGCCGAAAGTACATCCACGAAAGACTAGAACCGATCTACTCCTAGCAGCGTCAGATCAATAAGGATGTTGGTGAAACGGCGACGATCTCTGGTCCTTGGGCTACTCGCGTGTCTTTCGAGTGTCCCGGCATTTGCCTCGGACGAGTTGCTCCGTGAAGTGAGTCAAACCTACGCCGCGCTGGAGCGTTTTTACTTTGAAGCGACCGAGACAACGATCACCCGCTCGGGTGATTTGGAAAGAACGACCGAGAGCCGCATCGCCACGGTCGCCGACGAATCGGGCCGCTATCGAGTCACTTCCGATCACCCGACCGATGGTGGCATCGTCGCCTTCGATGGCGAGACAACCTGGGTCTATCTCGCGCGGCGCAATCAGTATCAAGAGATCAAGGGGGCGATGATCGAAAGCTCCGATGCGCCGGGGCTGATCCGGCTCAAGAACCGCTTCATCTCCCGTTATGGTGACATCACGAAGCGGTTACGAGAAGCTAAAGTCTCATCTCTCGAATCACTGCAAGTGAACGGCCGCCAACAAGAGTGCCGTGTGGTGGAAGGTACCTACGATGCGCCTCGCGGGCTCGCCGCCGAGCAGATCGTACGCAAGTATTGGATCGCCGTGGACCGGCCACTCGTCTACCAGGAAAGTTCCGAGTTTCACGCCCGCAGCCCGGCGAGCGACAGGATCACGAGGGTTTCGCAAGAGATTGTTTTTCACCGCGCCGCAGTGGACGAGGCAGTTGAGGACGACTCCTTTGCTCCCGCATTACCCGAGGGCGCCGAACTCGTTGCGACATTCGACAACGAGGATGCGACGCCGGTAGGGCTAACCGCCGTGGCTTTCGGACTGCACGACTTGAAAGGCGTCCCACGGAGATCGAGTGATCTCGAAGGGAAAGTCGTATTGCTCGACTTCTGGGCCAGTTGGTGTATTCCGTGTCGCATCGACCTTCCGCGTGTCGAAGCCCTGAACCGCGAATTGTCCGCACAAGGGCTGGTCGTACTCGGTGTGAATGACGAACCATCCCAGAGGGCGAATGCCTTCGTGGAGGACCGTGGCTTCACATTCCCCACCCTCGCCGATGCAGAGGGCGAACTGTTCCGCGCCTACGAAGTGCGTACCATTCCCACCGCCGTCATCATCGGCCGGGATGGCAAGGTCTCGTCGTATCTAGTTGGTTCGCATTCCGCCGAAGAACTGCGGGCCGCCATTCGCGAAGCAGGGATCGAGTGAGCCGGCGCGCTATCTGTTTCGCACCGGCCACACTGCTCCTGGTGTTCTTAGGCGCGGCACTTTCCATTGCGGCGGAAGAGCCCTGGATCGATCCTGCGTATCCCCATCGTCTTCGGCTTCAAGTTGATATGGTGACCCCGTTGGCCGCGAACTCACCTGTTTCCGTCAATCTCAACATCGCCGGACTCCTTGACCAGCAGGGCCCTGAGGTGCCCAACGGTACCTTCGATATCCGGATCGTGCGCACAGCGGGCAGCGATCAAGAAGCCTTGCCCGTCAAGGAACTCGCCGTATCCGAGTCGCTCCGCATGACCGGTTTGGGGCAGCTTTCCTGGCTCGCCCGATATCCAAAGAAGACCGACTACTGGGCATATATCAGACGCGTGAACGGGGCTTCCATGGGCGTTCCTGATCGCGAGCCTGTCGGCATCGGAGACGCTTTCCGCTATAACCGCCCCAACGGTTTCGACCCGCTTGGCGTGGGTATGACCAATGACCAGCCAACCGTCGTCGATTGGGATGGGGACGGCGTCGACGACTTACTGCAGCGAAACATCTACTCCCACTCATACGGTGAACCCTACTGGGGTCTCTTCTATTGGCGGAATATCGGAACAAACGATCGTCCGCGCTTCGATCGCTTCGTTCGTGTGCGCGCTGATGGCGAGGTCCTGCAAGAGAAATACGCCACATACCAATTCTTCGACTGGAATGCGGACGGACGCGTCGACGTAGTCGCCGGGACCGAGGACACCGAAAGGCGCGCCCTGCTCAAGATCTATCTCCAAAGCAATGAGCGTGACTCCGCCGGCCTCCCGGTCCTTACGCAAGGTTCCTCAGTTCCTGTCGAAGGTGACGGGCGCCTGTGGTACGGCATGCGGATAGTCGACTGGAACTCGGACGGAGTTGCGGAACTCTTCACATTGCGGTCGAAGGTACAGTACTTTGCCACGCCGGTCGTCAACTACACATGGCGCCGGCATACGAACGAAGCCGAGGCCGGGCAGTCACCGAGCTTCGGCCACGGAAAGCCCTTGCGCCTCGCCGGGAACACGGTCTATCCAGAAAGACCAAACGATTTCCACGACTGGGACGGCGACGGTGACCTCGACCTGCTGGGTACAACGGGCGACCTCGCCGCAAATCCGCCACACCCGTCAATCGTCGTGTGGCGCAACACCGGGTCGAAATCGGCGCCGAGATTCGATGAGCCGCCCAGCAGTATCCCCAACAGCCTCCCCGGCACGCTGCCCCTGCCGACAATCGTCTCGAGAAAGCCTCTCCTTCTAACCCCGTTCATGGGGAGTTGGCTGCGACGTTTCTCGATCCACAAAAACAACACCCGCACACGCCTTCGCGACGACGGACTGTTTCTCGCCCGTGGTCAGCCCGTATCGTCGGGTGGCTACAACAGTACCGAGGTGGCCGACTGGGACGCCGACGGTGACCTCGATCTTATCTGCGGAAACGAAAAGGGATTCCTCCACCTCATTGAAAACGTAAGCACGGCGGAACGAACCATCTTTGCCTCACCCCGTCTGATCCGCTTGGCGGACGGAGCGCCGATGCACGTTGCCCGCTGGATGTTCATCGATGACCACGATCCCGAGTGGAACCTCGGGCAGTCGAAACCAACCTACGTTGACTGGGATCTTGATGGCGACCATGATCTACTCGTCGGGAATAACGCCAACCGCGTCGCATACTTCGAGAACGTGGGCTCGCGGAGCGAACCCCGCTTCGAGCCCATGCGAAAACTCACCTACGGAGCCGGCAGCGAACACTTCTCGTTCCGCAAACGTCCGGCGGTTGTGGACTGGAACGGCGACGGTTTGCACGACCTGGTCCAGGCCGACCACGGTGTGCGCGAGAAGATTGACCCGAAGGGCCACGACATCATCTCGCTGTTTCGCCGCACACGCTCCAAAGCAGGCGTTCTGGAGTTGGGCCCCCCTGAGCCCTTTTATCTCGCGGACGGGTCGCCGCTCCAGATCACCATCCCCTACCGCCATGGTTTCGAGGTCGCCGACTGGGATGGCGACGGCGATTTCGACATCTTTACCAATGAGCGTTTTATGCTCTACGTGTATAGAAATGTAGGGTCAAATCGAAAGCCCGCCTTTGCGCCACGTCAGGTTCTAAAGGCTTACGGTCAGCCGATCCAGATCGCGCATCACGAGACCAGTATCAAGATCATCGACTGGGACCGCGACGGCGTGCGAGACCTGATTGCGGGTGGCGAGTCGGGCTGGGTCTACTTTTTCCGGGGACAGGTTCTGGACGCGGCCGCGGCACCGCAAGTCACCGTAGGTACCGTAGAAACGAAGTCCACAAACTAGGTAGATCGGACATGCCGGAAGATATCGTCACCATTGCCAAGTTTGACTCGTTACAGGACGCCTACTTTGCGAAGAGCCTTCTCGAAGCCCACGGCGTCGAAGCCTTTCTTACGAATGAGAACGCTATGCGCGTCATGATGCATCCGCACATGTCGGGCGGCATCGGACTCCAGATCGCGAGCCGTGACCTGGCCGTCGCCCAGGCGTTACTGACCGCCGCGCATAGCGACTCGGGTGATCCCACCCCTGAGCCACCAGAGAAACCGATGGCTGAGTCTTCCGCGATGTGTCCACAATGTGGCGGAACACGCTCAGAACCGGCGACGGGCGGCGTATTCGCCGTCCTCAATCTTCTCCTTCTCGGTTTGCCTCTCCTGTTCACACGCAACCGGCGCAAGTGCGGCTTCTGCGGAACCGTCTTCCGCGCGGCTACATAAGCTGTCGCGGCTCTGAATGAGTCCAGTTCTTCTGGAAGAACTGCTGACCGTTCTTCGTCACGTTGAGCTGAATGAGCAGATGAAAGGCCTCCCGCGTCGCCCGGATCGAGCTTTCCGCCTCGACCTCGATTTCCTCACCGTCGCGCTTGTAGATGTACGTATGCTTGCCGACGATGTTGGCGTGGTCAGGGTGGTTGCGGTCGGCGGTGCAGATGTATTCGCCCGACCGGAACAAACTACCCAGGTTGTCCTCCAGGACAACTGTGCCCGCTCTGCGGTTCGTAACCGCGACCGTCCCCGTGATCTGGTCGATGATCGTTTGCTGCGAGGGCCGCTCGCCGTACGAGGTGACAATCGTGCGAAGCCGCGGTGCCGCCAGAAACTCCGGCGGGTCCAGTTCCGGTGCAGCGACAACCGGCAGGATCAACCGCGACGCATACCCGCCCCCTCGATGTACCTTATTCGTCGCCTCGAAGGGCGTTGGCCACAGGTTTGGAAAGTCAGCGCCGGAAATCGCAAGCCGGATGCGGTGCCCCTTCTTGATGACCCAGCCCGTCGGGAACATGGGGATATCGAGTTCGTACACCTCGCCCGGCTCCATGGGCTGGGGATTTTTCAACGCCTCGGCCAGATCGCCGCGCCGTGTTCCGTTCAGCGAGCCGTCAACGATCAGCGCCGACGTGCCGTCCGGGGCCACCTCCGCAATCTTCGCTACGAAGGTGGCGACCTTGGCCGATGATGACCCATGAATCACCACCTTGGGCCAGCCCAGCACGTGCAGGTCCTGCTCCAGGGGTCCACTGGTGTAGACCAGCGAAAGCGCCTCATCCTCGCGTTGATCCTCGGGCAGGTAGTAGCTGATCCCGCCTGCAGACCAATAGCCATTCGCGGTCCCGACCGTCGGGATGTACTCAAACGCATCCGAACCTTCACCGCGGGCCGGCTGATCCATTAGCCGGCCTTCCGACCGCAGATAGAATGTGCGCTCGGTTGCATCGGCGGGCGCGATGTCCGTGTCGTTGCGCCAATGACCGGGCGTGATTGCGAGCGTACGGCTGGGCGTCGTGTACTCCTGCATGTACACCTGCACGGGCGGCTCGTCCATGATGCCGGTGTCTTCATCACGCAGGTAGTGGGCGAAGAAGCGCGCCATCTCATTGAGGTGATCGATGCGCGGTCCGGGCGTTGACTGGTGCGGACGCGAATGCACCCACGGCCCCATCAGCATCTTCTTGGGCACGTTGATGTTTTTGAAGACGCGCAGCATGGCGTTCGCGTAGCCGTCCCGCCAACCGGCGATGACGTACACGGGGCACCGAATCCGGTCGTAGTCGGGACGCAGCGACGCGCCGTGCCAATAAGGGTTGTCGAGCTGGTTCTTGAGCCACTTGATTAGGTACGGCTCGTTCTTGTTCAGCCGCTCGCGCCAGATATCCGCCCAGTCGGGGCCGGATAGATCGGGCAGCGGCGGCAGCGCGTTCATCCCGACCATCGAGCCGCCGTAAGTGCCGACGTCGTAGTACATGCGCATGTTGCCGCCGCGCGTGTAGTGGCAGTCGTCGGTATAGCGGTAATCGGTGGCATACATCGGCGCGATCGCCTTGAGGTGCGGCGGGCGGTTCATCGCAACCTGCAGGGACGTAAATCCGCCATACGACGTGCCGAACATTCCCACGTTGCCGTTCGAGTAGGCCTGCTTGGCGAGCCACTCAACGGCGTCGTAGCCGTCCTCTTGCTCTTGGCGGACATACTCGTCGGTGTTGATGCCGTCGGAGCCGCCCGTGCCGCGCACGTCGAGCCGGACGCCGATGAATCCGCGCTCGGCGAGATACCAGTGCTGGTTATGGCCGCCGCGCGAAACGTCGTCCTTGCGGTAGGGATGGTATTCGATCAGGATCGGGAAGCGGCCCTCGGCGTCGGGGCGGATTAGGTCCGCCGACAGCGTCTTGCCGTCCCCCATTGGGATGCGGACATTGCGCTCGATGCGGACGCCGTAGGTGGGTTCGATGACCACCGGCGCGGATGGAAGCAGGGTCGGGATGAGAAGGCAGAGAAGCAGAAGCGGAAGGCGCGAGGGTCGGCTCATGACCGATTGACCTTATCAGGGCTCAGACGCTTGTGCAATAAATGCACATCCGATCGACCCGCCCGCCTGGGTGCAGTGAGCTTCATTGAGGCGGCGGTGCCTGACTTGCGCTCTATGGCACAACAGACGCCGATATGCCAAAGCTCATCAACCTCATTATCAGTCTTGCTTTCTTCGCCGGGTTCTTGACGGGGCAACAGCCAAAGATGGACCCGATGCGGCCCGATCCCGAGATGCCGCGTCCGGTGGATGCCTACGACACGGTGTTGCTCGAAGAGATGACCTGGATCGAAGTGCGCGACGCGTTACGCGGGGGCAAGACGACCGTCATCGTCGCCACCGGCGGGATCGAGCAGAACGGTCCTTACCTGGCGCTCGGCAAGCACAATTATATCCTGCGCGGGACGACCCAAGCCATCGCCCGCAAGCTCGGAAATGCGCTCGTCGCGCCGATTGTACCGTTCGTGCCGGAGGGGGACATCAGTCCGCCCAGCGGGCACATGCTCTATCCGGGGACGATCTCACTGCGCGCGCAGACTTTCGAAGCGCTGCTGACCGATATCGCCGAGAGCTTTCGGACGCACGGTTTTAGGCACGTGATCTTCGTGTCCGATAGCGGCGGCAATGTCACCGGAATGACCGCCGTCGCCAAGCAGCTCGCGAAGAAGTGGAAGGGCAGCGACACGACAATCCACCACATCGCCGAGCACTACGACTACGCCGATGTGAGACGCTTTCTCGACGCCGAGGGGATCGAGCAGGTGGACGAAGGCTATCACGATGACGCCGTGATGTCGTCACAGATGATTGTGGCGGACCCGATGACGGTTCGGATGCCGCAGCGCATTGGCAAAGGCAAGACGACGATCAATGGCGTCGATCTAGCTCCGCCGAATGGCGAGAAGATCGGCAAGAAGGTGATCGAGTACCGCGCCAATCGAGTAGCGGCAGCCATTCGGAAAGCCACTGGCCGGATTGACCCGTAGCGATCTCCCCGTTCTTGGGTCCGCGGGCGTTGTCGTGGGCCCGCTCCATGCCTGGCGCGACTCCGCCCCTGTTGTGACGTGGATAGGACGGGTCGAGCACAGCCCGCGGATTGGGTTCGTTTTGCGTGAAAGATCGGGGCTGCGCGCTGGACCGCTCCCTGACGGTCACGGCTCGGTTTTGGGGGTGGAGCGCGGAACAGCGTGGCAGTTTTTGGGGCAGGGCGTTGGGGGTGTTCCTGGTGGACAGAGCGACGGCCGGTGAGACATTCTGAGACTGGAATGAGGTGGGTGAGACCTGCCTGATAGCCGGTGCGGGCTGAGACTTGAGGCCGTAAGTAGCTGATTCGCCTTGAGGTGCCGGGTGGTTCTGGAGCAGTGCCAGAATTGGTTGCGGCGAGACGGCGGTTCGGGGTGTCTCGCGAGCCGGCCCGGGTCCGCGGCGGGCATTGTCGTGGCCCGCTCCATAACTGTCGCGGCTCCGCCCCTGTTGTGACGTGGATGGGACGGGTCGAGCGCAGCACGCGGATTGGATTCGATTTGCGTGGTATTGGGGCTACGTAGCGGGAAATGGCAGATTTTGTCAGCCGGGGAGAGTGTTCGGGGTTGTCTTGGTTTGCGTTGGGGCTCCTTGCCGCGAACTGCTTCGTGGGATGGGTTGGATGCGGCAGGGTTTTGACTCCGGGTCGAGTGTAACCCGGTGGGTGCGGTTTGACGATGGATGCTTCGGCGAAGTGGTTGGAACCAAGGGAGTTTTGATGTTAGATCTCAATCGTTTTTGCAGAACTTGACACACACAACTCAGTCGGGCCGGATGACGGGGTCCAGCCGGTGGTTCATCAGGTCCTCAGCGCACCCTTACGGGTGCGGCTCTGAGCTTCTGGCTTGGGGTTTTGCGCGGGCGTTGTCGTAGGCCTGCTCCATGACTGTCGCGGCTCCGCCCCTGTTGTGCCGCTGCTCGCCGGCGCGCGGATTTGCATTCGCGCCGCTGTCCCTGCTTTGAAGGGGCCGGTTTGGTTAGTGGCCGGCTTGCATGACTAGGGAGTAGCCGGTCATGAAGGCCATGACTACCGCCGATACCCAGAGGGCTAGGGTGAGCCAGCCCTTCGGCAGGATCTGCTTCGGCATGTGGCGGTAGCGCAGCCAGATGGTGACGAATCCGATCACCGGCAGCATCAACGCCTGCGCGACGCCGCCGATCTTGACCATCAGAACCGGGGCCTGGATGAACATGAAGTACATCGCCGGCATGAACAACAGCACCACGGCGAAGATGCGCGTATAGCGGATGCGCAGGGCGTAGTTGGTTTTGTCGAAGACGCCCATCATTGCCAGGAAGTCGGGGACCATGCGGCAATGCGCAGCGGTCGAGGCGAACAGCGTCGAATAGAACACCGCGAACGCGCCGACCAGGAACAGATAGAGCGACCAGCTACCGAGCGTCTCGGTGTACATGTTCGACAGGACTTTCACCATGTCAGAACCTTGCGGCATCAGTCCCATGCCGTTGAGGATGCCCGCGCCAAGTAGGTAGAACGCGATGGTGGCGAAGGTGTAGATGACCATCGAGTTCAACACGTCGACGCCCATCACCTTGATCCAACCAAAAGCACGCTTGCGCCAGGCCGGTGTGTCATCGCGCTTGCCCGCGTAACTCGCATAGCCCTTCTCAATACACCAGTAGGGATACATCACAAGCTCGGTCGCCCCCACGCCGGTGATGCCGAACGCCGCGACCGCGGTGACGAAGCCGCCCTTGGGCATCTCGAACATGAAGCCCCCGGCCAACTCAGTCCACGAGAAGAACTCCGGGCGCTTCAGAAGCAGAAAGGCGCAACTGACGGTGAGGACCGTGAAGCTAACGACGAGTCCCATGGCGACTCGCTCGACAAGGGAGTACTTGCCGACGATCAACAGGACGGCCGTCCCGGCGGCGACGATCCAGACCCAGGCGGTGACCGAAAGGGCGGGGACCATGTCGTGAAGGATTTCCGAGATGCCGCCCATCATGCCGCCGACCTGCATGAGCGTCATCGAAACCATCAGAACCCAGAGCCAGACAACCCACGAGACGCCGAGGCGTGGTCCGGGGACGCGGTTGAAGGCTTCGAGGGTGGTTTCGCCGGTGCCGATCGCATAGCGGCCCAGTTCATTCTGTATGGCGATCTTGACGAAGCAGCTCACGACGATCAGCCACAGTAGGCTGTAGCCGTTCTCCGCGCCGAGGACGGTGGTGGCGATGAGTTCGCCGGAGCCGACGATCGAGCTGGCGAGAATCAGCCCAGGGCCGATGCGTTTGAAGATGTCAACGAATCGAGTTGGCGGGTTCTCGATGTCTTCGGGGCGTAGTTGGTAGGGATCCTGCGGAGTGGGAGTGGCCATGAGCGACTCCGCATCCTACTCTACGGAACTCATAAACAGCAAGAAACTTTGCGCATACAAGTCAAGGTTTTGCACTGAGCCGCCGCCGAGAATGGGCGAGCACATCTCGTAAGCGACGCTGCCGGAGAAGCCGCCGTCGCTGAGAGCGCCGAGGAAAGCCTTGTAATCGATGAAGCCTTCGTCGATCGGGACGGCCTGGGCGTAAGGGGTGGCGGCGCGGTAGTTGATGACGTCGGGTTCGTAGATGAAGCGGGGGCGCTTCTGATAGTTGGCGATGGTGGTGTGCGGCATCAAGGGGGCCATTTCGCGGGCGGCTTCGACGACGTCGGTTCCTTGAAGAGCGGGCGGCCAGGCATCAAAGAGTGGCTTGCAGTTGGGACGGTCGATGGCCTGCATCAACTCGCGCTGGCTGCGGTAGTCGACCGCGATGTCGTGGTGGTTTTGGACGCCAATGGTGACGCCGAGTGGTGCGGCGCGGTCGGCGCATTCCTGCAAAACTTCGACGACTAGATTCCATTGAGGGAGGTATCCCAGGCCAGGGTGTTCGTAGCCGGTGTAGATGCGGATCAGGTCGGCACCGATGTCGTGCGCGAGTTGGGCAAGCTCGGTGACGTAGGAGATTTGCATCTCGCGCATCGGAATTTCGGCGTGTTCCAGGTCGGCGGTGAAATTCGAGTATCCGGCCAGGCAGACTTTGGTGAGGCCGTTCTGCTCGATGAGCATCTTGAGCGCGGCGCGGGCCTGCGCGTCATAGTCGAGGACGGATAGATGCGGGCGCTTGGCCATGAGCATGACGCCGGAAAAGCCGAGCTGGGCGGATTTGCGGACGAAATAGTCCACCGAGAGCCGAGTCTGGCCCCATGAGCCGGAGTAGCTGACGGAATGGAGGAGGGTGGGGAAGGGCATAGGGGAGCGATCCTAAGGGTGTGCGGGGTCAAATAGCCGCCCGGAGACAGGATGCTGAGGCGTCCAGAGTACCAAAACTATTTTGTAACTATAGTTCTATTGTCTTAGGCCGGTCCTAAGGGGAACAATGTAGGCATGCAGTCTCGACCCGTCAGATACGAAATCCAGCGGCCGGTTGAGTTCCGTGTACGAATCGGCGCCAAGATGGTGCAAGGCAGCGGTCGTACCGTGAACATCAGCCGGAATGGCATCCTGTTCAAGACAGACGAAGCCCTACGGGTCGGCGATAAGATCGATTGCGTGATCGCGATGGGCCCGGGATTGATTGACGCGCAGGAAACGGTCAATCTGCAAGTTCAAGGCATAACCCTTCGCAATAACGATGGCAGCGTGGCGGTGGTCATCAAGAAGCACCGGATACGGCCGACGCACTCCGGCCTCGACGATGGGTTGGGGCTGTAGACTATTCCTAAGATTGAGTTGATTGTGAAGGCGGGTGTGCTTCGGTGTGCCTGATTCATGGTCCGTGGCATTCGCCGCGGCTTTTCCCTTTCAATAGCTGGTAACGAGTGGACCCTATGAAGCTTGAAAACAAGATTGCGATCGTAACTGGGGCCGGCAGCGGCATCGGTAGAGCGATCGCGGAACTCTTCGCGCAGGAAGGCGCCGAGGTAGTGAGCGTCGGCCGCACGCGCGAGAAGCTGGATGTGGCAAAGCAGGAAGCGGGCAGCGCGGGCGAACGCATTCACCCGAGGGCGCTCGATGTATCAGACAGAGCGGCGGCCGGCACGTTAGTGACATCGACGGTGGCCGAGTTCGGGCGGGTCGACATTCTCGTGAACAACGCCGGGGTCAACGTGCCGAAGCGGGCGCTGTCGGAGTTGTCGACCGAGGACTTCGACAAGATCGTGAGGGTGAATCTGAACGGGGCGTTTTACGTGATTCACGGGGTGCTGCCGGTCATGCGGAAGCAGGGCGGCGGGTTGATCATCAATGTATCGTCGGTGGCGGGCGTGCGAGCGAGTGAACTGGGCGGCGTGGCGTACTCCGCGTCGAAGTTCGGTCTATCGGGGTTGAGCAAGACGATCGGCGTTGAGGAAGCGAAGAACGGAATCCGGTCGTGCCTGATCTATCCGGGGGAAGTGAATACACCGATTCTGGATGCCCGCCCGGTCGTGCCGGATGCGGAACAGCGCGCCAAGATGTTGCAGCCCGAGGACCTGGCGCAGGCGGCGTTGCTGGTGGCGACGCTGCACCCGCGGGCCACGATTCCCGAGATGGTGGTAACGCCGACGCTTCAGCGGTTTGAGTGACCCCTTCGTCGCCGTCTTCCGGTTAGCGGCAACACACAGAGTGTGCCGCGACGCGCGAGCCGCCGGCTCCCCTGCCTACCAGGCGGACGGTTTGCGATAACCTTGAGCCCGCCGGAGCCCGGCTTGAATCGATACTGATGAATCTCGGAATCTACCGTTCGGTCGCGGGAATGGGAGGCTTAGCATTACTCCTTTTCTGTTCACTCCTATCGGCACAGACGTTTGTTAACGACACCTTTGAGGACTTCGCGGCAGGCAAGCTGGATGCCGCCGGACAGAACCTCTACGTCAGCCGTGACGGCGCTGTGCGAACGATCCATCGCTTCGATCTGAATCAAGACGGATTTATCGATCTGGTCTTCAACAACACGCATGACCGGCGCTCGTTTATTCCTGCGACGGTGGCGACGGTGGCAGGGGACGGCGAGATCTCGGAGACGACGGTGGCGGTCGAAGGAAGCCGACAGACAGCGGTCAGCGATTTGAATCGTGACGGCTATGCGGACTTGGTCTTCTGTCCGAACGCATCAGGCGTTCAGACGAAGAGGCGTTTTCTGACGTTGGCGTATGGCGGCCCAGACGGCTGGCCGCCGCACCGCTCAACAGGATTGCTACCGGTGCATGATGCACGCAAAGTAGCGGTGGCGGACCTGAACGCCGATGAGTGGCCGGACATTGTCACGCTGAACTCAGAAGCATGGCTGCCCGGTCAGCCGTCCGGGGGCCGATTCTGCGTGTGTATTGGGGGAGTGAAGAGGGCTTTCTGCTCACGCGCCGGCGGGACATGCAGATCAAGGGAGCGCTCGACATCGCCGCGGAGGATATCGATCAGGACGGGGTAGGGGACTTGGCCGTGCTGACCGCCCAGCAGCAGATCATCATCCTGTGGGGCGGCGAGCCCAAGAGCGTGACGGGGCGTTTTACGCGTGGCTATCTGAACTTGCCGGGGTCCGGGGCCACAACGTTGGCTGCTGTGGATGCGACCGGGGACGGCCATCCCGACCTGATCGTCGGCACGAGCGAGGGGCCGGTCTATGTGTTTCGGCGTGGCCGTGAACGAGCGGCGTCGACGGCGCAGACTGTTCCGGCTTTCCCGGGTTCGCATCTCGCGGTTGGCGAGTTGGACGGTGACGGGCGGCCCGAGATTGTCCTCACGAATTTTGAGCAGAACCGCGCGGGTGGCGGCGAGGCTTCAGGGGCAGTTGCGCAGTCGGGAGCGACAGTCCACATCCTGTGGGGTGCGCATACATGGGACCGCACGCGCGCGACGGCGTTGGATGTTCCCTACGCGACGGCGGCGGCCGTGGGCGATCTCGATGGCGACGGCAAGGGTGACTTGGCGGTGGCTGTTCATCAGAACGATGAGACGTATCGCGCGGCTTCATCGATTCTTCTTGGACGGGGAGCGCGCGAGTTCGGGCGGCTGTCGGGGCCTTCGACCGAAGGGGCGATCGACGTAGTGGTTGTTCCGAAGACCGAGCGTCATCCGGCACGGGCGGTGTTCGCGAACAGTCTTGGGGGAACGGTCGGCGAGCGCATCAAGTCACAGGTGTTCTGGGGTTCCGCTTCGGGATTCAGCAAAGAGAACCAGTGGATGTTTGACATGCGCAGCGGCTATGAGCACACGGCGGCTGACCTGAACGAGGACGGCGATGTTGATCTACTGGTTCTCAACTCGGGGCATGCGGGCGCGGCGGCGGCCAATGACTCGACTCTTGGGGCGAATATCTTCTGGGGGGCTGAGGATGGCTTCGATCCCGACGCACGGCGGACGGTGTTGAACGAGCCGGACCTCGGTTCGACGAACGTAGCCGATCTGAACCGCGACGGGTATCTCGATATTACGCTGGGGGCTTTCGATCCGGAGCGGCCACTGGTGATCTATTACGGCTCGGCCGACGGCTATTCGCGAGATCGCCGCGACGAGGTGCCGTCGGAAGGGCGATCGATCGAGGGGGTAATCGCCGACCTCAATGGGGATGAGTGCCTCGATATCGCGGTGGTGTCGTTCACAGTTCATCGGGTGCGTATTTTCTGGGGCGGCCCAGGTCAGGAAGGGCTGGGGGGCTTCGATGAATCGCGGCAGAGCCATGTGAATGTACCGTCGCCGATCGGGCTCGAAACGGCGGATCTTAACGCGGATGGGCGGCTCGACCTCATCGTGGCGAGCTATCAAGACCCGCTCGCGCATCACCACGACATGGGGATGATGGTCTTTTGGGGGCAGGAGGGTGGCTTTCACTCGGCGAACTCACAGTGGCTCCCGGGATTCACTCCCATTAGCCCGGTTGTGGCCGACTTCGACGCGGATGGATTCCTTGATATCTTTTCGCCGCACTATCACTCGGACCTCACCCGCGAGCTCTTGCCGAACTACATCTATTGGGGATCGAAAACCGGCTTTACCCCGCGAAACCGAGCGGCACTGATCTGCGACTCGGCGGACGACGCGCTCGCGGCGGACTTCGATCGTGACGGCAAACTCGATCTCGCCGTAGCGGGCCATTCCACCGACGGGGACCACACGGCGTACTCAAAGGTCTTCTATAACGATGGAGCGCGCTTCGAGAACCCGCGTGTGGAGAAGCTGCTTACGTATGGTCCGCACTGGATGGATTCCCAGGACATGGGGCACATTGCGCACCGCCGCTGGGAGCAGTGGTGCGAATCTTCCGTCTTCAAGTGGGACAGTGGCGCGACGCGGGCGCGTCTGATGTTTGAAGCCGCAACGCCCGCCGGCGCGGATCTGGCTTTCGAGATTCGCAGCGCTCCTGACGCGGAGACACTAAGAGACCAACTCTGGCGTGATGTCGCCGACGATTCGTTCGCGGTCGATAGCGGCGACCGCGTGCTCCAATACCGAACAACCTTCCGCTCGCCTAATGGGGACCGCTTCCCGACTCTGAGACGAGTTGAAATAGAACTGGCGCCGTGAACTTCCCGTGGTGGTTGTCTGTGTCGATGGGGCTAAGAGAGGGCCCGATCGATCGTGCCGGCCCGGTCCTACTTTGAAAGCCTGGCCGGCAGAAGGCAGGCGGCGGATTCTCTCGATTCCATCTTGACAAGCACCTCGACTCTCGCCGAAGCGTGCCTGAGTGGGCGGGGGTGTTTGCGGAACTCGGCGAGAATGCTGGCGCCGAGTAGCCTACCGAGGCCGGTGACGGACATCAACCGGAAGTACGCGTAGAAGGCCCCGAAGCCGACGCTGAATTCGTCCAAGTACTTACAGGGCTCGAACTCGTGGGTGACCAACCGCTCGACGGAGAAATCCCAGCGGTCCGCCAGCGACCGCAGGATGCGCGCCGTGTTCATCTGGTAGTGGGTGGGGAAGAGGTCTTGTTCGTCGGCCCCCATTGCCCAGCGCAGGATGCGCTGTTTACAGGTGGTCGGCAAAACCTTCGAAATCAATACGGCGGGGTGCCACAGATTGGGCGTCAAGAAAACGAAACGGGCCCCAGGCCGCATCACGCGGCGAAGATTCGCGAAGAGTTCCTCCCCCTCGGCGATGTGTTCCAGGACATAGCGGCAAATGACGAGATCGACGGATTCAGGCGGGATGCGCCAGGGGCCGCCATTGAAGGGTACGAGCCGCGAAATGTGAAGGTTGGCTGCCGCTAAGGGGTCGGGGTCGAGACCGATCAGATGGACATCCGGGTAGCGACACCATGGAAAAGGGGTCAGATCGCCCCTTCCGCAGCCGATCTCAAGAATTGTCGGATCTGGTCCGATCCGGCCTTCGACCCACTCATGGTAGGTTTGCCAATGGCTCAGCCGGGCTGCCATGACCCGCGCCCGCAATGTCGCCGCGATCGAAGACATATAACTATTGTTCGGGCTATCTCGGCTCCCGCTTTAGGCTCTCGGTCAGATGCGCCGTCTGCTGGGTCGACGCGCGGAGAGTTGGCTCCCGATGCCATCCTGTCGGAGACCGCAACCGGCAGAGATAACCTTGTTCCAACTGCTCTTCGTAGAGCGGTGTGTGCTTTCTGTGCTTTGCCTGGGGTTTCGCGACGGTGTTGGGAAGGCCCGTCGTCAGGGCCGGTAGGTGGTTTTCCATTGGGAGTTAAGGTTGACGGTTGATTGTCCGGTTTCGACACTGTCCGGTCTTACCTAAGAGAGACAAAGTCCTAGTACCTGTAGGACTAGATTGGGATGCCGGCTCCCGCGACGGTTCGGCGACACGAACTTATGACCCAAGTCATCGCCTGCGAAATCCAGCCCATTGTCGTGGAAGGTCTTAAAAAGACCATCCAGGACGCGAAGGACCTGCGTTTCATCAGTTGTGAAGCCTCACCCAAGGCCCTCCTCGACAAGGTAATCGAACTGTCGCCGAAAGTCTGTCTCATCGACAAAGTGATCGGGACCTCGGCCGTGTTTCAGCTGATTTCCGACCTCAAGGTGCAGTCGCCCGAGACCGAGCCGGCTCTGTGGGCTGCTGAGATTTCTGAAGTGGAATCGTTCCGGGCGTTACAGGTCGGAGCCCGGGGCATTCTGAAAAAGACGCTGCCGATCCAGGTGCTGCTTGACTGCATTCGAACGGTGGCCAAGGGCAATATCTGGATCGAGAGCTCGATCTCGAATCAGTTCGTCGGGTTCATCAACAGCCGCTCCACCCCCCGGCTCACTTTCCGTGAGGACGAAATTCTCAATCTCGTCATGCGAGGCTTGAAGAACAAGCAGATCGCTGATGCCCTCAGCATTACGACCGGCACGGTGAAAGTCCACTTGATGCATATCTTTGAAAAGACCGGCGTCAAAGACCGCTTCGAACTGGCTATGTACGGTCGAAAGCTGCGAGGATATAGCGACGACTTCAGTGGTGATCTCGCGGGTCCTCGAGCCTCGGCGGGCGACGCCGCGTAGGCCGCTGCCGATTCGATACCCCCTGTGCTGATGCCGGTCAAGACCTCAACGGTCGCCCTCCTATGCGCGATCTTCGTCTCGTTCGCCCTATGGGCGGCGTGGGGCTGGTCGCCCGACGACTTCGGTTATCTACACGACGATTCGTTGTACCTCTCGGCCGGACGCTCCATTGTCCAGGGGGAAGGGTATCGCTTCCCGAGTCTGCCGGTCGACGTCGGCCGGACGAAATACCCTCTGGGCTATCTGTTTCTGCTGTCGCTGGTCTGGAAGGTCGGGCCGGACTTCCCCGACGTGCTGAGTTGGGAGTTCGCCCTGCATATCCTGGTCGGCTGGTGTTTCCTATCCGCGGCCTACGTTCTGTTCCGCCAGCTTGCATGGGGCCGGCGGGGAGCTTTGGCGCTGACGGCGGTGTGCGCGTTTCACCCCGGTCTGATGGATGTGACGCGGTTTGCGCTGAGTGATCTGCCGTTCATGGCGCTTGCACTCGGTTCAGCGGTAGCCGTCGAGCGAGCGCTTCGTAATGGCGAATCGCGCGTCTGGACGAGCAGGTGGTGGGCATTGGCGACGGCGCTGGCGGTGGCGGCAGTCTTGACCCGCTCGATTGCGGTGACGGTCATCGCGGGGATCTTTCTGGTGGCGGCGTGGCGTCGAGCCCTCCGGCCGGCCCTGGTGTACGCGGCGGTCGGCGCCATCGTCGTTGTGGCGGCCTGGGTCAGCAAAGGACCTGTACTCTCGACCGAGAGCGGTTACCACGGCTTCGCGTAGACGCTGCTGTTCTATACCGACTACATCGGCTTCTGGCGGTTCGCTGTCCCTGACTGGGCGACGTTCGGAGAACAACTGGAATTCAATGGGATGCAGTTGCTCAAGGCCCCAGCGTTCTTGTGATTCTTCCTGCCGTTGCTGGGCTTCTCGGCGGGAGGGATGCTCCAGGCGTCGGGGATCGCTCTGAGCGTCGGGATCGTACGGGGCGTGTTTCGGGGGGCTCGTTCAGTGACCCTTCACCCGCTGGCCGGAGCGTTTGTTCTGTATCTGCCTGTCGTCCTGCTTTGGAACTTCTCGCTTGCGGGCCGCTTCCTGCTCTTGTTTGTCCCGTTCCTGTATCACGGAGCGGCTCAAGAGATCGGGGCGCTACTCCGGCCCGCTCGCGAGGCCTTTCGCGAAGGCGGTGAGAGGGGCCAACGTATTGCAGCCGTCATCTTGTGCACCTTGATCGTGGGCCTGATCGGCTATGCGTCGCATCGTTGCTTCTGGCTAATCCTACAGAGCAGCCGTGGTGCTAGTCTGGAGCGCGCCGCGCTGAGCGAGGAGAAGGAGTCCGCCTACCAATGGGTTCGCGAGAACACCAAAGCCGGCGATCACCTCGTGGCCTATGAAGACGTAGTGCTTTACTTCAGGACGGGCCGCCAAGTCTTGCGGCCCATTGCCCCTTCAACCGCCTCCTTCTATCTGCAGGACTTGGAAGCGCTCCAGCCTGACATCGAGCGGCTCGGCGACACCGCCCGCGCGACCCACGCCCGCTATGGGCTCGTGTCGGAGGACGACTATCACCTCGAGCACGCCGACACCCACCTGCGTGAGGCGACCGAGGAGTTGTTGCTCGAAGCTCCCGTGGTGTTCGAGAGTTCGAGCGGCCATGTGAAGCTCCATGACCTCCGGAACCGATTCTAGACTGCGGGGTCAGGCATCTTACCTCCGCCATATGCCGATCCCTACAGGAGGCATAGTACTTCAGTCCTCGATCACTAGTGTCCGGCTATAAGTCGAACAGAATCAGTTGGTTAGAGGTTGTATGATATGGATCTTTGGAGTCGACGTGTTGGAAGGCCCGTAGAATGGGGGTTTTCTCGAACA
>Ga0315336_1001828_pt1 | contig 36965 bp, 31 predicted proteins | sample ASW5metaG_FD_204512 | JGI IMG/M metagenome (GOLD analysis project Ga0315336, IMG submission 204512) | Ammonia-oxidizing marine archaeal communities from Monterey Bay, California, United States - ASW #5 | ecosystem: Environmental > Aquatic > Marine > Intertidal zone | place: USA: California... | reverse complement strand
GGTCCGCGAGCTGAATCGCAGAGCGCTGTCCGCGGCCGGCATGCGCCCCTGCTTTGCCGGCGACACCGAGACCGCCCGCAAGCTCTGGCGCTCCGAGGAGCCCGACGCCGTCGTGATCGACGTGAGTATCGAGGACGAGCGCGGGTGGTTGCTGCTGATGGAGCTCGCGAAGGCCGGCATCCCGGTGATCGTCGCCACCGCCGACGACGACCCCGAGCGCGCTGCCCACGCCGGCGCCCGCGGCAGCCTGCCCACGCCGGTGGACCGCGCGCTGCTGATCAACCTGCTGAAACAGATCGCTGGAGAATCCAGTGGGACCTGACTGAGCCAGACCGGCATCGATTCTGTTGGTTATCATGAGGCCATCCAGGCCTCGGCGCCGCTCGGAGTCCCTATGCGAAATATGCTCTGTCTCGCCCTCTTTTTCCTGTTCGCGATGCCCTCCATGGCCTTCGCCCAGGACGTCGATGGAGACGGTGTCGACGCCGCCCTGGACTGCGACGACAACGACGCCGCCAACTATCCTGGGAACCTCGAGATCTGCGACGGCCAGGACAACGACTGCAACGGCCTCGCCGACTACGACACCGGCATCGGCGGCGTCTGGGAGCAGGTCAACGGCAACGCCATCAACAACCCCGACTTCACCAAGGGCGATGTCTTCCTGGCCTCGACGCCCACGACCGTCGCGTCCTTCGGCGTCTGGCTGGACGTCGACCCCGCCGCCACGCTCACCCTGACCCTCGGAGAGTCGTCATCCGATTCCGGGCCCTACACCATCCTGGCCAGCCAGAACCTCGGCAATGTGGCACCGGGGCCGCAGATGCACTCGGCTACCGGGCTGAACGTGAGCCTCACGCCCGGCATGTACTACTGGATCGGCGCTACGTGGAACGGTGGCAACGCGGACAACTTCTACAACGGCACCGGAGCCGACACCGACCCGCCCTGGGGCACTTTTGTGACCGGAGCCTGGGCGAGCAGCAACGTGGCACCGATCAATGGCTGGAGCCCCGACAGCCTCCCCGGTGGCTGCTACCGAGCCGAGATCGTCGCCGTTGGCGCGGGAGAAGGCGACGCCGATGGAGACGGCTGGGTCGAGTGCGAGGAGTGCGACGACACCGATCCCCTCATCAACCCCGACGCCGTCGAGGTCTGTGATGGAGCCGACACCGACTGCAACGGCGCCGCCGACTTCGACCTGCTCGGAGAGACGGACAACGATGACGACACCTGGCTGACCTGCGACGGGGACTGCAACGACAGCTACGCCCTGGCCTATCCCGGAGCACCCGAGATCTGCGACGGCGAGGACAACGACTGCAACGGGCTCGCGGACTTCGACGTGCTCGGAGAGGTCGACCTCGACATGGACACCTTCTTCTCCTGTGAGGACTGCGACGACAACGACCAGTTCGTGCGACCGGGGGCGCCCGAGCGGTGTGACGGCCTCGACAACGACTGCAACGGCGTGGCCGACTTCGGCGGGGCCGTGGACGAGACCGACCTGGACATGGACGGCTGGTACGACTGCGAGGACTGCGACGACAACGACCCAACCATCAATCCCGAGGCGATCGAGCTGTGCGACGGCCTCGACAACGACTGCAATGGACGGCTCGACTTCGGCGAGTCCGAGGCGGACGAGCTCGATGCCGATGGCGATGGGTTCGTCCTCTGCGACGACTGCGACGACACCAACGGCGCAGTCTTCCCCGGCGCCGTTGAGGAGTGCGACGGCACCGACAACGACTGCGACGGCATGGACGCGCTGAACGAGCTGCAAGATCTCGACGGAGACAGCTTCAGCACCTGTCAGGGCGACTGCGACGACGCCGATGTGACCACCTACACCGGCGCGGCAGAGATCTGCGACAGCATCGACAACGACTGCGACGGAGAAGTCGACAACACCGCCGAGTGCGACGAGCTCGCCGCCGAGGCCGCGAAGCAAGGCGAGTGTTCCTGTTCTACGAACGGGTCGTCCCCAGCGGGGTGGATGCTCCTGTTGGCCCTCGTGGCCGTTCGCCGCCGCCGCTGAAACCAGCCGGGCGGGGCGGGCAAGGGCGACGGCCGCCGGTGGAGGCGGCCGGCGATTCGGACTGGGGATTGGTGCGGGAGGCGGAGTCGGCGGGTGAGAGGGCGTCGGCGTGGTGGCGTGGAAAAGATCCATTGGCTCGCTTCGCTCGGCAAGGGAGACCCTTGCATCCCCCCCGGACAATCCGAGCGGGCCGACGGCGCTGATTGGGCAGAGCGCGTGGGTCTGAGAACGGTCCCGCTCGGATTGGCGAAGGGGGGACGACGGCGACGCTTTTGGTTGGCGACGTGTTCTACGCGTCGTCCCCCCTTTGCGAACCCCCATTCGGCGATCTAGATCCATTGGCTCGCTTCGCTCGGCGCTGATTGGGCAGAGCGCGTGGGTCTGACAGCGGTCTAGGTCCCGGTGTCGCCGCCCGAGTCTCCGGTCTCGTAGTAGGAACTACCGTAATCGACCCCGGTATACCCGGAGTCGGTGTCTGTATCCGTGTCGGTGTCGGTGTCGGTGTCGGTGTCGGTGTCGGTGTCGGTGTCGGTGTCGGTGTCGGTGTCCGTGTCCGTGTCGGCGTCGGTATCCGTATCCGTGTCGGTCTCGACGTCAGTATCGGTGTACGAGTACGTGGCGCCGTACTCGGGCTGCGGAGATTTGTCTGTACAGGCAACGCCCATCAGCGCCAGGCCGAGCGCCGCCGCCGCAGCGGTGGATCGCAAGGTGCGACAGTCGCCGATCACGGCGTTGCAGTGCGGACAATGGCAGGTGCCCGCGTAGAAATGAGAACCGCAACTGGGACAGGGGCGAAGATCACTTGGCATGGTTCGAGTGTAGCCCGGAATTCAACCCACGGAGCACCGATGACGACGGCCTTCACCTACACGACCCCCATTCTGTGCGTCGACAACGCGCAGGCCAGCCTCGATCACTACGTCGCGGTCCTCGGTTTCGAGATCGCCTGGCAGTGGTCAGATGACGACGAATTCGGGGGCGGCACACCGGTCTTCGCGTGCGTGCGGCGCGGCGAGGTCTCGATCTTCCTCGGCGAAAAACGGCAGGGAAACCCAGGCACCTGGCTCATGCTCCACCTCGATGACCGCGACGATGTCGATGCCCTTCACGTCGAGTACCAGGCGAGCGGAGCCAAGATCCTCGAGGCTCCCGACGACATGCCGTGGGGCATGCGCGAGATGGTCGTCTCGGATCTCGACGGCAACTGCTTCCGAATCGCCGCGCCGGTCGACCGTCCGTCCTGACATGGCCCGCGCCTGGCATACTGCCACCACGTTGAGGAGTGTCCGTGGAATTGGTCATCTTCGGAGTCGCCGCCCTGGCCTTCATGGCCCTGCTGAGCACGCTCATCCTTCGCAACTTTCGTCGTACAGAGGCCAACCACGTCGCTCGACAGGCCCTGGCTTCCCAGCGAGGTTGGTCCTACTCGCGCACGGCTGCCGGCAAGGGTGGTCGCTACACGGTGGGCGGCCAGATCCCCGGAGGTCCGCCGTGGACCCTCGCCGCTCGCCAGACAAAGAGCGGCAACAACTCCCACGCAGAGACCCGGTGGACCGTGGACGTGACCCATCCGCAGGGAGCGGTGGCCATCGGACCCCCGCTGCCGCCCATGCCCTTCGACCTCGGCGGAATGCTCGTGCAGATGATGCTGAAGATGTTCTTCGGCGACGACGCGGCGGAACTCGCCGACCTGCAGAAGGTCGAGGTCGGACCCCCTGAATTTCAGGCTCGCTATCACGTACTGGCCACCAACCGCGATCTCGCGGAGTCCTTCGTTTCCGGTCCTACCCTCATGGCGCTCGACGACTGGGCGGACAAGGGACGGCAACCTCCCATCGTCCTGTACTGGAAGCGAGGCCTGGAGATCCGCGTCACGCGGGTGGTGGACGACCCAGACGAATTGGCCGCCATCGTCGACCTCGGGGTCCTCCTCCACACGACTGTCCAGCAGTAGCCTACAGGTTCCGCTCCGCGCGAAGCTGTGCAGGACGGTTGTTCATGAGGTTCCGCAGGTCCCATTGGTTGTTGAGGATCTCGTTGGCGCCGCAACCCCCTCTGGGATCGGCCGCCGCCGCATCGCCAATGAGGTCGTACCAGATGTCGAGCTTCGCGTCCCAGTCGGTCGCCTCCACGACGTCGACGAAGTCACCGAGTCGATCGTGCATGTCAGCCCGGCAGGCATTGTCGTCGACACACCCACCCGCAAGCACCGATCGGGGATTGTCCCAGTCGTACCATGCAAACCCGGGAGGTTTGAGCGAGTTGTCCAGGTCCCACGGGAGCAATTGCATCAGGCCCGTGTCGGCGTCGATCCACACCCGGTAGTTGTTGACGCCCACGGCGTACCCGTCCCAGTGCTCGGTCAACATCTCGGCGGCGAACATGCCGTGCAGGCTGTACCAATCCACGAGCGGGTCGGTATGGGCCATCCATTCTCCAGCCTGTTCCCCGTCGTGGGCCGCCTGGGCGATGGCAATCACGTCGGCGTGGCCCACGTCTACGCCTTCTTCGAGGGGCATCTGAACCACGGTCTCGTCGAAGTCCAGGTTCAGGAATCCGATCACGCCGACGCCCAACAGGTACTTTCCGTCGTAGAGGTTGCCATCCGGGTTGGTCATCACCCGCTTCAGGAAGGGCTTATCGGGAAACTCCACGATCTGGTAGAGGCCGTAGTCCTCGCCGTTGAGGGTGACCTGCGTCCAGGTGACGCGGGGCACGACCAGTCCAGCCAAGCCATAGATCTCGTAGGCGAGCTTCTCGCGGGTGTAGCTGCAGTCTGCCACGGAGTTGTTCAGCGCCATACTCTTGAGTCCGAAGAAGCTCCGGTCCGAGTTGATGAAGTTGAAATCCAGCTTGAACTTCGGCTTCTCATCGATCTCCTGAAAGCTGCCGAGCTTTCCGCGCAGGCGGATTCCGATCTCGCCGGCATCGTATCCGTCGATCACGGCGGTTCCAGGGACCTTCTCATAGGGTTCATCGAAGAGCAGCGCGGCGTCCGCGAGCTCCATGGTCAGATCGACCTGATGGATCCGGGTGTCGTCGAACAACCAACCGACGTAATCGTCGGGCGCATCCGGGAGTTCGTGCGAACCCACGGGGGGCGCCTCAGCGGGCGGGACGACGACGGGCGCCTGCGAATCCGCCCGGCTCTCGACGACGGGCGGAGCCGATTGGCACCCGAGCAGCCCGACCAACAGGAGCGTAGATCTCATCGTAGACACGAGAGCCTACAGCTCCACGTTGGAAAGGCCTGGCGTGCCACCGACGACCTGTGCCGAACACTCGGCAACGTCCATACAACAGTCCGGCTGTCGTGCCCATGACATGTCTGGGGGCACGGTTCCAAAGTGAATCACTTCGCCAGCACCATCCGAACGAAAGAGCCCGAGGGCCTCGCCGCCCTTGCCCAGCTTGAAGTCGAGATGGGTGGGCCCGAGATCGGGCTGATTGTCGGCGGAAAAGAGCATGAATCCGCCAGCCGGAATCACCAGATCGGTGTCGAAGGCGTGTTTGTAGGGCTCTTCGGGGTCGTCGGTGATGAAGTACCCGGCCAGAGGAAGCTCGCCAACGGTGGGGTTGTGGAGCTCGACCCAATCACTGGCGACGCCGAGCTCGTTGATCCACTGGCCCTCGCTATCCGCCACAAACTCATTCACACACAACTCGGTCAGCGGCGGAATGGTCTCTGGATCGAGCACGCCGGCGGTATCGACCGTCTCGATTGCCTTGTTCTTGTTCTTGTTCCTGTTGGGCGAGTCGTGTTCTACGCAGCCCAGGAAAATCAGCAGGGTTGGCCACATCACTGGAGGTTCCACTCCGCGCGGAGTTCAGCGGGACGGTCGTTCATCCAGTTGCGGATCTCCCACTGGTTGTTGAGGACGGTATTGGGCCCGCAACTGTCGCGGGCATCCACGGCCGCGGCGTCGGCGGTGATGGCGTACCAGTCATCGAGCTTGGCGTCCCAGTCGATGACCTCGACCGTGTCGAGGAACGACCCCAGGCGGTCGAGCAGATCGGACTTGCACGCTTCGTCTGCGAAACAGCCGGCCGACAGCACCGAGTCCGGGTTCTCCCAGTCGTGCCAGGCCAACCAACCGAGTGGGTTGAACGAGTTGTCGAGATCCCACGGGAGCAGCTCCATCAAGCCGGTGTCGGGGTCGATCCACACCCGGTAGTTGTTGGTACCGACGGCATACCCGTCCCAGTGGTCGGTAAACACCTCGGCTGCGAACATGCCCTGCACGCTGTACCAATCGATGAGCGGGTCGGTGTGGGCCAACCACTCTCCGGCCTGTTCGCCATCGTGGGCGGCCTGAGCCACGGCAATCACGTCGGCATTGCCCACATCGACGCCCTCTTCGAGGATCATCTGCACCACGGTCTCGTCGAAGTCCAACATGGTGGTGTCCCAGCCGCCGTCCCACAGGTACTTGGCGTCGTACAAGTTGCCGTCTGGGTTGGGCATCACCCGCTTCAGGAACTGCCGATCGGGCGGCTCGACGATCTGGTACAGCCCGTAATCCTCGCCATTCAGCGTGACGTTTGCCCAGGTGACCCTGGGAACGACCAATCCAGCCTCGGCGTAGACCGCGTAGGCCAGTTTTTCACGGGTGTAGCTGCAGTCGGCGACGGAGTTGTTCAGGGCCAGGGCCTTCAACCCAAAGAAGCTCGCCTCGGTATTGATGAAGTTGAAATCCAACTTGAATTTCGGCTTCTCATCGATCTCTTGAAAACTGCCGATCTTGCCGCGCAGTCGGATCCCGATCTCGCGCGCATCGTAGCCGTCGATCACCGCGGTGCCCGGAACCTTCTCGAACGGTTCGTCGAAGAGCAGGGCCGCATCGGCGAGTTCCATGGTCAGATCGACCTGGTGCATCCGGGTGTCGTCGAACAGCCAAGCCACGAAATCGGTGTTCGCATCGGGAAGTTCGTGGGATCCCACTGGGGGTGTCGCCGCCGGCGGAACGACGACTGGAACCGGGTCCTCTTGCGTACTGCTCGCCTTGAGAGACTGTGGAGCTTCGCACCCGAGAAGACCAACACATAAAAGGGCAATTCTCATCCCTATATTATGGCCCATTTTCGAGCCTACGACAAATGCGCAAAACCCGTGGTACTGGCGCATCCGAGCCATCCCCGCCGGGAACCGGGCCGCAGCGCAGATCCTCGGTTCTCGGCTCCTCATCAGTACCCATTCGAGCTGGGTCGCCGGTCGGGTGGTACTCTGCCTGCATGGCTCAAATGCGGCGTTCGTTTCTCCTTTTCTGTTTGGTGGCGTGCAACGGCGACAAAGCCGATCCCAACCAGAACAGGGTGAACGGCGACGCCGACACCGACGTCGACACCGACACCGATACCGACACCGACACCGACACCGACAACCAGGGCGAGGACAACGACGGGGACGGCCACACGAGCGATGTCGACTGCGACGATGAGGACGCGTCGATTCATCCGGGGGCCTACGACGCCTGCTACGACGGCGTCGACACCGACTGCCTCGGGGACTCCGACTACGACTGCGACGGGGATGGCCTGGACTCCGATGCCTTTGGCGGCGCCGACTGCGATGACACGGACCCCCTGGTCACGACCGCTGGTGTCGAGATCTTCGACGATGGCATCGACAACGACTGCAACGGCGACGGCGACGATACCCCCTTCATCTTTGGCCCTTACACCTGGGATAATCCTCGATCGCCACGACTCAAGGCGACCACCAACCACTACATCCTGGCCACGTCGGCCGACGCTGCGAACCTGGTCGCGCTCCAGCCAACCATGGCGGGCGTGGCGCTGGTCTTCAATCGCAACGTCGGGTTGAACGGGGCGCCGATCGACACGCCGGTGTGGCAGGGCGCCGTCAACCCCCAACCTCTCGGTGACGCCGTCGACCTGGCCACCGACGGAGCGGACTTCTGGGCGTCCACCCAATACACCCACGCGGCGACGAACTGGACCTATGTCGTCGCTCGCAAGATGGTCTGGAATCAGGCCCAGGGCGCGTACATCAACTCGACCCTGGAATACGCCGGGACCAATATCGACTACGAGCCCGTCGACGTCGACCTGGTCGTGGATACGAACGGGGACGCGTGGGCCGTCGGCTGCGGCGACGACACCGTGCACGTCCTCAAAGGCCTGGGCCAGATCCCAGCGCCATTCGAAGTCATCGGACCCGGGCCGATGTTTCCCGTCGGTGTACCGAGTGGCGTCTGCTTCTGGAATGAGACGCCGGATCCGGTCGTCGCAGACGTGGGCCCGCTGTCTCTGTGTTCGCCCGGTGCGGACTGCATTGCCTACGACTTCGACCCGGTCGCCGAGAGTCTCGGACTGGCGGTCAGTCAGCCGTGGTTGGGCAGCGACTTTGTCGCGGCTGACTTTCGAGATGGATGGCTCAACGCCATCGACAGCAACCGCGACGCCTGGGTGCACGGCGCCACATCCACCCAGGTATTCGCGGGCCAGACAGTCCTGTCGATGGACTCGGTCTGGCACGGGCTCGAGCTCTATGCGGTCGCCGTCGTCGACGGAAACAACGGTCTGGAGCTCCGTATCGCCTGGGGTGACCCGTTGGTTGGGCTCTCGGAACGGGTGATGGCGCACTCCGATCCCGCGCGGCCGGGGCTGGTGCTGACGGGGGCCGCGATCATGGCCGATGTCGACCGGCTGGTCATCGCCACGTCAGCTGTGGACCCGAACAATTTCGCCAACGACGCAGTGGGCTGGGCCTTCTACAGGTGGTGAGGCCGGCGTAGACAGCGCATCGTTACGTCGCGTAATGGACCCGGATCCAGGCGCACCGTAGGAAGAGTTCACAGCTTCACCCTGGAGAACTCATGAAGGCCCTTCTACTCCTCCTGCTACAGACAGTCAGCCTCGCGGTCATCGACCAGCCAGACCCCATCATGTTGAGCCCCGACAAGTGTGAATTCACAACTGTGGCCGTCGGCGGCTGTTTTTCGTCGAGCGCCGACTACTCGTATGAGGTCCAGGACAAGCACGGCAACCGCATTGAAGGCACGTTCTCCGCTGCCAAACCGATCTCCGGGAACGGATTCACTGTGAGCTCAACGGCGAGCAGCATGAGGTCCTCCTTCGTGCTCCCGGCCACCGGTGGCCATCTGACGATCACCAGCATCGACGACGGTCGGAAGGTGAGGCTGTTCGATGACGACATCTCGTGCCAGCCCTGATCCGGCTGACACAAACCCGGCACAACCTGGCACCAATCTCGACCTCCACCCGCACCCGACCGCCGGATACCCAACTGTGCAAGGGCACATCGGGAGTTCAGGATGCGTGTTGCAGCGACGAGGTTGTACCTTCCATCAGTGGCGTTCTGTCTGTCGGTCTACGTGGTCGGCTGCGGCCAGAAGCGAGCCGACAGTCCCCGTGAACCGGCCACGACGTCCGCCCCCACGACTGCGTCCTCCTCAACGAGCTCCACGACTCCGGTGCCCTTCGACCCGGATTCGGTGATCTGCTCCGACGTCGACCTCGAGGCGATGCTGGTCGACTACCCGCCGGGCGCATTCACCGAGCTCTGGAACGACGCGGCGCTTCTGATGCTGGCCGCCGAGAACTTCCTGGACGCGGGCTCCGTCGAGTCGGCCGACGTCTGCCTCGACCGGCTCTTCGACGAGTACCCCATCGGCGACGCCGTCTGGGGAAGTGATCCATGGATGCCTCACGACGCGAACATCGGCTGGCCTCCGGGCTACTACGGGGCGCGCATGTTGAGGGACATCGTCGACTACCGGATGTCGGGGGTCGACACCATCGAGGCTAAGATCAACCTCACGGTGGCCCTACCCGGCTGCTCTGAAGGCATCGAACCCCGCTCGGCCGAGGAGCTCGAACTCGGCGGCGGCGTGCACGTGTTCCACGACCTGGATCCGGCGCTCCTCGAAGATGACGCGCGAATCATCCACCAGTCCCTCCATGTGTTCAGCGAGTACGTGTCGGCGGCGACCGACGGTCGTCTCGGAGTCGAAGTGCGCGTCGAACACCTGCCCAATGTTTGTGTCCCGGTGGTCGCCGGCACTGACCCCCTGGTGTTGGCGACCATCGGCGATCCAATGCCGGTTTTCGACGCGCTGTCGCACCTCCAATCGACCACGGATTGGTGGTGGATCATCTACCCCTCCCATGTCCCCGAGGCCTACCCGGACTTCGTGGATACCGAGTTCATCACCGGCGGCATGGGCAGGGGTCCCCAACAGCGGGCCCCTGCCTTCCTCATCGACGATCGCTGGCTGCTCCGCAAGCCCCCCCACCTCGGTAAGGGTCTCTACAGCGAGGCAGAACGACGGTTGTACCTTCCTCAGTGGCTCCAGCACGAGTTCTTCCACCACCTGTTCGCGACGTGGCCCGAGTTCAACCTCGAGGACGACCTGCACCAGTGGTTCGACCGGTCGACCTGGCCGGCGGATTTCACCGGCGCACACGAGGCCGACTACTACGCCGAAGCCCTACACAAACGCCTGAAAATCGCCGAGCCGCCGATGCACGTGTCGCTCCGATACGCCCTCGCCAGCGAGGACGGACTGGCCCCGCTGACGACGACAGATGTTCTCGGCACCTATGAGCACCTGCCCGTCGAGAACGGGTGGCACTCCGGCGAGATCACCGGCACCGGAAACGACCTGCTCTGGACCAACAGCGCCGGCGCCTCGTGGGCGCTGACGGCGGACCTCGCCAACGGCCGGCTGACGACGGGGGCTGATTGCCCCTACGTCGGAGACCCGGGCGCCGACGCCTTCGCGCTGGAGCTGGCCCGAGACGACGACGGAAACTACCTCCCGGAGGTCGTCGCCTTTTGGTTCACCGGCCAGCGCTACGGCCGATAGCCAACGGACGCGGGCCGACGCCCATGGCATGCGGAATGAGGCCGCGATAGGGGTCCGCCATTGTCGGAGATTTCAATGACTGACTCGATCTCAATTAGCACCGCTCTCCTGTGGGCCGCCGTCGCCGTTACCCTCGTGCTCGGCAGCGCATCGGGCATTGGCCACTTCGTGCAGGGCATGCAGGTCAGCGCCCTCACGACCCAGGTGAACGCCCTCACAGACGAGTTCGACTCCCTGAAGGCCGAACGAGACGACAGAAAGGCCGACAGCGCCGAGAAATTGGCCAAGATGAAGCAGGTCAAGGAGCAGAAGAAGGAGAAGCGTCAGAAGATCGTTCAGAACGCCAAATCGCGCCGAAAAGAGAACGGTGCGTCCCAGAAGATCCAGGCTTTCATCGACGCCTACAACGTCAAGGAACCCACGGCGACCGAGTTGACCACAATCGTGCTCGAATCGGCCGAGCGCATCGTTGCCATCAACCAGAAGGTCAAGGACGGCACCATCAAGCCAGACGCCAAAGACGCCAAGATGGCGGCGGAGAGGGAAGCTCGAGACAACAAGGTCGTCGCCCTGCTCGGCGAGCCCCTCGGACAGACCTACCGCGACGAGCTCGAAGCGCGGTAGTCCACTTCTGCGGCCGTGAACGGACGCAGATCAGCGCTCGTCGTACCAGCGAAAGAGCGCCGCGAGCATTGCGCGACCAAAGGCATCGTGGGTCCCCGGTTCTTCCCAACGTCGAGTCTCGAGCCCGTCCTTGGCGTTGTGGGTCTCGATGATCACGGCGGGCACCAGGGGATGCCGGAGCATGTAGAGCCCACGGCGGTCTCGCCAGACCCCATCGACCTCGTCCCGCTCGTACAGTTCGCCATAGTTGTCCCCGACCCAAGGTAGGAATCCGGCGGCGGTCATCGACTCCGCGATCGCGCGTGCAAGGGCCAGCCGATCCGCCTTGTCGGGGGCGTTGGTGCGGTCATTGACGAGAATCGTGAACCCGGGTTCGCCGTCGTCGCGCCAGCAAACCTCCCCGTTGGCGGCGGCCCCGTTGGGCATCATGTGGTTGGCCCGCGCGTCGCTGTGGAGCTCTATCATCGCAGTGGCGCCCGAACGCTCGAGGTGGCGAATCCGGGAACCGTAGCTCGGACGTTGCTTTCCGCTGCGTGCCCGGACCACATCGAAGTGGCCAGTGGCGTCGAGGAGATCGGACAGCTGGTCGGCGGTCTCGAGTGCAAAGTCGGATTCCCAGGTGCACCAGGCGCCGAGATTGCCGGTCTTGGACCCATTGCCGTGGCCGGCGATCACGAACACGCTCTGCTTCTCGAATCCGGGCGGAGACTCGATCACCGGATGGTCGAAGGGTGCCCCCGGCTGTGGCCACTCGGGCGCGGCAATGGGTGGGGATTTTGGTGCGACGGGCTCGGGCGGAGGAGGCTCGGGGGCCGCAGCGTGGCAGGCGAGGAGGAGAAGCAGGAGGGGCATCATCGGGTCTCTGACCAGCAGGATCCTCCCTCGAGCCGGGCCCACGACGGGCCTCGACAATTTGTGTCACCTGGCGACGACTCAGCGAAACGGCTTGAAAGTGGGCTCGGTCGCGATGGCGAGCATGTCCCGGTCTCCCGAGCTGTCTCCGTAGGCGTAGATGTGCTCGTAGGACGCGAGGTCGAAGGCCTCTTGGATTCGCTTGACCTTCTCGGCGTAGTTGCAGTTCGGCCCCGAGATGCCACCGGTGAAGGTGTCGCCCTCCCACTCGGCCGCGGTGCAGATGCAGCGCAGGCTCCGACGGGTCATCCACGGCATCAGCCACAGATCGAGGGACGCCGAGACCACTGACAGCTCGTGGCCCTCGGTTCGGTGCCACGCGAGTCGTTCGGCGGCCCCCGGGCGAAGCCATCCGTCGACGAGATCTGCAAAAGACGCCGCCGCCGACTCGAGGTCTGCGCGCTGCATGCCTCCGAGAAAGTGCCGGAGAAAGATGACTTTGGCCCTGTCCTTGGCAACGAGCTTCAGGAACATGCCGGCGAACAGGGGCGTGAGCCAGACCATGCCGAGCCAGAAGCGGACTGGTCCGCGCACGTGCTTGCAGTAGGCGAGCATCGTGTCGCGGTTGGTGAGGGTTCCGTCGAAGTCGAAGAGGGCGAGGCGCATGTGCCGCCCTCCTACGCCACGGCGGCCTTGTAGGCGAGCACGAAGGACGTCTGGCCGCCGAGTACCCGCACGAACTCCACCCGGGCGTAGCCGATATCCGTGAGCAGCTGCCGGTAGTCCCGTTGGGTCCGGACCGGCGTGGCCGGACTGGCGAACAGGTCCATGACCGCCTCCATGGCAATGGGCAGTGGAGACGGGCCCTCGTCGCTGTGAACAGTCTCCCAGAGCACGGCTACACCGCCGGGATTGAGAACCTCCAGGGCCTTCGCCGCGAAGCGCGGACCGACCTCCTCCTCCGGATTCAGGATCATTTTCTTGGTCAGCAGCACCAGGTCGAAGGCCTCGTCTCCCCAGCGGTCGGCGAACGGGTCACCCGAGTGGGCGTGGGTTCCTACCACCGAGCCCTCTGGAACCTCGTATTCGCGCCGCAGACGCGGAATCTCCCGGGCCAGGTGCTCGAGGCAACCGTAGGTGACCCGGGCACTGGGATGGCGCTCCAGCAACGCGGCGCTGAAACTCACCCCCATGGAGCCGACGATGAAGGACCGGATGGGCGGTAGATCGGCCGCCCGCAACAGATCGCGCGCCGCCCAGGACAGGTAGCGATTCACGGAGGCGAGAAAGGCCTCGGTGGCCCCGTTGTCCTCGAAGATGTCCAGCGACGGCGGCGTGGCGCCGGTTCGGAGTGCCTCCTCCACCTCTCCGAAGGCCGCGGCCTGGGCAGCGACCAGATCCAGGGTGTCGGCGAACGAGAACGGACCCGACTCCACCAGGCTCCGCCGGCCGAACTCGGTCAGGGAATACCGGTCTCCGGATCGGCGCACGACGTTCTCGCTCTCGAGGATACGCAGCAGGGAGGCTGCGGCTTCCGGCAGGATCTCACAGCGCTTTCCGGCGGCTTCGGAGGTGAGAGGGCCGTCCGCAAGGGCGGTCAGCAGACCCAACCTCCGCGCCAGCAACAGGGCGGTGGCGAAGCGGTGGTAGAAGAGCGAACGCTGCACGCGACGCATGTCCTCTCGGTCCCGCCAGTAGTTCCGGAGCTCGGCCGGATCGGTGAGCACGCCGGACTCCCACAGCCCGCGGATGAACCGTCCGGACTTCCTGACTCGACGCGGCATCCAGCCCATGACCCCTCCCCGGTCAGTCTACTGCGCCGACTCTTCCGTTGGCGCATGCGCTAGGATTCGCGGGACCAGGAGAGTCGATGATCCGGTTGCTGCCCCTGTTGATGGTGACGGCCTGTGGCGGCGGTGACGACCCGGAGAAAACGCCCTCCGAAACTGCCTGCAACGGCTACGACGAGCTCTGCGACAGAACCGTCGACGACATCACCTGGGCGCGAGCGCACAACGCACATGCCACCGACGAGCGGGGCTATCACCTCACCGCCAGGAACCACCTGGCGGCGATTCCCACCCAGCTCGAGTCCGGAATTCGCTCGCTGAACGTGCACGTCTGGGACTACCTCGAGGACCCGGAGTTCCCGGAGATCACGCTCTGGGCGTGCCACACCTACTGCTCCCTCGGCCGGCAGCCCATGGACGAAGTCCTCGTCGAGGTCGAGGACTTCCTGGCGGCCAATGAGCGGGAGGTCATTCTCTTGGACTTCGGCATGGCGACCGAACACGAACGCATCCGCGAGCCCCTCGAGAACAGTGGACTGGCATCGCGCGCCTATGTCTACATCGCGGGCGAGACCTGGCCGACCCTGGGCGAGATGATCGATGCCGAACAGCGCCTGATGATCATCGGTGGCGACGCGCCAGACATGCCGGACTGGTATCTGAACAAGGAGACCTTCTGGTACGGAACCCCGTGGGGCGCCAAGCAGCCCGAAGACTTCGACTGCGGCCTCAAAGACGGCATCTTCCTCGAAGGCGGACTGTTCGAGCTGGAAAACAGCCTCACCGATCCCATCTCGCTCATCGAGCTCGCCGAGCTGGTGAACTACGAGGAGCAGCTCCTGCCCAGAGCCGAAGAGTGCGGCGCCGAGGTGGGCAAGAACCCGAACCTGCTCTCGGTGGATTTCTGGGACGTCGGCGACGTGGTTCTGGTGGCGGACAAGCTCAACGGCGTGCGTTGACGGTCCCCGATTGACTCTGTTTCTGCTTCTGATGATGAGCCTCGCCTTCGCGGCGCCCGTTCAGACGATCGAGCAGTACTGGTCGGCGCCGAATGTGCTGGAGTGGTCCTTCCACCACGGAGACGACCCCGCCTGGGCGGATCCGGACTTCGACGACAACGACTGGGAGGTGCGGAGGCTCCCGGACACCTGGCCAGACGGGGACAACGGCTACGGCTGGTATCGCGCGGAGCTCCGCGTACTGCCCCCCGAAGGTCGACACGTCACTCTGGGCGTCCCCTTCGCGTCCGACGCCCTCGACGTCTACGTGGACGGCGTGCACGTCGGTTCGCGCAGCTCCCCGCCGACGATGCTGCCCAGCGCGCACAAGATCCCGGTCGAAGCCTTCGCCGATGGGCGCCTGGTCGTCGCCCTGCGGCTCTGGCAGCGGCACCGCAATCCGTGGGTCCCCCTCTCCGACCCCGCCCAGATCTACAACGTCTTCATCGCCCACAACGCGTCGACCGGCATGGTGATGGAGAGCACGATCCTCCGCCGCCAACAGGACCGCGCCATGCACCTTTTCGTGCACGGAGCGCTGATCACCGCGGGCATCACCTACCTGCTGTTCTGGTTCCGCCGCAGACGGGAGATGGCGTACCTTTGCTTCGGCGGCTGGTGCCTGGCCCACACGGTCAACCGCGCTGGAAATCAGGCTCTCGAGCTGGGCTTCGTCTCCGCCTGGTCCGGACTCGACCTGTCCCTGTCGGTCCTGAACGTGTTCTCGATCTTCTGTATCTCCTGCTTCTTCGTGACCATGCTGCGGGGCTGGAACCGGGTCACCAGCGTCTTGGTGCCGCTCATGGTCGTGGGCATGTTGCCCCAGACCACCCGCCTCCCGGGCACCGTCGCACTGTTCTACCTGATGGACCTGATGGGCTTCTTCGTGTTGCTCGGCGTCATCATCGGTGCGTGGAAGCGAAAGGTCCCCGACGTCGCGGCGACCACCTTGGCCGGCACCCTGATCTTCGCAGTGCCCCTCGCCGCGGCGGCCCAGTCCTTTGGCTACGCATCCTCCGATGCCTACTCCTTGTCTTCCGCCGTCAAGACTCTCGGATGGCTGTTTCCGGTGTTTGCCCTGTCGGTGGTGCTCGCCAATCGCCAGCGGCGGGACGCCCAGCGGCTCCAGGAGACCTACCGAGCCAGCCGACGATTCGTGCCCTTTGCCTTCCTCGAGCTGCTGGGACGGAAGACCATCCGACACGTCGAGCGCGGGGACAACACCCTGCTAGAGATGACGGTGATGTTCTCCGACATCCGCGGCTTCACCACTCTGTCCGAGAAGCGCTCGGTCGACGACAACTTCGCCTTCATCAACGCCTACCTGGCCGAGATGGAGCCGTGCATCCACGCCCAGGGCGGGTTCATCAACCAGTACCTGGGCGACGGAATCATGGCCTTGTACCCGACGAATGCCGATGCGGCGGTGGCGTCGGCGGTCGCCCAGCAGGCAGCGGTTCGGGCGTTCTCCAAGGAAAATGAACCCATCGAGATCGGGATCGGATTGAACACCGGCCCGGTGATGTTGGGCACGATCGGCGGTGCCGAGCGCCTGGATGCCGGCGTGGTCAGCGACACCCAGAACCTGGCCGCCCGCGTCGAGGGCATGACGAAGATGTACAGCGCCCGCATCCTCCTCACGAACCACACCTACGATCAGCTCGAGGACCGCGAGGCCTTCCTGCTCCGCGAGCTCGATCACGTCGTCGCCAAGGGCAAGTCCGAGGTCATCACCCTCTACGAGGTCCTGATCGCAGACGACCTCGACGTCATGCGCGCCAAGCTGGAGAACCGCTACGGGGAAGGGCTGCAGGCGTTCCGTCGCGGGGACATGGCCGAAGCCCTGGACGCCTTCGCCAGCTGTGAGCGCGACGGGGCAGCGACGTTGATGGCGGACCGCTGTCGCCGCTATCTGGAGGACGGCGTTCCCGAGGGCTGGGACGGGATCGTGCGACTGCGGGTGAAGTGAAGCGACCGCCGTGGCGTACGCTGGAGGGGTGAGTACCTTTCTCAAAGGGGCCCCTCCCGCAGAAGACAGCGGTCTCGACCGGACACGGATCGTCGTAGAGTTCTGCGAAATGGTAGGTGCACCCCATCTTTTGAGCTATCTCGAGGTCGCCGAAGACTGTACCGCCGAAGAGGCCCGGGTCGCACTCACCGCCAAGCGGAAGCGCCTCCAGAGCATGCAGTCCAATCCAAAGTTCAAGGACGAAGCCCGCTACATCATCAAGCACCACCACGTCTTTCTCGAAGTGGTCTCGCGGCCGGCCGCGCACCTGCAGGAGATGAACCTGGTGGTGTTGGCCACCGCCATCCGAGGCGTACTCCGAGCCGGTAGCATCACCCGGAACCAGCGGGACCGCCTGGCGTTGGACGCCGACGGACTGGGCATTCCCCGACCCATCTTCCAGAGCCTGCTCAGCGACCTCGCCATCAACCTCGGCATCATGCTGGACGGCCAGATCACCTGGGACGAGACAGCCCAGGGCGCGGAGCGAAGGGAGATCCACGAGGAAGTCCCTCTGGAACCCGCTCTCCTCGAGATCGTCGGGGAGCCCAAGCGACAGCTGGTCGGGTCCCCGCCTCCCCAGGAGATCGTCATCCGCAACGTCGGCGGCCCGCCGATGACGGCCAGCGTGATCACCACCGTGCCCTGGTTGCTGGTGGACACCGACCGACTGCATCCCACCCTCATGACGCAGCGGGTGATCGTCACGGTCGATGCCAAGCAACTCGGGAACCAACAAGGCGTGGGTGCCGTCTTCGTGGAGACGGACGCGGGCCAGGTGGCGACCATCCAGTACGTCGTACAGCCCAGCCGAAAGGTGCAGCGGGCGATGGGCATCGCCGGACTGCTCTGTGCAATCGGGCTGGTGGGGGTCTTTGGTACGCAGACATACCTCGGAGCTGTGGCTCGGGGGGCCGTTCCGGGGTTGATCGTGGACGTCGAACCCGCCGCCGACTCGGTGAGATTGGCGGGGCAGGAAGTGGGCTCTGGGCCGACGATCTTCGTGCAGAGGCCCGCCGTAGGAGACGTGGAGCTTGAGGTCTCGCGCGCCGGCTACCAGACCGCCGTCACCCAGCTGACGATCGGCGCCGGTCAGCCCCAGCGGTTGTCCGTCACCCTCGATCCAGTCGAGACGGCGAGCTTCCAACCCGGTCCGGACAGCGACCGCGGGCGGGTGAAGCTCAGCGACGCCGTCACCGCTCTGGCACCCCACCGAGAGGCCCTCAATCGGTGCGTCTCCCAGCACCTCAGACCCGCGCCGGGGGCCGACCCATCCAGGACGGATCTGGTCGTGTACGTGGGCGCCGAAGGAGACGTGATCGGCTTCGAATTCGAGGGGGATGGCGCCGATCGCCCAGCCCTGCGAAAGTGCGCGCACCGGCATCTCGCTGCCGCCAGGTTCGAGAAGTTGAATCGCGATTATGCCGAGCTTCGCTACGCCTACCGCGTGTATGCCAGCGACCCGTAGGGTCAGGGCTCGTCGACAAACAAGAAAGACTCGACCACCACCCCCGACAGGGTGTCCTCGCGATCGGGGAAAACCGGGCCATCGGGCGCGGTCGCATAGCCGACCAATCCGCCAATCAGGAAGGTCAGGAGGCAGGACTGGGCAAACGGTAGCCGCCAGTCGCGCTCGTCCGCCATCGGATCCGGTGCCCAACGCACCGGTGGCACAGCTGGCTGCTCCTCCGTCGCGGGAGGCTCGTCGGGAGCTCCAAAAGTGAGCGGCAGCGCGACCTTGCTCGCCGGGACCGGAGGCGGAACTTCGCGGGGCTGCAGCGCCGGCGCCGTCAGGTACTGAGGGAGCGTCAGCGCCACCAGGTCGTCGAGGCCCTCGGGAGGTTGGAGGACGTCGACTCCGGAGTCGCTGGGCTCCGGGCCAGGTTGTGGAGGCGGGAGGGAGGCCAGACTGGGGACCAGCACCTCCAGGCCGGTGTCGCCGACGAGGATGAGCGGATCGACCTGCAGGCGGAAGGCAAGCCGTGCCAGCATTTCGACATCGAGGGTCTTGCGCCCCCCATAAATGCGCGTGAGCGTCCCCCGGGTGAGGTCCATGTCCTCCTCGACCGAGCGGGCGCTGAGGCCGAGCTCCTTCAGCCGTTCCTTCACGCGATCGCGAAACGCCTCGAGATCTTCCTTGGCAGCAGGGTCTCCCACCGCATCAGTATAGAACGGAGCGCGTCGGTCTATCGGCCCTCCAACGTCACCGAGCGCAGATCGCCAACGCCAACGGGGGGTCGCTCCTCCGCCTCCCCGGGCAGCTGGAGCGTGAGCGACCGCAAGCCGACATCAAACACGCCGAATCGCAGGGGCAACACCCCCTGGGAGTAGCGGGACGTCATCGCAGAACCCCACTGTTGCGCCTGCACGCTCCCGTCCTCGTAGTAGCCGCGAACCACCGTCCCCAGCGGCGCGCGCACGTCGACCATCACCGCAACTCCGGTGTTCCGGCTGCGATTGAACAGGACCCAGCGGTCCTCGGACGTCGTCGACACCACGTCGACGCGACCGTCGCCGTCCGCGTCAATGGCGACCGCGGCCTCGAAGGCCACCCCCATGTCGAGCGGATTCAGGGCGGCCCCGGTGTTCCACCACAACACCAAGCCGCCCGTGGAGACGGCAACCACGTCCATGCGCCCATCGTTGTCGAAGTCGACGGGCACGGAAGCCCCGAATCCATCGGCCTCCCCGAGCCCCCACGCCTCGGTCTGGTCGGTGAACGCGCCATCCTCGTTGGTAAAGAGCGCGGCACCCTCCCCTTCCCCGACACTCGATGCGAACAGATCGAGGTCGCCATCGCGGTCGATGTCGAACACCTGCAACGTCGCCGGGTCGAAGAGTCCATCGGGCACTTCCTCGACAATCTCGGCGAGGGCCAGGCCCAATTCGCTCCCCGCCAAATCGGCGAAGCTGTCCCCGTCCCGGCGCATGACGTAGAGCTGATTGGCGTGCAGGTAGACGACGTCGAGCCACCCATCTCCGTCCAGGTCGAGCCAGGCGTGGGCGTCCAGGACCACCCGATCGAGGCCGAGCTCTGGCGCACGGTCCACAAAGGTGCCATCGCCCACATCGTCGAGGAGGACATTGGGCGTGTCGGTACAGCCCACACTCAGCTCATCGACTCCATCGGCATCGACATCCACCCACGCCACCTGGCGACCTCGGCAGTAGTCGGGTGGAATGACTCCCGACTCGACCTCCTGGAAGGCGGCGGTCTCGGGCAGCCACTCGAACAGCTGGTCCGTCTTCGGGTCGTGGGGCGGCACCAGCTTTCCCTGCAGGCCGCCGCGAGTCACGAACAGCTCGGGCTCGGCGCTCCCGACCCGATCCACCCAGGCCATGCCGTGGGGGTCGGGCTTCCACAGCGACACGACCCCGCTGGTCTCGACTGCCAGGGTCGGACCGACGTAGATCGTCGGGGGCGGCACGCCGATGGCGGTGACGTGCAGCTGGGTCCCGATCAAGTGGTTGCCCAGGGAAAAGGCCCCGTCAGAAGGAACGGTGACATCGACTTCGAACGGCGACAGCACATCAACGGCTTCGTCGGGGACCCCCTCGATACCCAGCAGCGGCTGGTTCACGCGAATCTGCAGAAGCAGCCCATCGCCGACGACGCGAATGAACCAGCGCCCGTCTCGTCCGACCTCATGCCAGACGTAGACCCCTGGCTGGCCGAACGCATCGATTCGCACCTCCATGTCCTCTTCCTCGGCGAAGAGGTTGGCGATTCCCGAATTGTCCCAGACTCCGGACAGGTCGCTGTCGACTCGGTTGATCTGCGCGAACCCGTCGCCGGTGTTCTCGAAGATCTCCAGGGGGTAGAGCAGGTGGCGATTGAAGATCACATCCGGGTCCCCATCGAGATCCATGTCCGCCGAGACCACACTGAGGAGCTCCGGACTCGGCGGCACGGGGTCGCCGTCGAACCGGGTGGCATCGGCATCGAGCACCATCACCAACTCCGATGACGCCACGCTGAGCTGGCCGCCCTGGCGGCAGGCCATGAGCACTGGAATGAGGGCGACAATCCGACCCGAGACTACGCGCACCGAGTGGCCTGAATGCGGCGAAGGGCCTGTGCCTTGTCGAAGCGCGCCTCCTTGTTCTCCGGCTCGTGCATCGACATCGCCTCCAGAAACGTCGCCACCGCCTCCACCCGCTCCGCGGCCATCATCTCATTGGCGGTGAGCATGCCGTACAGCGCCGGTGCGGGCAGCGAATCGAGGGTATGCACACTGATCCCGGCCAGGGCTTCGAGGGTGCTGCCGAGATCGAGTTGCTGTTCGACCTGCATGTCTTCAGCGCCGACAGCGCCGTCCACAAAAGCCTTGATCTGCCGAAGGAGGTAGTCGTTCTCGTACATTCGACGAAGGTGCGCACCGACTCCACCGCCGTCAACGCCGTAAGTCGACTGCAACCGAGGGCAGCTGCAGCCGGTAGCCCAGAGGCATCTGGGCTGGAGGAGCCGAATTGCGAGGTCGCGGTACGTCCTCCTCTCATCGGGACCGTGTGAAATTTGTGATCCCGATGAGAGGGTGCAGTTTGGCCTGCGGCACCCGCTCGCTTCTCTACGTCCTTGAGCGCCACACCTCGGCCATATCTACCCTAAAACAACGATAATTACCGCGAAGCGGTTCCGTTCAACGGCAGATATCGTCGGTCACGCTAAGTGACATGGGCCACCCTCGAAGATTTCGAGGGCAGCTGGCTACGGGACGCGGCGTGGGCACCCTGGCGTTTCCACGGCAGCGCATCGATCAACGACCTACGAGTGACCAGGTCGCGATGCCCAGTAATTCGCGGCCGAGATCTGACTGAGATCCAGCGCGACCGCCTTCAACTCGCGACGAAACCAGCGGTGTGCGGCGTCGTTCCGACGTCGAGCAAGCCAGAACGCTCCGACGCTTAGCCGCCCGACATCAACCGGAATGGGCAGAAGCACCAATCTCCAGGGCTCTACCAGTCCGAGCGCGAATCGAAACGGAAGGATGACCGCGCGGTCACTGGCTGCGATGGACGGCAGCGGCGCGGTGAAGCTGGCAACCTGCGCTCGCACCCGACGGCGCTTCTTTCCGTGTTGGTAGAGCAGATCCGACACGCCAGCCGGTTCACCTCCAGGCGTCACGAGGACGTGCTCCAACGACAGAAATGTCTCTAAATCCAGTCCAGTCTCGACCGCTGGATGCCCCTCCCGAACCGCACAACAGTACTCTTCATCGTAGAGACGAGTGCAGACAAGATCGCTGCCCTGTAGTGAGCCCAATGGACCGATCACCGCATCGACGCGCCCTTCCGAAAGGGCGTCCCCCGCGTGGCGCACGGGCAGCAGCTTGAACTGGACATTTGGCGAACTGTACTGGGCTCTCGCCAACAGGCGCGGGAGAATCAGATGGTCGGTGTACCCATCCGAGGCGATGCGCACAGTCCACCGTGCGGTCGCCGGCTCGAACCCACGACCGGAGACAAAGAGCAGGTCGACATCGGCAAGAACGCGACTGACGGGTCCAGCAAGCTGGCGCGCAACGGCGGTGGGAACCATCTTCCGACCATCCCGCACCAGCAGCGGATCGTTGAACCGAACTCTCAGCCTCTTGAGCGCCCGACTTGTGCCCGACTGGGTCAGGCCCAACTCCTCGGCTGCTCTTGTGACGCTCCCACAACGGAGTAGCGCATCCAAGACCCGAAGCAGATTGAGGTCAAAGTCAGAGAAATCATGCTCGCCAGTCATTCGCGTATACCTAACATGCATTGGCAGCATGAGTCCTGCGAACCTAAAGTGGTTTTGTCAGTGAAGCCACGATCCCTGGATGTGGAATCCTGCCGGGCTCGCCGACAGCAACGTAACAACGCCGCCTACGCGGCACTGCAGAGGAACATACCCATGAACGCTACAGCTATGTCTTCAATCCCAGCCCTCCAAATCCTCTCCTTGTTGGCGTTGGCGGCCTGCGGGTCTGCAGGTTCCAAAGCCCCAAACTCGAGCGTGTCACTCGCGGAATCCGCGATCTTCGGTGAGCCCCCGGCCCCTTCGATCGCCCCCTCGGCGACCATCCAAGTCCTGACTGAGGAAGACGTTCGATACCACACCCTCGGGTTCTTCGGCGAGGGCATCCCGGCGCACATCGTCGAGTCGCCCAGCGGTGTGGTCTTGGTGGACCTCTCTCAAGGCGATGGCACTGAAGTGGAGCTGCGAGCATACGTAGACGCCATCGGAAAGCCCATGTCGGTCATCATCACCCATGGACATTTTGATCACTGGCTCGGTGCTTCGGCCTTCACGGATATCGACCTGTATGCATCGACCGGTGTCGCGACCGCGCTTGAATCGAGCGTCGGCAACACGGCAGGCTTTACGGACATCTATGCCTCGGGGGTGAACGCAGTCGACGGCAGCGTGACGCTAGCCGGCTTCAACTTCGAAGTTCACGATGTTCCATCGACCGAGACCGATGAGGTTGGGTACATCACGCTCCCCGACCAACAGGCCATCTTCTCGGGAGACCTCGCAACCGGGAAATCCCATGAGTACCTCCGGGAATACACACCGAACGATGGCCGGGACGAGCTCGACACTTGGCTGTCGGCACTCGAGTCGATGAAATCTAACTACAGCGGCTACCGCTACATCTTCTACGGTCACCACGGGTATAGCACCGACGTGGCTGGCTCTTTCGATGGAGCCATTGACTACGTTTCTACCGGCCAAGCCCTCATCAAGGGAACGCAACCCCTCAGTGATGGAGGGACGGCGACTTCAGTGCAACAGGTGGTGGACGAGCTGCTCGTGCTCTACCCCGCGCACCACGATGGGGGCCTCTACTTTGCTCTTCCTGACGCGTTCTACCCGGGAGATCCAGGGGCCGAATGGTTCTGAGGGAACCAGCCAGGACATTCCCCAGCTCGAACCCCGGGCGGCCCCTACGGGACCTAACGAACCGATATCGTCCATTCTACGCCCACTTTCTGGGAGGTCACGACGGAGACGTATAAGATCTGGTAGGTGAAGTTGTCAGTCCCGAACGGCGACCCTGAAGCAGCGCAGAGAACCTTTCCTTCCTCTTCTTTCGCGCAACTTTATGTACACGCTCCAGCTCACTTGGCACACGATAGCCCTGCGTCCGGCGTGTCAAGCGCCACATGGAGGAGGCTCCTTCACAGCAGAGCAGCTTCTTCTCATTCTTCGTCTGTTCAACGCGGATATTTCCACCTTTCAGGCACCAGAGAATGACGCCGGTGAGCTCCAGAACGCATTGATCCGGCATGGGGCCGTACACTTGCGTCATGTCAACGCGCTCACGATGTGCCAGCGCCTTGAGATGGACGACGCGGCTTCCCATGTTTTCTCGAGCGTCTTCTTCGTTCTAATTCCCCGGTCGATAGCATCCCTGGCCCCTTCGGCCTCACCTCGCTTTGGGGGCAGATGGGCCAAGAATTCGGCAAGCGCCAGCTGTGCGCGGCGAGCTGTTCTCTTCCAATGTCTATCGCCCGTATCCGTCAGGGTTCCGAGTGCATCGCTAGTGTTTTCGACCAGCCAGCCAAGTCGGTTGGGGCGGCCTGCATCGACCAATTGCGCCTGCAACGCGGCTAGTGGAATGAGCTCCGAGCTGTACGCCAAGACGGGGGCGAGCGCGGCGACAAACCGCTCTGAATGTGGATCGAGCAAGACGCTGGCAATGGCCTGCGCCGGCGACCGAAATCGCGTTGAGATGGGCGCATCTTCGAAAGCCCAAGACTTCCTCGATGCCTTGGAGCAAGCTCGTTGAGCTCCATTGAAGATCTGCTTCGTGCCATTGATGCCGTTTGGACACCGGGGATCCATGAGCGGCGCAGAGCTATCAATCGAACCAAGACGGGACAGCGCTACACACGAGGCGGTCGGAAGGCCGTTCGAACCGTTCTGTACATGGCAGCCCTGGCCTACATCACCTGGAACGAACACCTCAAGGCCCTCTACAAACGCCTCGTCGCACGCGGAAAGCCAAAGAAAGTCGCCCCTATCGCTGTCGCCCAAAAGCTACTGACCCGCATCAATCTCTACTTGTTCGCCGCCGTCCGACTAGCAGCGCCATCGCGAACACCCACGCGGGCCAGGTGGTGGGGGAGCCACTGACATTGCATCCGCAACCCTCAGAATCCTCCTTCACAACTCCCGTGTCGTCCGGGCAGGCATCGTCAATCTCCCCATCGCAGTTGTCGTCCACCCCGTTGCACCGCTCGAGGGCGTCCGGGGAGATCTCCCCATCGATGTCGTCACAGTCGCCTTCGCAGATCGACAGGCCGTCGCCATCGCTGTCGGCATCCTCGTCGGGCACGCTGCCGGCGCAGGCATTGTCGAGGCCGTCACACAGCTCTGGCGCTCCTGGGTAGACATCGGAGCTCGTGGGGTCGCAGTCACAGGCATCCCCGTACCCGTCGGCGTCCAGATCTTCCTGTGGCAGGTTGGCCTCGTCCGGGCAGTTGTCGCAGTCGTCGGGGACGGCGTCCAGATCGGCATCGAGGGCATCGACGGCGCCCGGACAGGCATCGACGTCATCGCAGACTGCGTCACCGTCGGTGTCGCCGGTGGCGTCGTCGCCGAGGCACAGGTCGAGATCTTCGCAGATGCCGTCGCTGTCGGTGTCGTCGGTGGTGTCGTCGCCGAGGCACAGGTCGTCGGAGTCGCAGCTGCCATCGCCGTCGCTGTCGTCGAGGAGGTCGAGCGGGCAAGGATCGAGATCGTCGCACACGCCGTCACCATCGGTGTCGCCGGTGGTGTCGTCGCCGAGGCACAGGTCGTCGGAGTCGCAGATGCCGTCGCCGTCGCTGTCGTCGAGGGGGTCGAGCGGGCAGGGATCGAGGTCGTCGCAGGTGCCGTCGCCATCGGTGTCGCCAGTGATGTCGTCGCCGAGGCACAGGTCGTCGGAGTCGCAGACGTCGTCGCCGTCGGTGTCGCCGGTGGCGTCGTCGCCGAGGCACAGGTCGAGGTCCCCGCACACGCCGTCACCATCGATGTCGCCGGTGGCGTCGTCGCCAATACACAGGTCGTCGGAGTCGCAGCTGCCATCGCCATCGCTATCGTCGAAGGCGTCGACCGGGCACGGGTCGAGATCGTCACAGACACCATCGCCGTCGGAATCTCCCGTAGCGTCGTCGCCGACGCACAGGTCACAGACACCATCGCCGTCGGAATCTCCCGTAGCGTCGTCGCCAATACACAGGTCGTCGGAGTCGCAGCTGCCATCGCCGTCGCTATCGTCGAAGGCGTCGACCGGGCACAGGTCGTCGCTGTCACAGACGCCATCGCCATCGCTGTCGTCGAGGATGTCGAACGGGCACCCGTCGACGCCATCGAGCACCCCATCACCGTCGGTGTCCGGGTCGTTGGGGTCGGTGCCGAAGGTGTTCAGCTCCTGGTGGTCCGACAGGCCATCGGCATCGCTGTCGAGGTCCGTGCAGGTGGCTTGGTTCTCGTACCAGGCGATCCCACTGGCAACGCCATAGATTTGGGACCCGGAGATCAGGTCAGCGTCCCCGTCGCCATCGAGGTCCGTCGCGTACATTGAGTTCGCTTGAGCCAGCCCGGTGGTGATGGTCTGCTCCGGCCCGAACACACCGCTTCCCAGGTTCTCGGACCAGGCGATGCCGCCGTCGTGGCTCGCCGCAATGAGTTCCCAGGAAGCCGAGAGCACGTCGGCATCCCCGTCGCCATCGAGGTCAGTCGCGTACACCGAATGGTTGTTGTGCGAGTTGGTCGTGATGGCCTGCTGTGGCCCGAACAGCCCCCCGCCCAGGTTCTCATACCAGGCGATACGGTCTTCATCGGCGGAGAGCACGTCGGCATCCCCGTCGCCGTCGAGGTCCTTCGCGTACGCCGAATATGCGTAGGGCGTTGCCTGGGTGATGATCTGCTGCGGCCCGAACAAACCGGCGCCCAGGTTCTCGTACCAGGCGATGCGGCCGATGCCCCAGGTGGCGGAGAGCACGTCGGGGTCCCCATCGCCGTCCAGGTCCGTTGCGTACACGGACCTCGCTCCGTTATCGCTGGTAAGGATGTGCTCCGGCCCGAATACACCCCCACCAAGGTTCTCGTACCAGACGATGCCACTTACGGCACCGGAGAGCACGTCAGCATCACCATCACCGTCCAGGTCTGTCGCGTACACCGAGTGCGCGCCCAATGCCGCAGTGGTCAGCGTCTGCTGCGGACCAAACGCACCCCCAAGGTTCTCGTACCAGGCGATGCGGGTATCGTCGAAAGAGGCCGAAAGCACGTCGGCGTCCCCATCGCCGTCCAGGTCTGTCGCGTAGACCGACTCCGCCCCGTTCGCCAGGGTAGTGATGGTCTGCTGCGGCCCGAACACACCCCCGCCCAGGTTCTGGTACCAATCGATGTTGTTGCCACCTGCGGAGAGCAAGTCGGCGTCTCCGTCGCCGTCCAGGTCCGTGGCGTAAACCAATTGCGACTCGTTTGCCGGGTCGACGGCCTGGTAGGCACCAAAGCTGACGGTCTGCCCGTCGCACACGTCGCATGCATCTCCGAGCCCGTCGCCATCTGCGTCGTCCTGGGATGTGTTCCACACCAGGGCGCAGTTGTCTACGTCGTTGCAGAAGAGGTCGCCGTCCACATCACCCGTCGCCGGGTCGCCCGTGCAAGCCAGGGCAGCGGCGGGCAACGCGAAGAGGAGCGCCGCGATGGCGACCCGCAGCGTGGGAGAGGTGGATGTCGCTTTCAATTGCTCTCCAGTGCATTTCTCCTTCACTCTACTGACGGAATACGGATTCCGGTCACGGTCGGCGCCCAAAACGGGAAATAAGGCGCTTGCGCCGCCCGTTTTGAGTGTCGGCTGTGAATGGAATCCCCCAGTGGCGCGCTTGCGCGTCACTAAACTGATGTTTCGAGGCTGACTATCGACCGGAGGGAGATTGTCTGTCTCGATTCGTTTCAGGTCAGCCCAATAGAGTCGCCACGCTCGTCCTTCCTATGCCTCGATCGAGCCGCTGCCCTCTTCCAGGCCACCTGGCATCCGACCGCGGAGCCGTTGGGCACATGCATCGCACGATCTGAATCCTGGCGACGTTCAACACCGCCCCGACTCACTCGAGAAGCACCACGCCGAGCACGATGTGCTCATACTGACCCGGCTCGAGAGTCGGACCGAACCTGAGGCGAACGAACCGGTGTGCCGTGCCCTGCAAGCAGTCGACGTCGACCCATACGGAGGCCTTCCGTAGCGGACCGGCACCCGCCAGCATCCAATCGGCCGACGGCTCCGATCGGTCCGCGACAAAGACCTCAACAGCTCGGGGGAACCCGCCGAAGTACCAGTTGTGAACTCGGACACGCTCGATGGCGACCGGGTGGCCCGCATCGAGGACCACGTCGACCACAGGACTCACGGACCTGGCCCGCGGCATGCCGTTGTCACTGTGCGGTCCTAGCAGAATAGCGCTCGGATCAGCCAGGTCGGACGAGCAATGCTCTGCCACCACCGTGACCTGCAGTTGGTCGATGCGCTGTAGGCCGTCCGGACGAGGCGGATGTAGGCCGGCGCCGGCGATGAGCGGCGCAGCGCAATCCTCGCAGAGGTGGTAGCCCCAATCGTCCTCGTGGTAGTTGTCGCCAATACAGAGGTCGCCAATGGCGAATGGGCGTCCGCACCCCTCGCAGTCGGAGCTTTGGTCCCGGGGCCACAGAAACCCGTGGAATTGCATGTCGTAGGAAAACCCTTCCGGCCGGTGCGAGATGGGCCACTGGATGACGCCCTCGCGAACTTGATGGGTGTAGGGGAGCGCGCCTCGGTTGGCGCTGGGTACTGGGCGTTCCATGCGCAAAGGTATCCCGTCGATCCAAACCAACCCAAATCGCGCTTCGACGAGCGATAGGTCGACCCGGACCGCTGCTGAGTCAGCAGGCCGGGCGGCAGATGAAGAATTCGCCCCCGTCAGGGTCGATGCCGCACTCGGTGACGTCGTCACCGACACAGTCGGCATCCGAGCGGCAGGTGTCGGCCTCGGTCCGACACGCGAACACCGTCGGTTTCCCAGGACTGGGGCTGTGGGACCAGGTCGTGCACGTTCGTTCGACCCACGAAAACCGTCCGCATTCCTCACTGATGGGGCAGTCGTCGTTGGTGTCGCACGCACCGCTGATACAGGTCCCGCCGTTGTCACCGCAGGCACAGATCTGGCCGTCGCCGCACTCGTCGTCGGTGGTGCAGGCGTACGTGCACAGGCAGGCCGCGGTGGTGCTGCCCATGCCGTCATCGACCTGGCTCATGCCACACACTCCGTTGGGGCCACCTGTGCACTCGTCGTCCGACATGCAGATCTGGTACATGGGGTCCCAGAGTTGCGTGGGGTCGCATATTTCGATGTTCGCCGGTTCACATTCGGCCTGTGAGGCGCGGTTGACGGCGCCGTCCGCGCACTGTTCGAGGCCGTCGCCGATTTCGACGGGAGACTCGCAGGCGGGGCCGAAGGGTGCTTCGGTGTCCGAGTCCCCGTTGGCGCCGCAGGCCAGCAGGATCAAGAGAAGGGTCAACACAATCATGCGGCGATTATGTCATGTCATCCGCAGACGCCCATCTCGACGATGTTGTTCACGTCCTCGCACTCCAGCTCAGCGGGGCCCCATCAGTGGTCGCCAGCCAGCTTCTTGGTCTTTCGTCGCTCTTCAAGACGCTCCTTCTGGCGGGTGCGCTCCGCTCGGTCGTACGCCAGCCAGTCACCAAATAGATATTCGCCATCCGATCCAACACCACGGTTGATGGCACGTGCTCGACCCATACAGCCCAGCGGCGGGCGGACTCTGCATACCCAGAACCCTCTATTGATCTGTTTGGCATCACCACAAACGTCAGGGCTCCGATCGGCGCCGATTGTATCGCGGGCCAAGCGGTATCGTGCCCGCCGGAGTCCGCCCTTGTCCGAATCTATTGCTCCGGCCGACAAATCGGCCTCCGCCCTCCGCTTCGCTCCGGTTGGTATTTCGATACCATTCACGGCCGACACTCAAACCGGAGGGCGCAAGCGCTGAACGGAATCGAGCCGACCTTCTTTCCCACCCCTGAGGATTTCCGCGAGCCCTCAGTGACGTGGGAAGACACGGTCGACGAAGCACTCTGCTACGGATGGATCGACGGGATCCGGAAGTCACGCGACGAACAGAGCTACGTCATTCGGTTCACCCCCCGGAAACCGAAGAGTGTGTGGAGCCGCCGGAACATCGATCGGGTGGAGCGACTGAAGGCCGAGGGACGCATGAAGCCCGAAGGGCTCGCAGCGTACGCGCACAAAGACGTGCACCCGGACAGCGGGTACGCCGCAGGGGGCTGGACCGCGGAATTCACGGACGACATGCTCGCCCGCTTCAAGGCGATTCCCGGCGCCTGGGCGTTCTTCGAGAGCCAGCCACCCGGCTACCGCAAGCACGCGACACGCTGGGTCATGAGTGCGAAACGCGAAGGCACCCGCGAGCGGCGCCTCGCCACGCTGATCGACGACTCTCGGAACCAACTCCGCATCAAACAGCTTCGCAAGGACTGAAACCGCTGATAGGTGACCCGGCACCGGATGCGCGATTCAATCTCATGACCAGGCTCTACCCATACGTCGGCTCGAGGAACATCCTCGAAAGGACACAAGGCCATCCACCCGGTGCCCCCATCCGATCCGCGGCTGACCTGACTCGATACGTCGCGGCCGCCGGCCAAGATGAGCTGACGGTCACGTATACGGTCGATGGTGAAGGGCTCCTCCGCGTGGCCGACAGGCACAGCGAACACGTCGCGTGCGCCGGAAACACACCGGTCCGAGCGGCGGGCGAGATGACCATTGAGCTGCTCGCTGAGGTATCGGAAGTCCTGTTCATCACGAACCAGTCGACCGGGTATTGCCCCGAGCCGGCATGCTGGGACTCAGTCGCCAAGGCGCTCGATGCGGCCGCTGTCGAGCACCCTCAAGCCTTCACCACAGCCTTCGAATTCCGGAGATGCGAGCGTTGTAGTGCCATCAACATCGTCAAGGACGGGTGGCTCTACTGCCCGTGCGGTGCTCAGCTCACATCTCATTGGAACTTCGGAAGCACAACGTGAAGCGAAGGGGCGACGCGACCGCCTCAGCCGAGCGAACAATGTCGATACACTGTTCCAGAACCCGGGAGAGATCATGACAGTGGACGAACTGCGCAACTGGCTCGAGGAGCACATCGACGAGATCTTCGCGTTCATGGACTACGAAGCGACGTTGCGAGACGACGAGGAGATGATGCGCGACCTCGGCAAGTATTGGTTCGACGGAAAAGAGAACTGGAATCCCTCGAATTACCGATTCGTACACCTGGGACACGACGGCACCGGAAGCGATGTCGCCGCTTGGATTCGGCCGGGCGTCGACGGCCCACCGCCCATTGTGGTGTTCGGGTCCGAAGGCGGGACCGGCGTGTTGACGACCAGTCCCCTGGCCTGGGCGCAGATCGTCGCTCACGGCGTCGAGCTCGACACCTATTCCGAGCCCGCTTGTGTCGGAAAAGAGGAGGACCACGACCGCGACGAGGAAGAAGAGGCCGAGGCTCAAGCGGGCCTCACAGCCTACCGAAAGGCTGTGGAAGCCCGGTTCGGAGCGCTTCCGACCCTCGAAACGCTGACCTCAGGTCTCGACGAGCTGAACGCCGTGTTCAACGGGTGGATCGCTGGCGTTCTCGAGGGGTAGGACGCCATGGAGCTCCGACATCAGGGTGACGCTACAACGCCGCGAACAGCTCGTTAGTCGTTCCGCTTTCGACCTGTCGACCTGTCGACCCTTCGACCCTTCGACTCGATGTGTCGATCAATCGGCCTCAAGCCCCACTCCGCGCGTGCACTGACTGGAGTAGACAACGCGGCCAGATTCTCGTGGATCCACGAAATCTCGTAGTTCCCTGCTCGCCAAACAAGGCGCCCAAAAGGCCCGTATTCCCGCCTATCGCGCCCCCTATCCCCGCCGGACACCCCCGACTCGACTGTGGCACGCCGGTTGCATCTTCAATCTTCGAAAGGAGAAGCAATGTCCGATCGACCCCTGTCTGCCAACGAATCCAGCGAAGACAACCTCGACGCGCTCATGTGGACTACGAACATGATGCGCGGCGTCGCCGTGACCTGCATGATCGTCGGCGTCGCCGTCGGCATCGCCGTGCTCGACCCAGAGTGGTCACTGGCCAAACGCGCCCTCGGAGGCGCCTTTCTCGGAGCGGGTACGACAATGATCCTCCTCACCAACCGGGTGATGAGGGGTGAGGACGACTGAACGGCCAGCCCACTGGGGTTTGCCTTTCCAGGTGTACACTCCCGGCGGGAGACTGATGATCGAGGCGCTGGTCATTTGGGCCGCGATCGGGGTGGCGGCTGCCGCGGAGCCCGAAGTGGAGGTGCTGGAGGCGCAGGCCGACGAGCTGTATGCGTTGGGCCGGTTTGCCGACGCCGCGGCGCTTGTTCGCAGGAGCCTCGATATCAAGCGAGAGACCTTGGGTCCGCGGCATCCAGACGTGGCGGCCACCCTGAACAATCTCGCGGTTCTGCTGAAGCGTCATGGCGACCACCTGGCCGCCCGCCCCCTGTACGAGGAAAGCCTCGACATCACCCGAGAGGCGCTGGGGCCTCGTCACCCCGACGTGGCGACCAGCCTGAACAATCTCGCGGTGCTGCTGCAAGCCCTCAGTGACTACCCAGCGGCACGACTGCTGCTCGAGGAGAGCCTCGACATCCGGCGGGAGGCGCTGGGGTCGCGGCACCTGGAGGTGGGGGCCAGCCTGAACAATCTCGCGGTGCTGCTGAAAGCACAGGGCGACTACCCGGCCGCCCGACCGCTGTTGGAGGAGAGCCTCGACATCACCCGAGAGGCCCTGGGCCCGCGGCACCAGGGCGTCGCGGCCAGCCTGAACAACCTCGCCGTGCTGCTGAAAGCGCAGGGCGACTACTCCGCCGCTCGGCCCCTTTACGAGGAGAGCCTCGACATCCGCAGGGAGGCGTTGGGGTCGCGGCACCCCACGGTGGCGACGAGCCTGAACAATCTGGCCGTACTGCTCGAAGTCCAGGGCGACTACCCTGCCGCTCGACGCCTCTATGAGGAGAGCCTGGACATCCGGAGGGAGGTGCTGGGGCCGCGGCACCTCGACCTGGCGACGAGCCTGAATAATCTGGCCATAGTGTTGAAGGCACAGGGCGACTACCGGACCGCCCGAACGCTGTACGAGGAGAGCCTCGATATCCGGCGGGAGAAGCTGGGGCCGCGGCACCTGGATGTGGCGAAGTGCTTGAACAATCTGGCCACGCTGCTGAAAGCCCAGGGCGACTACCGAGCGGCTCGACCCCTGTATGAGGAGAGCCTCGCCATGAGGCGGGAGGCACTGGGGGCGCGGCACCCCGACGTCGCGATGGCCTTGAACAATCTAGGCTCGCTGCTGCAAGACCAGGGAGACTACCCCGCCGCCCGGCCCCTGTATGAGGAGAGCCTCGACATCTGGCGAGAGGCACTTGGGCCGCGACACCCCAAGACTGCGTTGAGCCTGAACAACCTCGGCACGCTGTTGAAGGTCCAGGGCAACCTCTCAGCCGCCCGACCTCTGTTCGAGGAGAGCCTCGACATCCGACGCGAGACGCTCGGACCGCGTCACCCCGACGTGGCCATGAGCCTGAACAACCTCGCCTTACTGCTACAAGACCAAGAGGACTACGCGGCGGCACAACCGCTCCTCGAAGAGAGCCTCGAGGTCGTACGGAAGGCCCTGGGCCCGAGGCATCTCGAGGTAGCCGGGAGCCTGAACAACCTGGCGTTGCTGCTGAAAGCCCAGGGGAACTACGACGCCGCCAGACCTCTGTACGACGAGAGCCTCGAAATCTGGCGAGAGGCACTGGGACCGCAGCATCCCGACGTCGCGACGGGCCTGAACAATCTCGCCTCCCTACTCCAGGCCCAAGGAGACGCTGCCGGAGCGCGCCCACTTCGGGACGAGGCGCTCGGCATTATCGAGAGTCGCCTGCACCTGATCGACGCGCTGTCGGAGCGGGAGGCGCTGCTCTTCCTGCCGACCATCCGCCCCAAGCTGGACGACTGGCTGACGCTCTTTCAGGAACCAGACGACGCCACGAGGGCCTGGACCCATGTCCTCGCAATCAAGGGCGCCCTCGCCGCCCGCGCCCGCACCGCCGGTGACCTCGCCCGGGTCAACCCCGACATCGCGGAGGTGGCTGCAGAGCTCGCCGAGGTACGCCGTCAACGGGCCCGCCTCGTCTTTGCCGACGCCAGCCCCGAGGAGCGCGAAGCGCGCGTCCCTGAGCTCGCCGATCTCGCCAAGCAACAAGAGGTCCTCGAGCGCCAGCTCCTCGCCGAGAGCGCGAGCTATCGTCGCGCGGTTGCGACCGATGAGGCCACCCCAGCCGCCATCTGCGAGGCGCTTCCCCCAGACACGGCGCTCGTCGATCTACTCCGCCATCAGGGCCTGGAGGAGCCGCAATACCTAGCCTTCGTCCTGGTCTCTGACGACTGCACCCCCCGCCGCGTCGAACTCGGTCCCGCCGCTGCTCTGGAGGCAGCCGCCAAGCAATGGCACGCCGTGCTGCGGGACCCAAACGCCACCCCCCGGCGGGTCGAAGACCGCGGTCGCACTCTCGCGGCACTCTTCATGGACCCCTTGGAGTCCGTCGCCAGCGATCGGGCAAACTGGCTCGTCGTGCCCGATGGACCACTGGCCACCATCCCCTTCGGTGCGTTGCCGACCGAGACCGGTTTCGTCATCGAGGAGCGGCAGATCACCTACCTCGACCGGGCCAACGATGTTCTGCGCGAGCCGTCTGGGGTCCGTTCCAGCGGGGCGCTCCTCGTCGGAGGCGTCGACTACGATGCACGGCGAAGGAGCGATTCCAAGGATCGACCTTTCCTCGCTCCCTGCAACGGAGGGGACTTCGCACCGCTGCCCGGAGCCGCCGCCGAGACCGAGCGAGTCGCCGCCCGCTTTGCGCGCTATCGCCGAAAAGAAGCGCTGACGACGCTCGGAGACGCCGAGGCCACGGAGTCCGCCGTCGCCAACGCCTTGCAAGGCAAAGCCATCGCCCACATCGCCACGCACGGTTTCTTCGCCACGGGAGATTGCCAGTCCGCCGTCGATGACGGGGTTGGCTACGATCCGATGCTGCTGTCCGGGCTGGTGCTCGCCGGGGCCAACCAGCCCGCAGATCCATTCGCTCCCGAGGACGGGATCCTGACCGCGTCGGAGGTGGCCGCCTGCGATTTGTTTGGCACCGAGCTCGTGGTCCTGTCGGCGTGTGAGACGGGCCTGGGCGAGCTGACTTCAGGTCAGGGAGTTCTAGGCCTTCGCCGAGCCTTCTCCATCGCTGGTGTCGACTCCCTCGTTATGAGCCTGTGGTCCGTCTCCGACGAGGGGACTGTCGCACTGATGGACGATTTCTACCGACGCCTGCTCCGCGGGCGAGGCATGCCGCCTGCCGAGGCCCTCAGGCAGGCACAACTTGCGGTGCTGAGCAAGCAGCGCGAAGCGGGGGATATAAACCCCTTCTCGTGGGCGGCCTTCATCGCTTCGGACAACTGATTGATCAGACGGCCTGTCTGGACTGGCACAGCGACGCCATGCCCCTGGTAAAACACACGGCATGGCCGCCCTCCCCCTCCTCGGTCGCGCACCGCAGCTCCGCCGCATTCGCGAAGCCCTCGACGCGGCCAAAGCGGGCAGCGGCAGCGTGCGTTTCATCGCGGGCAACGCCGGGACCGGCAAGACGGCCCTGTCGAAAGCCGCCCTCGAACTCGCCGACAAGCTCGGCTTTCGGTGTGTCTCGGGGCAGGCGTGGGAGCTCGACGCGGGCCTGACCTATGCGCCATTCCTGGAGGCCTTCGGTCCCCTGCTCCGCGGCATGGATCCCGAGGAGAGGAAGCGAGCGACGGCCGACCTGAACGGTCTCGCTCACTTGTTCCCGGATGTCATCTCGGAGCCCTTTGCGCCGACTGGCGATGCCGCCATGGACCGCACGCGACTGTTCGAGGCCGTGGCCAGGCTGATCGAGCGGATCGCCGGCCTCCAACCGCTGCTGTTCGTCATCGACGATGCCCACCTCGCCGACGACGCGACGCTGGCGCTCCTCCACTACGTCGCCCGTCGCGTCGGCACACAGCGCGCTCTCTATCTTGTGACTTGTCGCAGCGAGGCCCTCGCCGACGCCCCCGCGTTCCGCGCCATTCGGGCTTCCCTGGAGCGGACGGGCGTCGCGGACTCGCTCGCGGTCGGACCCTTCGACCGCGCACAGGTCTCGGAGCTGGCGACCCGAGTGATGGACGGCAAGGCGTCGGACGAACTGCTCGACCTGCTGATGTCGCGGACCGAAGGCACGCCGCTGTTCGTGGAGGCGGTGTTGCAGGGCTTGAAGCGACACCGGGGGGTTCGCCGGGTGGGCGAGCGGCTGTACCCCTCGGAGCGGGCCATTCACGGCGTACCGGAAGGGATTCGGGCGCTCTTCGCCGAGCGCCTGCAACGCTTGGAGATGGGCGCTCGCGAGGTGGTGGAGCTGTTGGCTATCGCCGGCGAACCGACCTCTACGCCCCTGCTCGAGGCCGTCACCGAGCGGGACGACGCGGAGATCCTGGACCTGATCGCCGCCCTCGAAACGTCCCAATGGCTCACCCGGACCCAAGCGGGCGTCGCGTTGGCCCACCCCATGGCCCGAGAGGTCGTGTACGACGCACTGACCGAGGTCGGGAGACGCCGGGGCCACGCCGCCTTCCTCGCCGCGCAGATGGACCGCTCGCCACGCGATCTGTCCCGCCTCGCCCGACACG
>Ga0315336_1001827_pt1 | contig 36975 bp, 38 predicted proteins | sample ASW5metaG_FD_204512 | JGI IMG/M metagenome (GOLD analysis project Ga0315336, IMG submission 204512) | Ammonia-oxidizing marine archaeal communities from Monterey Bay, California, United States - ASW #5 | ecosystem: Environmental > Aquatic > Marine > Intertidal zone | place: USA: California... | reverse complement strand
TGGGCAATTGCACCTGGCGCTCGGAGATGATCCTTACCTCTGGTGGCTGGAAGGGCAGCTCGCTCTGAGTCATCAGCGTTGCGACTGGGCTCACAGTCCATTGCGGCAGGCCTGGCAACGGTACCCGGAGAACCGGTCCCTGGCTGATGTCGCCCTGCAGTGTCACCTGGTGATGTCGCAGCGAGGAACCGCCTTTCTGGATAAGCTGTCTGAAGAATTGGGTGCTGACGCCCTGGCCATGGCCATTCACCGTTATTACCAGCAGCAGGATGCGGCCATTCCCGCTATCTACCGACCCTGGACGCAACCGGGAGAGAAATGACCATGCGTGTTTCCGATCTGGCCCGCAAGGCGGGAACCACCACCGAGACGGTGCGGCATTACACCGACATTGCTCTGCTGAAACCGGAAAGAGATCCCAACAACGGCTATCGCCGTTACGGAAATACGGATTTACGGTTGTTGCACTTTGCCCTGAAAGCCCGCTCCCTGGGTTTTACGCTCGCTGATATTCAGGCCCTGGCGGGGGCTTCCCGGGAAGGGGAAACACCCTGCGGCCAGGTCCGGACTCTGATTGAAACGCGCCTGGAACAGGTAGAGACACAGATTGCCGAGCTGCAATCGCTCAGTCTGCGTATGCGCAGCGCCATGGAGCAGTGGCAGGGCAGCCCGGATTGTCGCCTGGATGATGGCCGGGTCTGTGGGTTGATCGATGCCTTCGTCGATGCCCCGGACCCGGCAGGGTAGGTCAGCTTTTCTTGTTGGCTTTTTCAGCGCCTTTACCCTTGTCCGAGGCAGCTTTCTCTGCAGCCGCTTCGGCCCGCGCCTCGGTGCGGGCTTCTTCCTTGGCCGCATCTTCCTTGATCAATCCCAGCACGTGCCAGCCTGCCTTGGGGGCAGGCTGGCTTTCCTCACTGAACACATAGATACGATCACGGGTATCGATGGCGAAAAGCGGCCACACCCGGCGGTGCGGGGTTTGCTGGTAGGCGTTGAAATCGAACTCTTCAGTGAGGCGGGTCTTGCGAATTTCCGCTCCCTGGCTCAGCAGGCTTGCCAGACGAGCATAGGTCATCTCCGCAGCGAACAGGGTGGCACCACGGTGTTCCGGCGCCACTTCATGCTTTACTTCCTTGTCACTTCTCTGGGTAGGCAGACTGAAAATATTGGGTTCCCCGAATTCCAGACGATAGCGCATAGTGGCCATGGTGTTCAGCTCACGCCGCGGGCTCAGCCCGAGCAATTTACCGTAGCCCACCAGGTCCATGTATTGGTCCGCATGCTGGGAAACCGGGTTGCCATAAAACGTGCTCAGGCCTTCCATGCGGGCTAGCCGAATGGATTCCCAGCTTGAGTCCGTCACCATGACCGGGAACTGGTTTTTCTGCAGGGCAGAACCAATCGCCCGGGCTACCGGGTTGGCTCCCACAATCAGGAACCCCCGTGGTGCTGGCTCTGCGACCTTCAGTAAACGCGCCAGAGGTCTGGCAGTGAGACTCTGCAAGGCCACGGTGCCGATGATGACCATGAACGTGAGAGGAACCAGCATTTCGGCTCCTTCCACACCATTTTGCAGCAACCGTTCGGCAAACAGGGCGGAAATGGCCGCGGCCACGATACCCCGCGGGGCAATCCAGGCGAGCAGGGATTTTTCCCGCCAGTTAAGGTTGGAGCCCAGTGTGGCGACCAGCACGGAAGCCGGGCGAGCGATCAGTTGAATAATCGCCAGCACCACCAGTGCCATCAAACCGAGTTGCTCGAGTTCCTGCATTTCCAGGCGTGCCGCCAGCACGATAAACAGCCCGGAGATCAGAATGACCGAGAGGTTCTCCTTGAAGTGGAGAATATCGTTGGTGCGAACCCCCTTGAGATTGGCCAGCACGATACCGGTGACGGTAACTGCGACCAGGCCGGATTCCTCGCTGAGCGCATTGGCCAGTACGAATTCGCCGATCACCAGCGACAGCACCAGGAAGCTGCGCAGATATTCTGGCACCAGATGCCGGCGCAGCAGCGCTGCCAGGCCCATGGCGACCACAGCGCCGATGGCTGCACCGACGGTGATAGTCTGGAAAAACAGCCACAGGGTATGCAGTAACGCACCTTCCTGCCCGCTGGCCACCACCAGCTCATAGGCCAGTACCGCAAAAATGGCACCCAGCGGATCGATGACGATGCCTTCCCAGCGGAGCAGGCGGGCCACACTGCTGACGGGGCGTACGCTACGCAGCAGCGGAACAATCACGGTTGGCCCGGTGACGACCACCAGGGCGCCAAACAGCAGGGCAAGGTCAAACGACAGCTTGAGAAACCACCAGGCAGACACGGCTACAATCGACCAGGTGACCAGCGCCCCCCATGTCACCAGGCGGCGAACGGTTTTCTCCAGGCCACGAATTTCATCGAAGCGCAGGGTCATGGCCCCTTCAAAGAGAATGATCGATACCGCCAGCGATACGCCGGGCAGCAGCAGATCACCCAGCAATTCTTTGGGTTGCAGTACCCCGGTCAGTGGCCCCAGTGCCAGGCCAGTCAGTAGCAGCGGAAGAATGGCGGGTAGCTTGATACGCCAGGAAACCCACTGACACAGGAAGGCCACAACGGTAATGATGGCCAATTGGTACGCAATCTCTAAATTCATGCAGTTTCCGTTTGGTAATGACGGGTGGCGGGGCAGAAAGTGTCAGCAGAGCAAGCAGGGTCAGTCCCGGAAGGTTGAATCACGGGCACCGATGAGGACCGGTTCCGGTCCGTTGGTAGTGTTGTCATCGCGGTTACCCATTGCGTTTCTGGAATCCCCATGGGCAGGGGAGCTTTCATTAACCCGCCAAAGCGGCTAATGGTCACAGGACAACACGATGGCCGCAACCCGTTTTTCATAACAGGAAATGAATCAGGTTCATAAATTCACTGAAGCCCGGCGACACATGCGTTAACATCCCGTTCTCATTGCCTCACTGGACATTCCATGCAAGCGCAAATCTCTCCCCGTCGATTGGCGATTTTACTGGGCACCTTGGTCGCTCTGGGGCCTCTCGCCATTGATACCTATCTGCCGGCACTGTTGGCCATGTCCGAGCACTTTGCCGTGCCGATCCATGATGTGGAAATTTCCGTGAGTGTCTATGTGCTCGGTGTGGCACTGGGCCAGTGGCTGGGTGGCCCGTTGTCGGATCACTTTGGTCGCAAGCCGGTCGCTTACGTGGGGCTGCTGCTGTTTATTGCCGGCAGCTTGATCATTCCTTTCAGTAATGACATCCACATGCTCTACCTGCTGCGTTTCCTGCAAGCCATGGGTGGTGGTGCATCCGTGGTGATCGCCGCTGCCTCGGTACGGGACCATTTCACCGGCCAGCAGGCCGCCGGGGTGCTCACCAGTATTGGTCTGGTCATGCTGATTGCGCCGTTGGTGGCGCCGGCGGTGGGCGTGGCACTGCTCAATCTTGCCGGGTGGCAGAGCATTTTCTTCATGCTGGCCGGTTACGGGATGATGTTGATGCTGCTGGTTCGCTTCCCGCTGCCCACGGTCCCGCGACGGCAGGACAATGAGACGCTGTGGCACCGTTTGTTCAACGCCTATGGCCGAGTACTGCGCAATCGCCCAGCCATGGGTTTTATTCTTGCCAATGCGCTGGCATTTTCCGCCCTGTTTGTCTTCATTACCGATGCGGCCTTCCTCTACATGGATTATTTCAGCATCAGCCCCGACCGGTTTCCGCTCTATTTCGGTGCCAATGTGGTGACCATGCTCGGGCTCAACCGCCTGAATGTTGTGTTGCTACGCCGTTATGCCAGCGCCGACATCATGCGTGCAGGACTAATCTTGCAGGCCCTGGCCGGAGTGGCATTGCTGGGGCTGACACTGACAGACAATCTGGTTCTCTGGGCGGTGGTGCCATTGATCATGGTCACTGCGGGTATGGTGGCGTTGGTGATCCCCAACGGTATTGCCAGTTTCCTGAGCCTGTTCGACCGCGATAGCGGTGCGGCTACCGGCCTGAACGGCACGCTGCAATTTCTGCTGGCCGGGCTGATTGGCACGGTATTGGGAACCTGGCATGACGGCACGCCGGTGCCCATGACACTGTTGATGGCTGGCAGCAGCATGGCGGCGCTGGGGGCTTTTCTGTGGCTGAGGAAAGGGGTGAAAGGTTAGAAACGATACCTCTCGGCAACCACATCAACCGCAGGGTGTATTAAACTCAGGCGTAATCCGCAAAATCCACTGCAGCATACTTCGAATCGCAGGAAGGTGGATTACGCCTTAGGCTAATCCACCCTACGAGGACGCGAACTTGTCTGCGTCAGACTTTCCCGCCACGGGAAGCTGGCCGCAACGGCGGGGCCAGCCGAGCCGCCAGCACCAGCAAAGCCGTCACCCCCCAGGGCAGCAGCAACCACAGGCTCAACGGCAACTCCCCGTCGAACAGTTTCTGGCCCAGTGGAAACAGCGCGGCAAAGTGAATCAGGTTGGCCAGCAGGGCGGCACCACCGATCAGGAACAGGGCCTGCAGGGCCGCAGTGCGTCGAAGCAGGCTCTGGCGGGCGCCGATGACGACCAGCAGCCGGTTGTCCTTGCGCATCTGGTCAGCGGTTGCCAGCAGGGCGGCAGCCAGTACCAGCAGGGCCGCCAGCATCAGCATCAGTCCCACAAAGAAAGCGGCGCGGCTGGCCTGGGCAACGATGTCCTCCAGGGTGGCAAGGATGGCGTTCACGTCCAGTAGACTGATCTGCGGAAACTGTTGCACCAGACTACCCAGTTCAGTGCTTTCCTCGGGGGCCAGATAAAAACTGGTGATCCAGGTGCGGCTCTGGGCATCCAGCGTGCCCGCGGAAAACATGAAATAGAAGTTAGGCGCAAAGCTTTCCCAGTCCACGTCCCGCAAGCCGACAATTTCCGCCTCGATGGGCGTGGACGACCCGGTAAAGGTCAGCTGGTCACCCAGCTTCAGCCCCAGTGACTCCGCCAGCTCACTTTCCACGGTGACTTCACCGGACCGCTCGACCCAGCGACCTTCCAGTAGCTCGTTGCTGTCAGGCAGGCTATCCGCCTCGGTGAGAGACAGATCCCGGTTCAATGCCCGATCGCCCCGGTCCTGCTCCTTGGTCACGGCATCACGCACAGGCTCGCCGTTAATAGCGGTAAGCCGGGCGCGAACCACGGGATAGAGAGGCTGGCTATCGCTGTTGTGTTGTGTCAGCCAGTCATTGAAAGGCGCCAGATCCTGGTCAAACAGGTTGATGACAAAGTAGTTGGGTGCGTTTTCCGGCAGGGTAGAGCGCCAGTCGCTCAACAACTGCCTGCCGGTCTGGATCGACATGGACAATACCGCCAGCGATACCACCAGCGCCGCCAGCAGGGGCAGCGTTGTTGCCTTACGACGGCTCAGGCGACGCAGAGCCAGGCGGGCAGCCAGCGGCATCCTGCCGCTGGCTCGGTCCAGTAACGACACCAGCGGCCACAGCAGCAGCGGCAGCCCCACCGCGATGGCAAAGGTCAGCAGTAGCAGGGGCCACAGACTGGTCAGTGAACCGCTCATGACGGCGGCCAGTGGGATCGGCGTGAGCAGGGCGATTAGCAGGGTCCAGCGCTGACGGCCGGGCTGGCTGTCACGCTGTTGCAGCAAGGCGGTGGCTGGCAGGCCCAGATGCGCCCACAACGTCGGTGCAGCAAACCCCAGCCACAGTAGCACCGGGCCAAACAGGCCCAATACCGGAGCGGTAATGGGAAAGGCCATGCCTCCCCCCATCAGAGTGATCAGATACAGGCCCAGCGCACTGGCCAGGGCAATACCGGCAAGTGTGGGGATCAACAGGGCAAGGGCGTCGCCGCCCAGCAAGCGGCGGACAATGGCTGCCTGGCTGGCGCCCACGGTTTTCATCACGGCGCAGAGCGTTTGCTGGTGACGGGCACGGTGGCTCGAGGTCAGGTAGATGGCTGCCGCGCACAGCAACACCACCAGCATCACGGCTAATTGCGACCAGAGGAAAAGCTGCTCTACCGGCCCGCGACTGCGCAGCTCGGTATTGGCCACGGTTTCCAGTTCCTGGTCCGGACGCAGTCCCGGGGTCAGGCGACTCTCCAGCTGCTGGCGCGCGGCATCATCGGCAGCCACCAGTAGGTTATGGCGGTAGCGACTGCCTTCACCGAGTATCCCGGCGCTTTGCAGATCATCAATATGGATCAGGGCCCGCGGGTTCATGCTGTAGAAACCGGCCTGTTGATCCGGTTCCTGGACGATGACTTTATCGATCAGCAGGCTGCGCTCGCCCATGGTAATGAACTCGCCAGTCTGTAAACCCAGACGGTCCAGCCCGGTGCCGGCAATCCAGATATGGCCCTGTTGTGGACCATGGTCGACCGGATACGGATCCGCAAAGCGGCTGTCACTGATCTGGATCTCACCATAGAGCGGGAAGCCGGCAGATACCGCCCTGATGCTGGCGAGCAGGAAGCTGTCGTCATTCACCAGCACGCTGGAAAATTTCACGCTTTCCGCGTGACGGGTTTCTGCCAGTTGCTGTCGTTGTGCCGGCTCTGGGAAGCGAGTGCCTTCCAGAATCAGGTCTGCACCCAGGGCAACGGCGGTCCGCTGGTTGAATCGTTGGTCCACGGTGTCGCGCAGAATCAGCATGGCGGTCATGGCAAAGGCTGCCACCAGCACCGCCAGTGCCTGAACGCGGAATGCGGGGGAACGCCAGGCCTTAAACACCAAGACGGCCCTCCACCAGGGACATGGCTCGGCTGCAACGCCGGGCCAGAGTCTGGTCATGGGTGACCAGTACCAGGGCGGTGCCCTGTTCCTGGTTCAGGGAAAACAGCAGGTCTGCCACATGCTCGCCATTGGCATAATCCAGGCTACCGGTGGGCTCATCGGCGAACAACAGGGAGGGCGACACCGCAAAGGCCCGGGCCAGCGCAACGCGTTGCTGTTCCCCGCCAGAAAGCTGCGCAGGGAAGTGATGGCAGCGCTTGCCCAGTCCGACCTGGTCGAGCCAATGGCGGGCAGTGTCACGGGCTTTGCCACGGCCAAGGATTTCCAGCGGCAGCATCACGTTTTCCTGGGCGGTGAGATCAGCCACCAACTGGAAATGCTGGAACACAAACCCGCATTGCTCGCCACGCAGGCGGGCCCGTTGGTCTTCGCTGCCACTACTGAACGGCTTGTCTCCCAGCAGGACCTCGCCGCTGGTGGGCACATCCAGCCCGGCCAACAGGGACAGCAGGGTGGACTTGCCGGAACCTGACGGCCCGGTAATGGCCAGACTGTCACCGGCATTCACTTCCAGCGTGATATCCTGCAACAGATCCAGCCCGCCCTCTGGTCCCTGTACACGTTTGCCAAGGTTTCGGGCGCTTAATACGGGAGATTGTGTGTTCATGATTCGGCTTCTTTTAGTGGCAATTCTGACCATGGCGGCGCTGTCCGTGCAGGCCAGGGGCTTACTGGTTCTGGGCGATAGTATCAGTGCCGCCTACGGGATTGAAAAATCCGCAGGCTGGGTCGCCCTGCTGGAGAAAGAACTGGAACAGCGCTGCCGTGATTTCCCCGTGATCAATGCGTCGGTCAGCGGTGAAACCACCGCCGGCGGCAATAGCCGGCTGGTAGCATTGCTGGAAAAACATGCGCCGCAAATCTTGATCATCGAGCTGGGTGGTAATGATGGCCTGCGCGGTCTGTCCCCCATTGCCATGGGCAACAATCTGGCACAGATGATCGAGAAAAGCCGTGCGGCTGACGCCACACCGATATTACTCGGCATGCGTATTCCCCCCAATTACGGACCACAGTATACCCGTCTGTTCGAACAACAGTTCCGTCAGGTATCTGACGACAAACAGGTGCCGTTGTTCCCGTTTTTTCTGGAAGGCGTGGTGGAGCAGGGTTGGATGCAGAAAGATGGCATTCATCCCACCGCGGCAGCTCAGCCCCTGTTAAAGGCCCATGCCTCTTCCGTGCTTGAGCCTTTATTGCCGGAGCAGTGTGGTGAAGCCACCGGAGGTGACAGTGTTTGAATTGACGCCCCCCTGGCAGGACGTACTCAATTACTGGTTTGAGGATGGCCTGAGCCAGGAATGGCCACAGGCATCCGTGACCCGCAAATGGTTTCGCGCCAGTGCCGGTGATGATGCGGAGATTGAGCATCGCTTCGGCGTTTATGTGGAGGCGGCGATACAGCAGGAACTGGTGGACTGGGAGCGCCAGCCGCAGTCACGGCTGGCATTGATTCTGTTGCTGGACCAGTTCACCCGCCATATCTACCGTGGCCAGTCCCAGGCCTTTGCCGGCGATCACCGGGCGGCAACCCTGGCGGTGGAGGGTGTTTCCAGGCAGATGCACAGCAAACTGCCCCTGTGCGGCCAGGTGTTTTTCCTGATGCCACTGATGCATGCCGAAGATGAAGACCTGCAGGATCTCTGCCTGAACAGCATGACTGCCTTGCTGGAGCGCGCCCCGGATTCCTGTCGCAAGTCGGTACAAAGCAGTGTCGATGCAGCCAGGCAACATCGGGAGTTGATTCGCCGCTTCGGGCGTTTCCCACATCGCAATGCGGCTCTGGGTAGGGAAAGCACCGCCGAAGAACTCGCCTATCTGGAAAAAACAGGTAGCTTCGGGCAGTGACTGTAGGAGCCATGCTTGCATGGCGAACCATTGGCGCTTTTCAGATCAATCAGCGTCATCATGAGGGATGGCTCCCACGACAAGATCAGCTGCGGGGCTTCTTGCGTATATAGAGCGTCTTGTTGATTTTGGCCACTGTCTCGCCGTCATCGTTGACGATGATCACTGGCCAGCAAGGCAGGTATTTGTTGCCATCGGCAGTGTGCTGGTGGATCTCTTCCAGCATGGTATCAGTTAGTTGGAAGCGGGCATGGACCCGCCCGGTGCCAGGCTTGATGAAATCAATCTCGGCAGCCTTGTCCCAGACGATAAAATCCCGCCCCAGCACGTTCATGACCATGAGCATGTAGAACGGGTCCACCATGGAATAGAGGCTGCCACCAAAATGGGTGCCCACATAATTGCGGTTGTACCAGTGCAACCCCATGGACACCTTCAGCTCGCGAAAGTCTTCCGCCAGATAGTCCACCCGCACACCGGCGCCGAGATAGGGGCCGTAAAGATTCAGGAACCAGCGCAGTCCTCTCGGGGTGCGGGCAAAGCGGGTTAGCAGATTACTCACTGCCGGGCTCCAGCACGGCCAGGGCCTGGTGCAGGCGATTGCGCACGGGGACAGAGACCGGTTGATCGTGGTCCTTCAACAGGCGAGCCATTTCGTCCAGGGCGGCAAACTCTTGCTGCTTCATGGCCGAGGGCAGTTTCTCCAGTTGCCATTGAAGGCGGCGCTGTCGCTCGGCTTCCGGGCTGGGTACGCCGGCCAGTGCCTCGAAGGCAACCGCCAATGTCAGCGATTCGTCACCACATTCATTCACTTCAGAAAGACTTTCTACCGTCTGCTGCAGAGCTTGCCAGTGCTCCCATTCAGTCAGGCGGTCGAGCCTTTCACGGGCACGACGCCGAAGTTGCTGAGCCTGGCGACTCAGAGACTGGGGCAGGGCGGAGCTGTTGAATTGCTCAAGTGCGTGCAGCGCCTCTTTTAAAGCGTGGGCACCTTCCCTTGAAAAAGGCGCATCCAGGCAGCTTTCCAGTTGTGTGACTGCACCTTGCGCTTCCTGTGAGCGGGTTTCCTGTTCCGCCTTTCGCTCGGCATGCTGGCGATTGCGCTCGGCAAACAGGGCATCCATGGCCTTCTTGAATTTTTTCTGGCCGGCGCGATGCTGGGCCGGCGGTAACCAGGGGGTGTCGCGCCATTGCTTCTGTAATTGCTGCGCTTGCCGGGTGGCTTCGCCAACATCATTTAGCTCGGCCAGGTTTTTTGCCTGGGTGATCAGGGCCTGCCGAGAGGTTTCGGCGGCCTCGATATAGTCCTTCAGCCTTTCGTCCAGGCCGGACAGGATGGCGGAGAAGCGTTTCTGTACCTCACGAGCATGAGTAAAGCGCACCGGTTGAATCGCTTTCCAGTCTTTCGGTGCCTGTTGGCGGATTTGCCAGATGCCTTGCCAGTCGGCTTGGCTCCAGTCCTGCGCGTCAATAAATTGCTCGAGTTGCTCGCAAAGCTGGCGACGTTTTTCCAGATTGCTCTGGCGCAGCGCGTCCTGCTCGGCAAAATGTGCCTGGCAAGGCTCATAGGCTCGATCAGAGGCGGCCTTGAAGCGATCCCACAGTGCCTGATCCTCATCCTGATCGGAGCTCATCAAGGCGCGCCATTCATCGTGAAGCGCCTGGATGGCGGAAGCCAGTTGCGGGGCATCCATGCTGCTCTCGGCCAGGGCCTCCATGGATTCGCACAGCGACACCTTCTTCGGTTCGGCAGCAAAGCGGTGCCAGTCCTGCAGTTCGGCACGGCGGGCTTCCAGTTTTTTCAGCTGGCTGGCCAGAGCCGGATCACTTTGCTCGTCGATGATCGCCTGAGCCTTGTGCCAGAGACGGTTGGCATGGCGCAGATTGCCGTCGCGGAGCTCCCGCTTCAGAGCAACCAGCAACCCCATGTGGGGGCTTGGTGCGGGGCGAGCCCGGACCGTTGATGGCTTTTCTTCGCGGGCAGGGGGGACGAGGGTAGTCAACAATGGTGGCTTGGGGTATCCCGTGGGCCACTCGGCCGCCAGGCTGTGCAGACGAGCGGGATCATCGCGGGCTTCGAGAATATCGGCGGCCAGATTGAGCATGCGCTCGAAAGCACTGACCAGATCCTCGAAGGCCAGTTTGTCATTGTCCGGCGCCGGGGCTTGCTCATTGGCGCTGTCCCAGCGACGCTTCTGGGTGGCAAGGGCAGAGCGCAACTCGCCCAACTGGTCTTCCCAGGCCTGTGGGTCGCTCTGACTCAATAGTTGATACAGATTGTGGGCGGCTGCTTCCCGTTCTGCACGGGCGGTATCTGCCAGTGCTTGGCGGTGATTTTCCTCCTGTAGCGTCGCCAGTTGATGGCGGCATTGCTGGAGTGCCTGCTGAACCCGCTCGGCCAGGTCAGGTGTGGCCCGGTTGCTGCTGTCCTGCCATTGCTGTTCCAGCTGTTCCAGACGCGGGCCATAAAGGGCGTCGACGGAGCGGCGAGCGTGCTGTTCCAGCCGGTCGGCCAGTTGCACGACTCGTGCGGACTCGGCCTCTTCCAGCTGAATTTTTTCTTGCAGGGCCTTGGCTTGTTCCCGGGCCAACCGGGTGACGCGTTTGTCGCGACCTTCGCGGCTCAGACGTTTCAGTAGATAGAGACTGCGAAGCTGCTGGGCGGCTTCGAGGCGCAGGGTCTCCGTTCTGCTTTCCAGGGCCAGTTCAAACAACAAATTGTCATCATCAAGACGTTCAATGGCGGCCTGTTGGCACATCTCATCGGGGCTGTTGCGGGCAATAAAGCCCAGCGCCTCGCGATTGCCGGTGAGGCGTATCAGTCTCAATCGGGTTTCGCTGTTCGGGGCGCCATCCGCGGTGCCGGCCAGCAGTGCCATGATGCGCATGGAGGCGGCTTCGCGGACCGAGGGCTCTTCGTCACGCTGGTGGATTTCGTCCAGCAGTGAAAAGTCCATAATTCTGCCGCTGGCGGCGGCTCGCACCAGAGAGTTGGAGTCGCCGCGGGCAAGACGGGCTAGAGTGGCCTCGTCGTCAACGGGGGATAGTTGTTCCACGGCCTTGAGCCGCATGTCGGGATTGCTGTGCTGCCAGCGTGGTTTCAGAAATCGGCCAAACATATCAATTCTCAAAAAGGCGCCAGACGCTTGACGCTCGATGCCTGACGCTGAAGCGGGGTGCGTCAGGCGCCTGGTGTGGTACGTCCGGCGTTATTATTTTCCAGTAAGGCATCCTTTTCCGCCCAGAGGTCGCCAATCCATTGCTGGAATCGGGCGCGGAATTCCGGGTCCGATTCGTAGTCGCCTTCCGAGGCCCAGGCGGGGATCACGCGCTGTTGAACGATGACGTCAACTTCATTCATGGCGCCGCCGAGAAAAGCCAGCAGAGAGCGGGGTGCCTCCGGGGGGTAAATAATGGTCACATCAAGTAAATTTCGCAAATGTCCTGACATGGCATTAAGGGTAAAGGCTGCGCCACCGGCTTTGGGTTTAAGCAGGTGCTTGTAGGGAGATTGCTGCTTGGCGTGCTTTTCTGCCTCGAAGCGAGTGCCCTCAAAAAAATTCATCACCGAGGTGGGGAAGTAGGCAAATTTCTCGCAAGCCTTGCGGGTGGTTTCCAGGTCCTTGCCTTTCAGGGATGGGTTCTTTTCAAGCTCAGCCTTGCTGAAGCGCTTCATGAAAGGAAAGTCCAGAGCCCACCAGGCCAGGCCGAGTAGCGGCACCTTTATCAATTCCTGCTTGAGGAAAAACTTCAGGAAGGGAATTCTGCGGTTGGAGATGAGCTGCAGAACCAGAATATCCGCCCAGGACTGGTGGTTGCAGGTGACCAGATACCACTGATCACGATCCAGGGTGTCCATGCCGGTGATGTTCCATTTCACCTGACTGGTCAGGCCGATAATGGCGTTATTGATGCCGATCCAGGTCTCGGCGATGAAGACCAGTATTTTCGACAATACCACCTGGGATTTTTCCCCGCGCAGCACCAGCCGAAGCAGGGCAAAAACGTAAAGCGGAAGGCAGAGAAGAAGGGTGTTAAGCAGGATGCCCACCAGGGCCAGTGCGCCACGAATCTTGTGCCAGATAGTCATAACTGTCGTCGTCAATAGCAGGGTAAACAGGCATGCTACCCAAAGCGCTTGGGCATGTCCCGTGTCCGTTTCGGTCATTTTTGCCGAAAATACAGGGCGTTGGGGTCCTGGATGCAGCAGAAAGGCCATGCCGGAATGGCATGGCCTTAGCTGGGATAATCAGTGGATGATCAGTTCGCCCAGCCACTATTGCGGCGGCGGCCTGAGCGTGAGCGCATGATCATGCCGGCCACCAGGCCGAGCAGCAGAATGCCGACCCCGGTAATCCATTGCTGGGAGGTGTTGTTGTTACGCAGCATCACGTTCTCGCCTTTCACTTGATCCAGCTCGGAACGGAGCAGGCTTAGCTCCTCATTCAGGCGTCGATTGGCCTGGTCCAGGCGGATTGGGTCAGAGGCCACGTCCTGCAGCTGTTCCAGCTCTTCACTACGGGAGCTCAGGGCATTCTTCAGTTCCGAGGACTGCTCGGAAAGTGCCTCATGCTCCCCTTTGAGCTCAGCCAGCTGAGTGCGCAATTTCGCCGCTTCCGCCTTGGCTTCTTCGCTTGCCTGATTGGCTCGCTCCAGCATGATTTCAGCGGTGGGGCTCTGGCTCAGGTACTGCTTGCCAATATAGCCTTCAATGTCTTTGTAGCGAATTTTTGCCCAGTCACCGTCGAAACCGAGAAACTCGATGCGGGTGCCGCTCTTGATGCCCCGGTGGAGAATGCGGCCAGCGGGGTTGGCAGATGAGCGAATCGGTACATAGATGCTGTCATCTACCCAGGCAGTGGAGGCGACAGCCGTATGGCTGGCTACCATTATTGCCAGGAAACAAACCAGTCTTGCGAGCATGGGGGTCTTTACTCCTTCGTGTCAGGCCGCGCAGTCTAGAGAAGTCATCAGGGTTGCGGCGCTACCATAATCACATTTCGTGCTGTGGGCCGTGGTGTCTTTGTAAAAAATGGCAATCTGTCCAGCTGAAGGTCAGGGCAGTACCTTCTTGAACGGTTTCACCGTCACGCCAGCGTAAACGCCGGCAGCAATGTAGGGATCGGCATCCGCCCATTGTTGAGCGGTTTCCAGCGAGGGGAATTCGGCGACGACCAATGAGCCGGTGAAGCCGGCTTCACCGGGATCGTTGCTGTCGATGGCCGGATGCGGGCCGGCCAGTATCAGCCGCCCCTGTTCTTTCAGGGTTTCCAGGCGGGCGAGATGGTCCGCCCGAGCCTCTTTACGCAAGGGAAGGGAATTTGCCACGTCCTCACTGATAATCGCGTACAGCATGGTTTCGCTCTTTATTCAGGGTTAACGGTGGTGTGCGGCCATGATGTCTTCCAGCTTCAGCCCGGTCAGCTTGCCGATGCGGCGAAACAGAAAGACCATGGCAAGAATCAGCACAATCATGGAGGGCACGACAATAACCGGGTAGCTCAGGGCTGTCATCTTGCCCAACTCGGCATTGAACGCCTCGCTGCCCGGCGGGCTGGTCAGAATCACCTTGGCCAGAACGTAGTTGAGCACCGAAGACAGGAAGAAGGAGGCGGCCACCATCCAGGAGGCCTGTTTGAGGGTCAGCTCGAAGGCGCCGAGGTTGTTATTGTCTTCCAGTTTGGCTGCGATCTTGTCGGTATCCAGCACCTTGTCGTTATAGAGAAAGGTTTTTACCAGCGGCCAGCGGGTGCGCAGGGATACCACCGTTGCGATGCCCAGGAGGGCAGGAATGGCCGCCTCTTTCATGGCGATATACTTGGCGTCCAGCTCCATCAGGCTGATGCCGCCGGTAAGCAGAATGCTGACAACGCCGAGGCCGGAGAAGAAATTGGCCTTGCCGTTCTGCAGGAAATCCCGCAGGCCGTAGAGCAGGGGGAAGGCCAGCGCCACCACGATGGCCCACTTGGTGCCCAGCCAGTCATCCCCGGAGAGTTTGGCCAGGATCAGTGCGGGAATAGCGATATTGATCAGCAGATTGGCCAGCAGACTTTCCTGCTTCGGTGGCGTGGCGCTGGCTGGCTTGCTGTTCTGTTCCGGGGTGTTGCTTTCGCTCATTCGGGATTCCGTTTGATCAGTTTATGGCAGCCGGAGGGCGTTAAAGATGCCGGTGAAGGGCTCAAAAATGCTACCCTGCGCCTTGATTCCCGTTGTCGGCTTGCCGTAACAGGGCCGCATGACGAATTTGAGAGTCATTGCAGACACATCGAGCACCTTGAGAGGATCCGGCTATCTCCCGTAACCACACAATCGACCTGCACAGTCACAGTACTGCGTCCGACGGTATTCTAAGCCCTGCAGCGCTGGTGTCGAGGGCTGCGGACTACGGAGTGACCTGTCTGGCCCTGACGGACCACGATACCCTGGCCGGGTTGCCGGAGGCCCATGAGGCTGCCCGGCAGCACGATATCAGCCTGGTGAACGGTATCGAACTGTCCGTGCGCCACGAAAACCGCGAATACCATGTGCTGGGGCTGTGGCTGGATACCGATTGTGGGCAGTTGCAGGAAAGAGTTGCCGCCCAGCAAGAGGCACGAGTGAATCGTGCCCGGGAGATTGGCCGCCGTCTTGATCGTGCTGCGACCCTGGCCAACAGTTATGAGCGTACCTGTGAACTGGCGGGCACCGATGCGCCGGGCCGTCCTCTGTTTGCCCGGTTTCTTGAAGAAGCGGGCAGGGTGCGCAACCACCGACACGCCTTCAACCGTTACCTGAAGCAGGGCCAATCCGCTTTTGTGGCGACACCCTGGTGCACCCTGGAAGAGGCCATTGCCGATATTCATGCCGCCGGTGGCACCGCGGTGCTGGCCCATCCGCAGGCCTACGGCATGACGCGCAAAAAACTGCGCCAGTTTCTTGCCAGTTTCAAGGAGGCCGGCGGCGACGGCCTGGAAGTGGCCATGCCCGGGCTCTCCCCGCAACAGACCGCGTTGCTGGATGAATGCTGGCAACACTTTGATCTGCAGGTGTCCGCCGGTTCGGATTTTCATTCGCCAGAGCAGAAATGGCTGGCACTGGGGCGATTGCCGCCGGTGCCGAACGGCGCCAGGCCTGTGTGGGAAGGGCGGCTAACTAGTTGACAATTGACAGTGGACAGTTGACAACTAAAACAATGGGTTGCGGCAATGTTTTGACGTTAGCTGTCAACTGTCAATTATCAACTACCAACTGAAGTTATGACCGAAATTCTCTACATCCATCCCGAAACGCCTCAGCCGCGGCTTATCCGCCAGGCGGTAGACGTTATTCGTAACGGCGGGCTGATTGCCTACCCGACGGATACCACCTACGCGCTGGGCTGCGGTATCGGCGAAAAGAATGCGCTGGATCGGCTGATCCGCCTGCGGCAGCTGGACAAGAAGCACCAGTTCACTCTGCTTTGCCATGATCTGTCTGCGCTGGCCATCTATGCCAAGGTGGAAAATCCGGATTATCGCCTGCTCAAGGCCCACACCCCGGGCCCCTATACCTTCATCCTCAAGGGCACCACCGAGGTGCCGCGGCGTTTGATGGACCCGAAAAAGCGCAATATCGGTATTCGCGTGCCAGATCATGCCATCTGCCAAGCGCTGTTGGCCGAGCATGGCGAGCCGATCATGACGTCTACCTGCCATCTGCCCAACGACGAGTTCCCGCTCACTGATCCCCAGGATGTCCGCGACTTCCTGCAAGGGCAGGTGGATCTGGTCATTGATGGCGGTTTCTGTGGCGTAATGGAAACGACCGTGATTTCCATGGCTGACGGTGATGGCCCCGAAGTGGTGCGGGAAGGGGCCGGCCCTGTGGACAGTATTTTCTGAATCTTGCCCTGGCTGACTATGTTTTACCCAGAGTGCCGCAAAGGGGCTGCTTGCCACTGTCCCTGATACCCCGGTTCACCGTATAATCGCGGGCTTTCCCCCGCGTGATGCCTGTCGCATTGCGCGGCTGATCGGGTTTAGTGCGCTCCCGCCTGTGAGCGAGACACAGCGGCGTGCTGATATAACCCAAACAAGATTCTAAGGAGTAGGCTTTGAGTTCCGTGGTTCCTTCCCAGCGAGTTGTTTCCGGCATGCGCGCCACTGGCCGCCTGCATCTGGGTCATTACCATGGCGTGCTGAAAAACTGGGCGCGTCTGCAGCACGAATATGAATGCTTTTTCTTCGTGGCAGACTGGCACGGGCTCACCACCGAATACGAAAACCCGCACAAGATCGAACAGCACGTCTGGGACCTGGTGATCGACTGGCTGGCCGCCGGGGTCAACCCGGGTTCTGCCACGCTGTTCATTCAGAGCCAGGTGCCGGAGCACGCGGAACTGCATCTGCTGCTGTCCATGATGACTCCGCTGTCCTGGCTGGAACGGGTGCCCACCTATAAGGACCAGCAGGAAAAGCTGCGCGAAAAGGATCTCAGTACCTATGGGTTTCTGGGCTATCCGCTGCTGCAATCCGCAGACATCCTCGCCTACCGGGCCGGCCAGGTGCCGGTGGGGGCCGATCAGGTCGCTCACGTGGAGCTGACCCGGGAAGTGGCCCGTCGCTTCAATCACCTCTATGGCCGTGAGCCGGGCTTCGAGGAAGCCGTGGATGCAGCCATCAAGAAAATGGGCAAGAAGCAGTCGAAGGTATACCTCAATCATCGCCGCCAGTATCAGGAACAGGGCGATGAAGCCTCCCTGGAGACTGCGCGTGCCCTGGTGGAAAGCCAGCAGAATATCACTCTGGGTGACAAGGAGCGCTTGATGGGTGACCTGGAGGGCGGCGGCAAGGTAATCCTGCCCGAACCCCAGGCACTGCTGACACCGGCCTCCAAAATGCCGGGGCTGGATGGGCAGAAAATGTCCAAGTCCTACGGCAACTTCATCACCATGCGTGAGGAAGAGGCGGATATCGACAGCAAGATTCGCCGTATGCCCACCGATCCTGCACGGGTTCGCCGGACCGATCCAGGTAACCCGGATAACTGCCCGGTATGGCAGTTCCACATGGTTTATTCCGATGACAACACCCGCCAGTGGGTGCAAGAAGGTTGCACCAGTGCCGGCATCGGTTGTCTGGATTGCAAGAAACCTATCATCGAGGCCGTGCAGGAAGAGCTTGAGCCGATCCGCAAGCGTGCGGAGGAGCATCTTCGCAATCCGGATCTGGTCCGCACCCTGGTCGCTGAGGGTTGTGAGGAAGCCCGTGAGGCTGCCCGCGCCACCCTGGAAGAAGTCCGCGCCGCTATGGGGCTCAATTACCGCTGAGGCGCACTAGCGCACTCGGGAGAGAGAGATGACTGAACCGGCAGAACCCACAGTCACACCCATTATGAAGCCGCTGCATCCCAGCCAGGCAGAGATGCCCTTTGGCTTGATGTATGGCAAGGCGATCACCAAACTGCCGGACGATCTGTATATACCGCCCGACGCCCTGGAGGTCTTCCTGGAAGCCTTTGAGGGCCCGCTGGATCTGTTGCTGTACCTGATCAAGCGACAGAATCTGGACATTCTCGACATTCCTGTCTCCACCATCACGACTCAGTACATGGAGTACGTGGAGCTGATGAAGGCGATGAACTTCGAGCTGGCGGCGGAATATCTGGTGATGGCCGCCATGCTGGGCGAGATCAAGTCGCGCATGTTGCTGCCTCGCCAGAAAGAGGACGAGGAAGACGAAGAACACGATCCGCGTGCAGAGCTGATTCGCCGTTTGCAGGAATACGAGCGCTTCAAGCAGGCAGCAGAAGACATCGATCAGCTGCCGCGCCTGGAAAGGGACATCTTTCCGGCAGAAGCCAAACGCCCTGAATTTACCCGGGAAAAGGCCCAGCCGGATGTGGACATGCGAGAGCTGCTGCTGGCCCTGAAAGAGGTCATGCACCGGGCCGATATGTTCGAGAGCCATCAGGTATCCCGGGAAAAGCTGTCTACCCGGGAGCGTATGGCCAATGTGCTGGACAAGCTCAAGGGCCGGGATTTTGTGCCCTTCGTGGAGCTTTTCACCCCGGAAGAAGGGCGGCTTGGCGTGGTGGTCACCTTTCTTGCCACCCTGGAGCTGGTCAAGGGCAGCCTGATTGAGCTGGTACAGAACGGGCCTTTCGCTCCCATTCATGTGAAAGCGAAGACCCTGGTACTGGAAGAATCTGATGTGCTGGCCCAACTTGAACTGGAAGACGAACCCGATGACGGCGTGGATGATGAACCCGATGCCCATGACGGAACCGAGGGGTAGCTGTGGAAGCTGAACAGATAAAAAGAATCATTGAAGCCGCCATTCTGGTGGCGGAAGGCCCGCTTGACCGGGATGCACTGCAGACTCTGTTTGATGAGGAAGACCGCCCCAGCAAGCAGGATCTGGGTAAATATCTGGAAGAGATCGGTGAGGCCTATGCTGACCGTGGCATCTTTCTCAAAGAAGTCGCTTCTGGTTTTCGTTTCCAGGCCCGCCCGGAACTGGGTCAGTGGGTAAGCCGCCTGTGGCAGGAAAAACCTCCCCGTTACAGCCGGGCCATTCTGGAAACCCTGGCATTGATCGCCTATCGCCAGCCTATTACCCGTGGCGAAATCGAAGAAATTCGTGGTGTTTCAGTAAGCTCTCATATCGTCAAAAGCCTGCTGGAGAGAAACTGGGTACGCGTGGTGGGGCACCGGGATGTACCGGGCCGGCCGGCCATGTTTGCCACCACCAAGCAGTTTCTCGACTATTTTGATCTGAAGAGCCTGGAGGACCTGCCATCGCTGTCGGAGATCCGTGATCTGGACAAGATCAATGAAGAACTGGCTCTCAGCGATGTGCCCCCTGCCAATGCCAGGCCGGGCGATATGGATGAAGCGCCGGAAGGCGAAGATGGCCATGGCATGCTGGAGGGTGAGCGTGAACAGCGGCTGCCAGGCGACCAGGAAGCCTTCCCGGGCCTGGAGCAGGAACCGGAAATTGATGATGACACCTTGATGAGTATGGACAAGGTAGATTCGGTGTTATCCGACTTCGAACAGGAATTCCGCCGCAAACCGGCTGCCGACAAGGACAAGCAGGAAGCCGTTGCCAGCGATGAAAGTGTGGCCGAACAGGCCGAGACGGCTGACAATAGCCCCAATGACGCTGACGGCGAGGATGCCGCTGCGGAAAATAGTGCAGAGGACAGCCAGACACGTCATGACTGAAACTGAAAAATTGCAGAAAGTACTGGCGCGAGCCGGACTGGGCTCCCGACGGGAGCTGGAGAAATGGATCGCTGATGGCCGGGTTTCGGTCAACGGCGCAGTGGCAACCCTGGGTGATCGGGTTGGCAGTGAAGATACCCTACGCGTAGATGGCAGGATTATTAAAGTGAAGGCGGAAGAAGAAATCGTTCAGCGCGTGATCATGTACCACAAGCCGCCCGGCGAAGTGTGCTCCCGCAACGATCCGGAAGGGCGCGCCACGGTGTTTGATAACCTGCCGCGACTGCAGGGCATGCGCTGGGTACAGGTGGGCCGTCTGGACATCAATACCACCGGCCTGCTGTTGTTCACCACCGATGGTGAGCTGGCCCACCGCCTCATGCATCCCTCCAACGGTTTCGTGCGTGAATACGCCGTGCGTGTACGTGGCGGCATGACCCCGGAAAAGCGTCAGGCGATGCTCGACGGCGTGCTGCTGGAAGATGGTGTCTCCAAGTTCGACAGCATTGAAGATGCCGGCGGCGCGGAAGAGGGCGCCAACCACTGGTACAAGGTGACACTGACCGGGGGTAAATACCGGGAAGTGCGTCGCCTGTTCCAGTCCCAGGATCTGGATGTGGCGCGCTTGATGCGGATCCGTTTCGGCGACCTGACCTTGCCGCCCCAGTTGCGCCAGGGCCGCTGGATGGAGCTGGAGCCTGAGCAGATACAGGCACTGATCGGCAAGGTAGAGCTGAAGGGCAAGAAATACACCGGCCTCTACGGCCGCGCCCGCCTGCGTCACCAGCGCGCCGGCAGCAAACCTCCCCGCAAGGCCCGCGGTCCTTACCGCCGTTAAGTCACCCCTGTAGGAGCGCCTCTCGAGGCGCGAATCGCCGGTGCCAATCGGGGTTCGCGGCTCGAGCGCCACTCCTACGGAAGCCTCATGACACGTCCTGCCAGGGCCGGCAGTGCCGTCTCGACTCTCAGAATCCGCGCGCCGAAGCTGTGACAGGCAAAACCCTGTCGCTGCAGCATGTCCACTTCGTAATCCGTCCAGCCTCCCTCCGGGCCGATGGCCAGGGTGACAGGCTCGGCCAGGTCACAGGGCATGGCCGGGTAGTCACCGGGGTGGGCGAGAAGGCGGCGGCCGGGGCCAGCCCAGGTGTCCAGGCCATCTTCCACAAACGGTTTGAAGCGTGGGGCGAGAACCAGCTCCGGCAGTGTGGTGTCGCGGGCTTGCTCCAGTCCCAGCAGCATTTTCTCGCGGAGCAGGTCGGCTTTCAGGTTGGGGGTCTGCCAGTAGCTTTTGTCCACTTTCCAGCTATTGATCAGCACGATGCGCTTGATGCCAAGACTGGTAGCGTCAATCAGAATGCGTTTGAGCATCTTGGGGCGGGGCAGGGCCAGCAGTAGCGATAGAGGGAGTGGCGCTTCAGGGTGAGAGTCCACTTTAAAAGAAACCTCTATCCTGCTGTTTTCTATGGATTCAATTTGCGCCTTTCCCATCGCTCCATCAATAATCCCGGCGCGGCAGGCATCACCAACGGTCAGCCCGAGGATATCGCGGACATGGCAGCATTGACGGTCATCCAGACGCCAGAGATCGCCATGAAGGTGTTGTTGAGGGTGCAGTAACAGCAGATTCATGGCGCGGATTATCGCACAGCCTGACCCGGAATCCGCGCGAAAATCGCCGGATCAGGGTGACGTAAATCGCTGTTTACTTGGCTGTTCTCGCCCTTTGCCTGGCCAGCCGGCCTTGCTAGATTGCTCCCATTACACAATCAGCCCATTCACCGGCGTCAGGATCCCCGGGGATGTGGCTGGATTGGCCCGCTGGTAACTGGCGGCGCCTTCAGGCCGCTGGTAGAGTGTGCCGCCCGTTCACCCGTTCGATTCACTGTTTAAGTGTGGAGAGTTTCATGCAGTTTCAGGGTACTGACCAATATGTGGCCACCGACGACCTGAAAATGGCCGTTAACGCAGCGATTGCGCTCAAGCGCCCGTTGCTGATCAAGGGTGAGCCGGGTACCGGCAAGACCCTGCTGGCCGAGCAGGTAGCTGAATCCCTGGGCCTGCCTCTGCTGTCCTGGAATATCAAATCCACCACCAAGGCCCAGCAGGGCTTGTATGAGTACGACGCGGTGTCTCGCCTACGCGATTCCCAGCTCGGTGCTGAAGGGGTGGAAGATGTGGCCAACTACCTGAAGAAAGGCAAGCTGTGGGAAGCCTTTACCCATGACGGACAGGTGGTTCTGCTGATCGACGAAATCGACAAGGCCGACATCGAGTTCCCCAATGATTTGCTGCAAGAACTGGATCGCATGGAATTCTTCGTCTACGAGACCGGGGAAACCATCCGCGCCGAGCAGCGCCCGATCGTGATCATCACGTCCAACAACGAAAAAGAGCTGCCCGACGCTTTCCTGCGTCGTTGTTTCTTCCATTACATCAATTTCCCCGATGCCCAGACCATGCAGGCCATCGTCGATGTGCATTTCCCGGAGATCAAAAAGAACCTGGTCACCGAGGCCCTGGAAATCTTCTTCGAGCTGCGCAAGGTGCCCGGTCTGAAGAAGAAGCCCTCCACCAGCGAGTTGATCGACTGGCTGAAGCTGCTCATGGCCGACGATATTCCGGCGGACATCCTTCAGAATCGCGATACCAAGAGCGCGGTGCCACCGCTCTACGGTGCATTGTTGAAAAACGAGTCGGACGTACAACTGCTTGAACGCCTGGCGTTCATGAACCGTCGCGAACGCTAACCGCAACGCTGGCTGATTATGCTGATTGGTTTCTTCGAAAATCTGCGCCGTTACCGGGTCCCGGTAACCCTGCGCGAATTGCTGGATCTCTTTGATGCCCTGCAGGCCCACGTGGCTTTCGGCTCCATCGAGGATTTCTATCTGCTCAGCCGGGCGGTAATGGTCAAGGATGAAAAGTTCTACGACCGTTTCGACCAGGCTTTTGCCAACTACTTTGAAGGGCTGGAAAACCTGGAGCCCGATTGGCTCAACAAGGTGATCCCGGATGAGTGGCTGCGCAAGGAGCTGGAGAAGAACCTGAGCCCGGAAGAGTTCGAAAAACTCAAGGGTCTGGGTAGCCTGGAAAAGATCATGGACGAGCTGCGCAAGCGGCTCGAAGAGCAGGAAAAGCGCCACCAGGGCGGTAACAAGTGGGTCGGTACCGGCGGCACCAGTCCCTTTGGTGGCTACGGCGCCAACCCGGAAGGGGTGCGCATGGTCGGGCCATCCCGCAACAAGCGGGCGGTGAAGGTCTGGGAAAAGCGGGAATTCCGCAATCTGGACGATTCCGTCGAGCTGGGAACGCGTAATATCAAGCTCGCCCTGCGCCGGCTGCGCAAGTTTGCCCGTATTGGTCGCGAGGAAGAGCTGGATATGGATGACACCATCCGTTCCACCGCTCGTAACGCCGGCCTGCTCGACATCAAGATGCGTGCGCAGAAGGAAAACCGCGTCAAGGTGCTGATCTTCTTTGACGTAGGCGGCTCCATGGACCCCTACATCAAACTCTGCGAAGAGCTTTTCTCCGCCGCCCGGCTGGAGTTCAAGCACATGGAGTATTTCTACTTCCATAACTTCATCTATGAGTATGTATGGAAGGACAACCGTCGTCGCTGGGACGAGAAGATTTCCACCTGGGATGTGCTGCATAAATACGGCAGTGACTACAAGGTGATCTTTGTCGGTGATGCGGCCATGAGCCCCTACGAAGTGAACTCCGTGGGCGGCAGCGTGGAGCACTGGAACGAAGAGGCCGGTGCGGTCTGGTTCCAGCGTCTTATGGAAACCTACGATAAGGTGGCCTGGCTCAACCCGGAACCGGAGCGTGCCTGGCAGATGACCACCTCCACGCAGTGGATCAAGCAGCTCAGCGAGCACAAGATGTATCCGCTCACTATCGAAGGCCTGGAAAAGGCCATGCGCTATTTGAGCAAGTAATGGTCTTTTTGTAGGAGGCTGCCTGCAGCCGAACGCCACAATCGGGTTCGCGTGCAGGCAAGCTATTCCCTACGTCCCTCAAGAGCAAAAATCTGCATTCCGCTCGTCTGCCCACCCCTGTATTTTGCCGCACTAAACATTTCGTCTAGTAGCGCACAGAGCCCTGCATCCGTATTCTCCGCGCCTTTCGCGTTTCACGCCCCGGACAGCCCACAAGGCACGGAACCCCGGGACGCCGAAGCACAAAGATGAACGCCCACCGTGATCCGGTGGACTTCAGGAGAGATTCCCATGTCCAGGGTGCGAACCACCATCTGGACGACCGTTTTCAGCAGTACCGCATTGGCCACAGCCGGCCTCTATGCGGATACCACCCAGTCTGAAATCCGTCGTCTTCAAAAGGAGCTGGATCGGCTCAAGGCCAACCTGACCCAGGATGCGCCAACCCATTCCCCGTCAAACCATCTGCAGTGGCCCGGCTTTGCCGTGTTCGGCAAGGTCAGCGTGGATGCCATCTACGATGACAAGAATGCGGGGCTCGATGATCTGTTGATCCCGAGCACCATCCCTGCCGGTGATACTCATCAGCAGAATTTTGAGCTACACAGCAAGAACAGCCAGTTAGGCCTACGGGTAGGAGAGGGCAGTGGGCCCCATGCGGTGTTCGCCGTGGATCTGTTCGGCAGCATCGATGGCTACGATTTGCGAGTCCGGGATTTCTATTTTGAGTATGGCGCCCTGCGTGCCGGCTACGGCTACACCGCCTTGCTGGATGGTTCGGCCTGGCCGTTGACGCTGGATTCCCAGGGCCCCAACAGCGCCATTTTCGCCCGCCAGACCGGCGTGCGCTGGCAGGGCGAGCACCTAACGGTGGCTCTGGAGGATCCCAATCCGGAAGTGTATGACCCGGATAACCTGAGCAGCGCCAGCGGCCGCCGGCCTGACATTATTGCCGTCTGGACCCAGTCCCATGGCCGAGGCCACTTGCGGGTCGGCCTGATGAACCGGGAAATCGGTGTGGAATTTGCCGATGGCGGCCAGCAGTTCGCCAATGCCACCGGCGGTGTGCTCAGTGGCACCCTGGCTGTGACCGACAGCCTGACCCTGCTGGCCAGCGGCAGTTATGGTGAAGCCATGGCCCATTACTACAATGACCTGTCTGGCTTCGGTGACAGCAGTATGGATGGCTACGTATTCGCTACCGACGGACTGAAGCCGCTACTGGCTCAAGGCGGCTATCTGGCCGGGCAGTGGCAGTTCCGCCGGGATTGGACGCTGGCCATGGTTGGCGGCGAAATTACCCTGGAAAAGAACAATGAGCTGCCCGGAAATGCCATGCGTCGTACCCGCTACGGCACCCTGAGCCTGATTCGCCAGCACGACGACAGCCTCAGCTATGGGGCCGAGCTGGCTTACGGGATGCGCGACAATCAGGCAGGGGATCGCAGCGAAGCGCCTCGTGTGCAGTTAAACCTGACTTATCGTTTCGAACATACCCACAGCCGCGATCACTGATCAATGCTGAGGCGTAAGGGCTGGAAATGGGGCTCTTTACGCCTCAGGCAACGCCTGCGGTGTTAGCAGGTCAGCTGTTGTTGGAGCTAAAACCTTTAACAGCTGATCATTGGGCGAGAGCGTTATCCCGAGAAAAGATATTATCGCGATATCTCCTATTTAACATAATATACAGAGTTTATCGGCTACCGCATCCCAATAGGGTATAGCAATAACCCCGAAAATCGTTGCCGCTGAATGAGTTACCGCCTGAAACCGACGCTTCCAAACCCTCAGCCCTTCCTCATCCTGAGAGCGTTTTGCGCGCTCGATCTCCGCGACAGCGATCACCTCAGCAGGATCAATCCCTAAATCTTCGGCTACGTTCCAGGCGATATCGTTATCAAGTGGCCTCCCACTCCTGTATCGGCTAATCGTCGATTTAGCCACTCCGTAGTGCTTAGCCAGCTTGTAATCGCTTGAAAGCCCTAGCTTTTTCTGAACTGCATCAAGGTAATCGTTGCTGGATTTCATTGGCCTCTCCTCGTTTCGCATATTACGCCTGTTTAATTCCCGCTTGACAACCAGTTCCCTCTTGGGAACTATCCCCCTCAATGGTTCCCTGTTGGGAACCATGGAAGCCAACATGATCACTTCCAAGGGGGAACACCGATGGAATGCATAACACCACAAGACCTTTCCCAGCTGCTGGACACCTATTTCGTCACGGTCTTCCCGATCGACGTCATCACCTTGGTACTTGCCGGCATCGGACTTGCCTCTATCTGCAACCGTGTCTTTCTGGCTGTTGAGCGCCATGTCCAGGGGAGGGGGGTCAAGTGACCAAGCTACCCACACGCATCTGGAGAAATCGCTTTTTCTGCGCTCACTGCTCCTTCGAAGTTTTCGACTCTCGCGCCTACTGCCTGAACCCACGATGTGTTGCTTTCATGCCCGAAGGGTATAACAGGCAGCAGGAAAGAGCCCAAAACGGAGCCCTACGCCACGTTCTGCCGAAACCTCGCCCCCGGCGACCCCTAGAGACAGAACACCCAGAAACCGCCTCTCAGCGCTTTCTACGCCGTTTCGGTGCGGGTGACACCCTTGCACCGACCAAAACCACATCCCGCGCCATGGAAAACCCGCTTTTCACGGCCTCTGCTTTCCCCCCGGCCTACGTCCCTTCCCCCAAGGTTGCCGGTGGGGTCTTTTCTTCGGCATCGATCCGGCAGGCACAGCCGGTCGATTTGAAAGGGGCGGTCCTTGTAACACCGCCCCTTTGTCCCATGGGTGGGACTTTTCGTACAAAAAATGATCAGGTGCACTGCTTTTCCGTACAGTGCTTTGGGGGTCTCAATGCTGATTGATTGGCTGACCATCAGGGCACCGTATGAATCCCTGAACCCTGAGGCTCTGAAGGTGGTTCTTGCCTATGGTGATCGGGTCCAGCGTATCGATGCCAAAACCGGTGAACTCCGTTGGGAAACTGCCGCTTGGGACTCTATCCGATCGGATACCCACGCTATCAGTGTCAAGGCTGGTGGTTCTGAAATCTGGATACAGGGTAGTCCTGCAAGAATCATTGCCCAGGGCGATGCCGTTTTTGGATCAGGTGCCAGTCAGGCATTAGACATCAGTGGCTGCATTGAACGGATGACAGCTTTTGTCGGCTCTATGCTTGGCATAACTCTCCCTGAGCCAAAGCCATGGATTGTTTCCCGTGCTGATATCACAGAAAACCTACGTTTAGCAGATCACGCAGAAGTCAGACAGGCACTTTCAATCCTCAGAGATTGTGAAGGTGGTCGTTATCGAGTCAGCCAGCAAGCAGGGGACACCGTCTACTGGGGTGGTAAATCAAAACACCGTCGTGGCAAGGCCTACGCAAAAGGCCCCCACCTGACCCACATCATGAAAAAACCGGATTACTCCGGTTACCCATACAGTCCGGAACAGATCGCGGACGCCCACCAGCTACTACGACTCGAACTTACGTTAGCGCGCGAATGGTTCGCCAGAAACGACTGGAAAACAGTGACGCCGGCCCAGCTAAAGAGCGAATGGGATGACTACTTTGGCCGGATGATCGGAGGTGCAGAGATGAAAAGTGAAACCGACTTGAAACAGCGAGTGATGGCAGCAGCAGAAACCGAAGGGCAGGGCAGAGCGGCTATTGGCTGCTGGGCACTGATCCAATCACAAGGCTGGGAAGCTGCCCGAGAAATGCAAAGCAAAACCACATGGTACCGAAATTTAAAGATTCTCCGCGCCGCTGGGCTCGGTGATGCCGATCTGTCACGAGGTCAGATCGTTCAACTCCGCCGCAAGGTCCTGGAATGCCAAGCAGTGACCAATTGGCAACAACTCCGCACAGCGTAAAAGGTGATTTATGAGCATCGAAATTGAACTGAATACCAATGACTGCCAAGTACAGAGCCGCAAGGTCAATGGTAAAAATGGCCCTCGTGAAATTCACGAGCAGCGGGCTTACTTCCACACCGGGGGTGCATATCCCACTCCCTTTAACCTGAGTCTCCGTGACCCCTCTCAGGCATACCCGTCTGGCAAGTACACCCTCGACCCTTCCAGCTTTCAGGTTAATGGATACGGCGGTCTCGAGCTCAACCGCTTCGAGATACGACTCGTCCCCATCAAACCTTCCAGCCTTAAGGCAACCGGCAGCTAAGTAGGCCATTAACTAATGGAATTAATAGCGTGCCAGGGCACATGGCAACAAGCACCCGACAACACAGTCCTCTGCGATGGCACGCTTCAGATTGTCGCCGGCGGCGGCCCTTTTGGACTTCCACCGATGACATACTCCGACGCAAACATGCTCCTGTTAGCAATAGGCAGTGTTTTTGTTTCGGTCTTCATGATCCGTCAGGCACGTCGCTTGCTCGGATAACACACAAAGAAGGAGTAACACCATGGATTTCACCGCACTCGCAACCGAAGTAGGCAACCTTGACTTGACCGTCATCGCCACCGCCGTCCTGTCCATCTTCGTCGGCATTCTGGGCTTCAAGCTCGCCAAACGCATGATGGGTTAACAGCCACAACAACAAAAAGGGGCTTCGGCCCCTTTCCTAAAGGTGCACTCATGGATTACGGCCCATGGATTTATTTTTTCACAGCGGCATCCGCCCTTTATCTCCTTTTCCGAATGTGACAGGAAGGGCATTATCTCTATTGACCCTCCTCCTCTTTTCCTTGCCGGTTGTTTCCTCAGCCGCAATGATCCAATCTCAAACCAGCTACTACAACGCGGGCAACTTCGATACGCTCCCGGCTACCGGCCTAGCCTTAGCCCAGCAAGCGTGCCAGGACCGAGGTTCCACCTCCTACAGCTACAACTGCTCAACTAACGGATATCTAGTTACTGGCGATTTCTGCCGTAATGAGAATTACCAATTCCTGATACACAATGGCACTCGCTACATGTGTACCGACGAAGAGCCACCACCCCCAGAGTGCCCAATACCAGAAGGCCAAGTCAGAACCATTTTCACTAACTACCGCCTTTCACCGGTCTGCTTTCAGAACTGCAAATTCGAACAACCTCAAAAGACCATTTGCATATTCCTTCAAGATGGCACTACCCGCTGCATGTCCGACTACACCAGCACAGGCGACTATTGCGATGCGGAAGACGGTGCTTCCGCCGCCGCGTTCGAAGACTATGTAGATGAAGACGGTTGCTACAATTCCACAGATGGCAACCGCTATTGCGAAGTCCCAGCCGAATCACAATGCCCAAATTACGCCATGGTTAACGGGAAAAAATACTGCCGCGAAGCAGAAGACGAAGAGACCTTTGACTCTGACGGTGATGGCATTCCAGACAATGAAGACCCCACTCCAGACAACCCCGATTCTGATGGTGATGGTTTACCCGATGGACAAGATCCCGACCCAACCAACCCAGACACAGACGGTGATGGCTTGTTAGACGGTGAGGATCCAGACCCAACCAACCCAGACACCGATGGAGATGGAACACCGGACGGCCAAGACCCAAGCCCAGGAGACGGCGAGCCCGGCACAGGTGATGAATGGGAGGGCACCAGTTTCACAGATGGCAAATGCGAACCGGGCCAAACAAGAACTGAGCCAAAGTGCTCATCAGACACAGACACTATTCAATGCTTCATCCTGCTAGAAACATGGCGCCAAGGATGCGATGCCAAGGAAAATATGCGCGAAATCTTTGGAGATAAACAACAGCTCTCAGAAGCCGACTCAGTTCTCGGAGACTCCGAGCTCAACCAGCTACCTGAAGGGACAGTAGACTTCAGCACTCTAGTAGACCAAGCACTTGACCCTGACCTTTTCGTGATTCCATCACAATGCCCACCAGACGAGAGCTTCAGCTTCCTTGGCAGTAGTTTCTCCCTCTCATGGGAGCCAATCTGCCATGTTGCAACAGGCATATACCCCTTGGTTGTCGCACTTGGCTATGTCGCTGCAGCTTTCATAATGATCAAGAGGATAAGGAACTAATGGCTTTACCAATCGTTGGCGGACTCTTCGCAGGAAGCCTAGGAGCATTCTTCGCAGCTGCAATAGGCGGAATCGTAGCCCGCATCCTCTGGAGCCTAGGGCTAGGTGTCGTCTCATACATCGGCGTCACCGCCCTCATGAACCAACTTGTAACCTTGGTCCATAACCAGATCGGCGGCATCACATCCGATGTTCTCCACCTTATAGGCATGGCAGGATTTGACGTCTTTCTTTCCCTCTGTCTCTCAGCCCACATAGGTACCGTCAGCTTTATGATGGCAAGCAGTGGCTTTAAACGTCTCCAGTTCATGAACACAGAGGGTCAATAATGTTTCTTATCGTCACTGGTCTGCCTGGTTCATCCAAAACAAGTCACGTCATCTCAAAATATAAAGATGTCAAAGACAGACCTGTCTATTATCGAGGTATAAACCTAACAGAGGAGGGCAAGGCACAACTCTGTTGGACAGAGCTCACAGACTCAGAGGCCACCAACTGGCACAAGCACATCCCCGATGGCGCACTAGTCATCATCGATGAAGCACAAGAGCTTTATCCCGTACGCCACGCATCCAAACCCGTACCACCGGGCCTAGCAGCCCTAGAAACTCACCGCCACCACGGTTGGGATGTTGTTTTTATAAGCCAAGCCCCTTCACTGCTAGACATTCATGCAAGGACCATCTGCAACGAGCATTACCACTATGAACGTCCTTTCCAGATGCCTTACGCGAATCAATACCACAGCGGTGTCGGCTTCGTTTCACCCTCAAACAGATCAGAGCTCACCCGTTGCGCTGTCACAAGAAAAAAGCTCCCAAAAGAGGTCTGGGGTCTCTATAAATCGGCAGAAGTCCACACTCACAAGGCAAAGCCACCATTAAAAGTCATTTTAATGATTGTGATACCCCTCATCGTTGCACCTTTGGCTTTCTGGTCCTTTTTCGATAGCCTTTCAGTTGGTGGCAATGCTGCCAAAGAGAATAGCCAGTATGAACAAGCACGCCCTCAAAACTCCGACAATTTCAACCTTAATCCGCACCAGCCGGAAACTGTCCAGACCTTTAACATCAACTGGAGCCAGGCCTACAAACCTGATATCCCGGGTCTTCCTTTCACTGCCCCGATATACCGATCACAAGCAACAAAAGTAAACGAAGTCCCTGTGGTTCATGGCTGTATGTCCATGAAAAGCAACTATAGCGACTGCACCTGTCACACCCAGCAGGAGGGTCCGACGGTATCCTGGAAAAATCCGCCAAATCAACCCTAAGTGTCTGAATTTAAAGGGAGTATCCGGGGGTGTTCGTTATCTGGCATTAAGCACCACCATTATCGGGCTAACTTATGATCTTGGCGTTAAAATTCAGGGGTTGGACCTTGCGTCTCAAATCCAGGGTGTAGTCGCCAAAGCGGTTGATATGGGCCGTGCGGTACGGCGATAGCCCGCCCAAAACCTCCTTGGTGAGGCCTTGCCCGTCGTCGGCAAATGTTTTTAATGCCTGCGTCATCTGTTCGACGTTGTGCAGTATGACCATGTTGGCTACCAGCTGATTGTATTTGACGACCTTGCGCTGCTCGTGCCGGATATTCTCCGCAATGATCCCCTGCCCACCGAAAAACAACCACTTGGTAAAGTTGTTAAATTCTTCACTCTTGTTAGTAGCTGAATGGATGGTCTTGCGCAGTTCAATTTCATCAATGTACCGCAGTAAGAACAGCGTTCGAACCACTTTCCCGAGCTCTCGGAAAGCGAAATACAGCTTGTTTTTACGGCTGTAAGTTCCGAGACGGCGAAGGATTGTGGAAGCGGTAATCTGCCCTTTCTTGATAGAGACGGCGACTCGGAGCATGTCGCGCAAATGGGTTTCGATCAACTTGAAATTCACGTGCCCTGTAAACAGTGAATCGATATTTTGGTAACGGTATCGCTTATCGGGTCGGCACAGCGTCAGGTCTTGGATGTTGCGGATGCGCGGCATCAGATTAATGCCCAGCAGATAGGCCAACCCGAACACAGGGTAGCTCTGCGCCTGAGTATCACCGTGCAGTGTATCGGGCTGGATGTCGGACTTATTACTCATCAGCCCGTCGAGGATGTAAACGGCTTCGTACACCCCGCAGGGAATAAAATGGCTAAACAGCGCAATGTAGGTGTCGGATACGTGATAGTAACCAATGCCGCCGTAGCCCCCATAGCGGATGTGGTATTCGGAGAGCAGATTCTGCTCATAAAGATCCCACTTGGTACCGTCTGCCGAGACGTGGCGGCCGGTACCCCAGTATTTTGGCAAGTCGAACTTGTTGTAGGCGTTCACCACCTGAACGATGGCTTTATCCAGTCGTTCCTCGGTTGCGTGTTTGAGGTTGAGCCAGGCTACTTGCCGCGAGCTGATGCCTTTGATGGAACGCGCTGTCTGTGTGGGCCCCAGGTTGCATCCATAGCAGAACAGGGTTGTGATGAATCGCTTCTGGGCTTCGTTCAGGCGAGACTCGTTGCCCGACAAGGGCGTGAAGTTGCCGTGTAAATTGAGCCACTTTTCGGTATCGGTTAATACATCGATGATGCTGGTCTGCGGAAGAGTTTGGGTGATGAGCTCGTCGAGCTTTTTCAATTCACTGGTGGGTAGTTCAGCCTTGTGTCGGCGTAACACCAGTCGCCCATTTTGGATGTCCGCGTGCAGGTTTTTCGGGAACCGTTCATCTACCCTCCGGGAGGCCTCTGTAAGCAGGTCTTTCAGATGGACGCAAAATGCCTTGGGCTCGCTCAGCGGTAACTCCACCTGCTGGGCGTACTCCTCAAGCTCCGCATCGAGTGTCTCATCATCAATCAGTTGCTCCCGATAATCATCAAATTGGGCACTGTGTGGTATGTGAAGATCGCCCGATGACAGCTCCTGTTTGATATGGATCAGTATCCACAACTCCAGGTACTTGCGGTGCAATAGATCATAGTCACCCGACTGTTCGGACTTAATGAGCACCAACTTTCGCCACTTCTCCGGCATCCAGCCGGGGTCAAAGGTTTCGCCCATGGTGTCGCTGGCAGCCGCGATTTTAATGTACTCTGCACGGCTCGGCTGCAGAGAGCGAAAGAGCGTAAGCAACGCGTTTGAGCTGGTATCGTTGGAAGTGGATTTGAGTTCCAAAATGGTAAGGCAATTGAACAAGAGTGCCCGCTTCTGGCGATAGGGTGCGAGCATAAAGGGAAAGTAATTGTTGCCGGAATAAGCCATGTGCTCGTTGCAGCGGTCGATCAGCGTACCGCTGTTTTCGCCAATGATGTCCTCAATCGAGGACAAGCGCTGTTGCTGAGAGGTGTCTTGTTCGTAGGCTGTCAGCACATCCTTAAAGGTCTCTATCAACCGATCAACGTGTTTTTGGTGGTCCAGGAGGTATTGCTGTAACGCCGCCTGGGCGTGACTTTCCATGGCGCGAACCATACGGATGAGCAGTTCGGCCACATCATCAAGCGCCTTGCTGTGTTGATTGCGCGTCAGGATGACCGCCAATGCATAACGTTTATTGAATTTCAGGTCGGCCATCTCGGTCGCGTTCAGCGCACGCGCCTCCAACGCCAGCTGCCGGTGTTTGACGATAGGTAACTTGATCGCAGGCATCTCTTCGCCAAGCGTCTGCAGCCAGTGCACATGCTGAAGATAGCTACGCACCTCCTTGTTGCCGGGGCGCTTCGGTTCGCGTTTGAGAATATGCCAGGCACTGTAGGTCTGGCCGTTCGGTGAGAGCAGCTCATTAATCTTCTGCTTCGCCTCGTCAGTAAGCTGGGAGGTGATGGCGCTAAAGCAGCGCTCGTTCACGTGGTTCCGTGCACGCCGTGCCGTACGTTTCAGAACGGTGAAACCCGGCAACTCAAAACGATGGCGCACCAACTCTTCGAGCATGACGTTCACGATGTCCGCAAGCATTTCCTTGGTTTCCGCCGCATCCAGAGCAATCTCGTAAAGCCACTTATTGTCGGTGCCCGCCAAGGGCTTAACATCCAGGTAGGTCCGGATCTGCCTCAGGTGTCGGTGCTTGGCCCCGGATCGGTCGTACTGTAGGAGCTGCGTTTGGGTCGGAAGCTTTCTAAACTGACACTGGAGACCGACATGCTCAATGATTTCCCGTGGCACCGCCGCGAGGGACTGAAAATAGCCCAGGCGCTGAAAGAGCTTAAGATGAAGCAACAGACCCAATCGGGCCACCGGTGTTTTGGCCAGTCGACCCCAGAGCTGCTCAGTGTCGGACGGCGTATAGGATTCTTGCAGCTCTTTTTCGGTGATTTCGGATTTCAGCCGCGGGTAGGCTGTTTCGTGCAGGCTGCTCATGGCTCACGCTCGCTCCAGTTAGTCCCACGTCGTCCCAGTGGCAGGATTCATGATTGTCGCCTCGAGCATGCACTGGTGGTCATTGGCTAAGGCGTGCATTTGCGCGAGCAGCTCATCCAGAACCTCATCAAGGTGCTCCGGGCTGTCATGTGTGATTGTGATGTGATACTGCGTTCCTTGCTCATTGAGCCTGGCCATGGCCCAGTTGGCAAAGCACACGCGCTCGATAAGCTCACGGACTTTCTTTATGCTGCGCACTTGGCTGTTATAGCGCTCCAACCGAAGGGTCACCTCCAGCAGTGTCGATTGCGCCAAAGAAGGAGCGGCCTGATGGCCTTCCAGGCTCTGCTCTATCCGATGCTGGGCGAACGGGTCAGGTGCATCGATGTAGCGCATTGCGGAATGAACGTCTCGCCATCCCACATACTCCATCAAAGACTTTGTGTCCCAGCGCTGGCCATTGGCCCAGCTCGCAAACCCTCGGCGCAAAGAGTGGCTGCTGAAAGCGTCTGAGCCCTCTATGCCTGCCGCTTGGCAACAGGATCTGACGATGGTGATGATACTGTTCGGATGCAGAGCTTCATTCGCAAGTTGGCCCCAACGGTTAATGGCCCGAAATACCGGCCCTTGCTTGATCTGTGCCGCGTTAGTCCATTCCAAATAGGCTTCTACAGGACACAGTTGCCTGAGGGCCGGCGCTTTGAAGTAACGCCCTTGCCCGGAGCGGTCGCTTTTGGTGCGGGGCAGGTAAATCTCCATGCCCGAGCCAGGCTCCACCTGAATATGCTCCGCATGGAGCCGCCCCAACTCGTCGCTGCGAAAGGCCCGCCAAAAACCGATCAGCATAAGTGCTTTGTTGCGAAGCGGTTGCAATGGCAACCGGTGTGTATCTTGTCGAGCAATCTGCTGGTCCAGGTGCGATACGATGGCCGTCAGCTGCACCAACTGGAGGGGTCTGGCCCGCTTTTCTGGGGCAGGGTGCAGTTCGGCAATGCCCTTGAGCACCTTTTTAACATGCGGTGCTTTGGTAGGATCGGGAAAACCTTGCTCAAGGTGCCAGGCCGCCAGACCCGCCAGTCGTTGGCGCAGGGTGTTTAGTGAATGAGCGCGCGCGTGGTCAACCAGGTAACGTGCAACACTGTCGGCCGTGGCCGGCAGAAACCCGCCCCATTCGTCCTCAAAGTGGCGGACTGCTCCTTGGTAGGCTTTGCGAGTATTGGCGCGGGTGCCCGCGCGTATGTAGTGGTCAATGCTGCTCATGCCGACCTTTTAATTTTGGCGAATTATGGACTTAGCGTCCCCAGTATTTCCAGAGCCGCGACGTCGAACGTATAGACGCCTTCAAACGCTTGGCCCCACTCGCGTGCTTGGCGCATGGCTTTATTCACAACGAGTGCGTCGGGAAAGTCAGCGCTCTTTTTCTTGCCACCGACCTTCACCGGCCGCGCCTTCTTATAGTCATTCAGAGCACGCCACACAGTCTGCCTATCCTCAAAGACAATGTTCGGCTCTGCAAACAGCGCACTGATCACGCCAGCAATGGCCTCGCGGTCAAGCTTGTAGCGCTTACCCGTTAGAACCCACATTGTCTCCACCAACACGACATCCGTCACCAGAGCGGGTACAGAGCCCGTGATCAGTGATACGGCCTTATGCGACTGAGCCTTATCGTCCAGCAGTAGGTAACGAAGCAGCACATTGGTATCAATGGCAATCACGCACCGATACCGTTTTGGCGGGAATCGTCCTCACTCACCTGGCGATCCACACGGATGCCCTTGAGAATCCCGCGCGCGGCTCCTGAGACCTTTTTGATGATGGTAATGTGGCCATCGTTGTCCACGTAGCTGTCGTATTCATCACCAGGCTCAATGCCCGCCAGCCGACACTGATCCACAGGCAAGGTGATTTGTCGTTTTGAGCTGACTTTTGGCATGACTAGAACCCTTTACATTAATCAATAGAGTAAAGACTGCCGGCCTCTTTGCTTCAGGTCAAGAAGTAAAGGAAATGGCGCTGACCTCGATCTAAACCCTCAGACAGGGCGCACTCGCTCTACAAAACCGATTGATCATCGGTTTTTGTGCTTCTATACTCTAGCTCATCTTCTCACGACCCGTCGCCGGAAAACCTGTGACTCAAGACACCCCTGATAAACTTGCCATTCCACCATTAGGCACTCTCGAAGTAGCGGTGCTGGTACATCTGTGGCGAGTCCCGGAGGCGTCCTCCAAAGAGGTACATGCTGCCATTGGTGTGGCGCGCGGCATTTCAGTGAATACTGTGCAGTCCACGTTGGAACGGCTGTATCGGAAAAAGCTGCTAAAGCGCTTCAAGGCTAGCCATGCATTCCGGTATGCCCCGCAGGTGGCCCGTGAGCAGCTGGTAGCCGGTCTGGTCAACGAGGTGCTCAGCCGCTTCGGCGGCGATACCGCTTCTTCGCTGGCGGCGTCCGTCGAAGCGGCGAATTGGCTGAACGAGGAAGCCTTGCATACGCTAGAGGCTGAACTTAAAAATATGCGTACGCGCGGCGAAGCTCTTCATGTGCGGTAGCATTTTTTGACCTTACAGATGGCTCGACAGGATCCAAACACCGGCTCCGATTAGTGTCAGCCCGTCTAAGATCTCGGTCTTTTGGCCAATTAACGACCCAATTGCCCGTCCCAACATCACTCCAAGCGTAACCATAACGGTCGTCGCCAGACCAATCAGGGCCGCCGCAGTTCAGATGTTGACGTTGATAAATGCCAGGCCAATACCTACAGCCATGGCATCCATGCTCGTGCCGATGGCTGTCAAAGAAACCTTGAGAAATGACTGTCTGGAGGGCTTCGACACTTCTTCAGCGCTGGGTTTCAGGCCTTCATAAAGCATGTGCAGCCCTAGAGCAACCAATA
>Ga0315336_1001826_pt1 | contig 36980 bp, 26 predicted proteins | sample ASW5metaG_FD_204512 | JGI IMG/M metagenome (GOLD analysis project Ga0315336, IMG submission 204512) | Ammonia-oxidizing marine archaeal communities from Monterey Bay, California, United States - ASW #5 | ecosystem: Environmental > Aquatic > Marine > Intertidal zone | place: USA: California... | reverse complement strand
GCATGCCGTGGACCGGGACCTGCATCGTCAATGCACTGGAATAATTGTGCCGCAGCGAATGCAGCATGTGGTCCAGGAGGCTCTCCATGAACTGGTCGTAGCTTTCGCGCGTGACGTCGTTCAATGAGGCGCCATTGCTAAAGGCGTGAAACACGTGGTCGATCGAGCCCTTCAGGAAGCCACCGCCATTGCGAAAGGAATTCGGCGCGGGATCGAATACCAGGGGACACTCGATCGGCTCGCCCAGCATGAGCTCGAGCCGCTCATGCAGCAGCGCCCAAGGAACGTAGACCGTGAAGCGCTCACAGCCTCGGCCCTGGGTCAGGGAAAGATGCTCGCTGGGTGAAAAAACAGCCAACTCGCCGGTATTCGTTACAATGGTTTGCTGCCCACACTGGACTTGAAAGGCACCGGTGAAAGGCGCCATGACCGCGAAGTGCTCGCGGCCCTCATACATTTCCAACATCGCTGTGGTGTGAAACGCGGTACTGGCGAAATGCAGTTCGGGGTACTGGGCGCAATAGAGCGTGGCGCGAAAGTCTTCCCCATCGCTGCGCGAGTTCGGCGCAAAGCCTAAACCCTTGCCGGCCAATGTGGCCCACGCTTCGTCGACACTGTCGGTGTCGACCAGTGGTCGGTCGGAATACAGCATACTGCCTCACCGTCGTTTTCATGGTTGAACGGACAACCAAGCGCCCGATGGCTCCGTGCCGTACCTCACAAAGCCTTTGGATTCGTCGCGAATTCTTCCCCCACCGTTCAATGCTTATCCGATTATCGCCAATTCGTTGCTCCCGCTCAACAGATCGCAGGTGATTCTTGCGAGAATCGGATAGCGACCCATCACTTAAGGCCTAGCCCTTCGCTAACCTGACTGGAAATCAGTTTAAGGGCGATCTGCAAACTGGAGATTCTCGATCATGACCTTACGCATCAATTCTGAAGCACCGAATTTCAAGGCCGACACCACCGAAGGGCCAATCGACTTCCACGATTGGATCGGCGACGGCTGGGCGGTGTTGTTTTCCCATCCGAAAGACTTCACGCCGGTCTGCACCACCGAACTCGGATACATGGCCGGGTTGCAGGACGATTTCGCCAAACGGAACTGCAAAATCATTGGTTTGAGTGTCGATCCAGTAGGCGATCACAAAAAGTGGATCGGCGATATCGAAGAAACCCAGGGCCACGCGGTCAATTATCCGTTGATCGGTGATCCTGGCCTGGAAATCGCCAAGCTCTACGACATGCTGCCGGCCGATGAGGGCGACAGTGCCACTGGTCGCACCGCCGCCAATAACGCCACCGTGCGTTCGGTTTTCATGGTCGGCCCGGACAAGAAGATCAAACTGATGCTGACCTATCCGATGAGCACGGGACGTAATTTCGATGAGGTCCTGCGTGCCCTGGATTCCTGCCAACTGACCGCGAACCATCAGGTCGCGACGCCGGTCAATTGGCGCCACGGCGAGGACGTGATCATCGTGCCGGCCATATCCGACGAGGAAGCACGGAAACGCTATCCCGACGGTTGGAAATCGCCGAAACCGTATTTACGGATCGTTCCGCAACCGCAATAGCGCGATATTTGCCTACAATTGCCGCGGCTTGGTTGCGCCTGGTCCTGCCGCCGTCCTAGTTTGCGTTAGAAATTGGGGAGGCGTGCCATGAGTGCGATCGCGTTTGAACTGCCATCGGAAGTCGAAGAAGTAGCCCGCGGCCTGGAAGCCTTTGCCCGGGCCGAGATAATGCCGCGCCACGAGGCCAATCAGGATCTGTTCGAAAATCCCAGGCTGCTTTATCGCGAGGACGGCCGGTTCGCCGATCGCACCGTGAATTTGATCCGCGAGGTGCGCATGACCGCGGCGGATGCCGGCTTCTACGGCATGTGCGTGCCCGAAGCGTTGGGCGGTGGCGGCCTCGGCATGGCTGCATATTATACCGGCTGGGAGGCGCTGTTCCGGCTCTGCGGCTCGCACAACTGGCTGATGCTTTATGCCGTCGCCCATTGGGCCTTCGGCCCGAGCCGGCTGTTGGAAAAAGTCACCGATACGGCTCGGGAACGCATCCTGGCGCCGCTGATGACTGGCGAGAAATCCATGTGCTTCGGGCTGTCCGAGCCGGGTGCCGGGTCGGACGCGGCAATGCTCAAGACCCGGGCCGTGCCGATCGACGGCGGCTGGCGGCTCAATGGCCGCAAGATCTGGACGTCGAACGCCCCGATCGCCGATTACTGCATCGCCTTCGCCATTACCGATCCAGAGCGCGCCGCCCAGCGCCGCGGCGGCATATCGGCGTTCCTGGTGCCGACCGACGCGCCGGGCTTCGCCGTGCAACGGGTGATCCGGCTGTTCGGCCATATCGGCGGCGACGAAGGCGAGTTGGTGCTCGAGGACGTCGATGTCGAGCCATGGCAGTTGGTCGGCGAGCTCCACGAAGGCTTCGCCACGGCGCTCTATGGCGTCTCCTTGGGCCGGCTCTACAATTCCGCCCGCTCGGTCGGTCTCGGGCGCTGGGCGCTGCAGATGGCGCTCGATTATTCGCAAACACGCGAAGCCTTCGGCGGCCCGATCTCCGACAATCAAGGGGTCACCTTTCCGCTTGCCGACTCCGCCATGGAACTGCATGCGGCACACCTGATGGGCCTCAATGCGGCCATGTCGCTGGATCAGGGCAGCTTGGCGGTCAAGGAACTTTCCATGGCCAAAGCGTTTTCAGTGCAGATCGGCCTTAAGGCCGTCGACCGTGCCATGCAGACCCACGGAGGCATGGGCTTCACCAACGAACTCGGCCTACACGAAGCCTGGAATTCGCTACGTGTGGTCAACATCGCCGACGGCTCCAACGAAATCCTGCGCCGCACCATCGCCCAGCGTTTGTATAAAGGCGATACCGACCTGTGAGGAGGATTCTGCCTTTGGCCCTCGGCCTCCGGCCGAAGGTTCACGGCCATCCCGCACCACCCGCCCGGCCACCCAAGCGGTATGGCCGAGAACCTGTAGCAGAGCGTTCCGAGCCGGCACGCTGGGTGGCCGGGCGGGTGGAGCGGGCCGGCTTGGAACGCTCCGCCGGAGGCGGGCGGCCAGTGGCATAAATACGGACTATGTCGAGCGTCGCCGGCGTCGGCGCCGCTGGCCATTCTCGCTGGCCGCTGACTCGGCCGGCGCCGGCAAGGCGACCGTGGCTGCCAGATTTGGGAACGGATCGTTGCCGTGGGGGATTTGCATGGCGCCGATGAAGTGCGCCTGGAAATCAGGCTCGACCGCGGTTTCGACTTTTTCGATGCGGCGCACGATCGTGTTGATCTCCGCCCGCGCGGTGCGGTTCAGCAGCGCGATGCGGGCACCCGTGCCGGCGGCATTGCCGGCGGCGGTGACCTTGTCGAGGGGGCAATCGGGAATTAGGCCGAGCACCATGGCGTGCTTGCCGTCAATGTGGCTACCGAAAGCGCCGGTTAGGGTGATGCGGTCGACGGTGTCGACGCCATAGCGGTCCATCAACAGCCGCGCCCCGGCATAGAGCGCACCCTTGGCCAGTTGGATCGCGCGCACGTCGGGTTGGGTGACGCAGATCTCCGGCTCGTTGGTCTTCAGGAAATAGGACCAGGTGCGGTCATGCTGGACCAAACGTGGTGTGCGGCCGGCTAGGCCGCCGTCGATGGTGCCGTCCGGCTTGATCAGCCCGGCCAGGTACATTTCCGCCAACGCCTCGATGATGCCGGAGCCGCATAGGCCGGTAACGCCGATCTTGGCCGTGTCGGCGGCGAAGCCCGGATCGTTGGACCAGAGATCGGAACCGATCACCTTATAGCGCGGCTCGAGCGTCGCCGGATCGATCCGTACCCGTTCGATGGCGCCGGGTGCGGCGCGCTGGCCGCAAAAGATTTGCGCACCTTCAAAAGCCGGGCCGGTCGGCGAGGAAGCCGCCAAAAGCTTCCGGCGATTGCCGAGCACGATCTCCGCATTGGTGCCGACATCGACCAGCAGGCGGACGTCGTCCGACAAATGTGGCGATTCCGACAGCACCATGCCTGCGGTGTCTGCGCCGACATGGCCGGCGATGCAGGGCAGGACGTGAAACCGGCCACAAGGATTGATGGTGAGCGCGAGATCGCCGGCACGGCCGCCGACCGCATGGTCGGTGGCCAGCGCGAACGGGGCGCCGCCAAGCTCCACCGGGTCTATGCCGAGCAACAAGTGGTGCATCACCGGGTTACCGACGAAGACCGCTTCCAGGATATCGGCCCGCTCGATGCCGGCCTCGGCGGCGACCGCGCCGATCAGCTGATCGATGCCCACGCGCACCGCTTTGGTCAGCTCCGCCGCGCCGCCTTCGTTCATCATGGCATAGGAGACCCGGCTCATCAGGTCTTCGCCGAAGCGAATCTGCGGGTTCATCAAGCCTTCGGACGCGACCACCTCGCCGCTGATCAAATCGCAGAGATGGGCGGCGATGGTGGTCGAACCGACATCGATGGCGAGGCCGAAGATCCGGTCTTTCAGGCCGGGCCAAAGCCAGAGAATTTCCGTTTCGTCGCGGATTGCCGCCGTGACCTGCCACTGGCCGGCCCGCAAGGTCGGCTGCAAGTGGCTGAGCAGACCCGGATCGACGGTCAATTCGCCAAGGCCCCATTGTCCCTGGAGCGCCGCGATCAGCCGTTGCAGATCGCCCATCGGACTATGCAAGTCGGGCTCGGCGACCTCGACGAAATGCAAACGAAAGGTCGGGTCAAGCTCGATTTGCCGCGCCTCCGCCCGTTTGCGCACGATTTGGCGGTGCATTTGGCTGTCGGCTGGCACGTCGATGACGGCGTTGCCGGCAATCTGTGCCTGGCAGGACAGGCGACGGTCTGCGGCCAGGCCACGGCGTTCGCCATAGCGTATTTCGTTGTCGCCGGCCGCGCTCAGATGGTCGGCGCGGCTGGTGATGCCGTGTTTGGCGAATTGACCCTCGCTGACGGTGATTTGGCATCGGCCGCAGAGCGCCCGGCCGCCGCACACCGAATCGATGTCGACGCCGAGCTTGCGGGCCGCGGCCAGAAGCGGCGTGCCCAGTGCAAAGCGGCCGCGTTTGCCCGACGGCGTGAAAACGATCAGGGCGTCGTCGGTCACCGGCTGATCAGCCCCGGCGTCGGCGACGCTCGCGACGGCCAGGACCGCCTTCGGCCGGCACCGCGGCGGGTTGCCGAAATTTCTTGATCCAGAGCCGGCAATCGCGGTCATGGCCCATCAGCACGTTGGCGCCCATAACCCCCGTCATTTCCTCGGCATGGAGCGGATTTAATATGGCGCTGGTCATGCCGGCACCGATCGCCATGGACAGGAAGGCGGCGTTCAAGCCATGCCGGTTGGGCAGACCGAAGCTAATATTGGACGCACCACAGGTCGTGTTGACGTGTAACTCGTCGCGCAGGCGTCGGATCAGGCGGAAGGCCGCGCGGCCGGCATCGCCGAGTGCGCCGATCGGCATGATCAACGGGTCGACCACCACATCGGCATTCGAAATACCATGGTCGGCGGCGCGTTCGACGATCTTGCGGGCAACTTCGAAGCGCACGTCGGGATCTTCGGAAATACCGGTTTCGTCGTTGGATATGGCCACAACCGCGGCGCCATACTTTTTGATAAGCGGCAACACAACTTCGAGCCGCTCCTCCTCTCCGGTTACCGAATTGACCAAAGGCTTGCCCTGATAGACTGCGAGTCCCGCTTCCAAGGCTTCCACGATCGAGGAATCGATGGACAGCGGCACGTCGACCAGCGATTGCACCAGCTGAATGGATTCAGCCAAAATGCGCGGCTCGTCCGCCAACGGGATGCCAGCATTAACGTCCAGCATGGTGGCGCCGGCCGCGACTTGCGCCACGGCTTCTGCTTCGACCCGGGAATAATCGCCGGCGGCCATCTCCGCGGCCAGCAATTTCCGGCCAGTCGGATTGATGCGCTCACCGATGACGCAAAACGGCCGATCGAAGCCGATCACGACTTCTCTGGTGGCGGAACTGACGACGGTGTCCGTCATTGACTAGCTTCTCCTCGCATGCCGCCGGCCTGGACCAGCGTGCGCAGTCGGGTTTGTGGGTAATCGGTTTCAACCTGTTCGGCGGCGGTATCAGCCTCGGCCTCGATATCATCGCCGCAGTCGTTCGGGCTGCCGCGCCGCCAGGCGCTTAGGTAGTCGTCGGTGCCGGCCAGGCCAGCCCGCATGGCCGCGGCGTCGATGGCTTCTTGGAAGCGTGGGCTCAACGGCCGTTTTGCCGAGCGCCGGCCGGCCTTGACCACGATCTGGGCCGGAATGTCACGCCAGTAGAGCACAGTGAGTGTCGCCATGGCGCGGAGCCTTATGCGGAGGATTGAAGAAACGATGCGATGCCGTCGCAGCCGGTGAAATGGCGCTCGTAGGCAAGGCCGAGCCGTTCGGCCGCCGCCTGGGCTTTTTCTTCGAGTGCTGCGTCCTCGGTCTGAGCCAGATACATCACGGTCGTGTAATTACCGAAATAGGCGTCCCGCAACTCGGGGTGTCGGTCGAGGCCGAGCCCTTCGATAATCAGCCGGTCGAAATGCCGCGCCAGATAGTCGGTCAGATAGAACGTGCCGGGTTCGCGATCGGCCATGTCGGCAAAGCGGTCGCTGCCGGCGTAGAATTCGTAGCAATGGGGCCCGGGGATGCGTTCGATGCCTTCCGCCGCCAATAAGCGGTCGAGGCCGCCGCCGGTGCCGCAATCGCCGTATAGGACCAAGATGCGATCGAAGTTGGGGCGCGCCTGGTCGATACGTGCCTTCAGGGCGGCCGGAATCTCTTGCGGGCGGTTATGCAGCTTGGCCGGCAGACAGGCGACGCTCATGTGATCGAATTGGTTGATCCGTATGACGTCGATCAACTCCCGCGCCAACGCGCCGCAGGCCAGCACCAACACCGACGGCGGTGCGTCGCCGTCGGTCCGGTCATGCGTGCGAGCGCCCATCAGGCGTCCGCCCCGGGTTCGACTATTCCGCGGCCTGGATGCCGGCGCGGCTGTTGTGCCGCCGCGACATCAGGTCCTGGGCGATTTCAACGGTGACCGCGGCGTCGCGGCAATAGGCGTCGGCACCGACGGCATCGGCAAATTCCTGATTGAGCGGCGCGCCGCCGACCAGGACGACGTAATCGTCGCGCAAGCCTTTTTCCACCAAGGTATCGATGACCACCTTCATGTAGGGCATGGTGGTAGTCAACAGCGCCGACATGCCGAGAATGTCAGCGTCATGCTCCTCGAGCGCGGCGAGATAATTCTCGACGGGATTGTTGATGCCGATATCGATGACGTCAAAGCCGGCACCTTCCATCATCATGCCGACCAGATTCTTGCCGATGTCGTGGATATCGCCTTTGACGGTGCCGATCACCATGGTACCAAGCTTGGGCGCGCCGGTTTCCGCCAACAGCGGCCGCAAGATCGCCATGCCGGCCTTCATGGAATTGGCGGCGAGCAGGACTTCGGGCACGAACAAGATGCCGTCGCGGAAATCGATACCGACGATCCGCATGCCGGCGACCAACGCCTTGGTCAGTACGTCATAGGGCTGCCAGCCGCGCTCCAACAGGATGTGGACCGCTTCCGAAATCTCATCGGCCAGCCCGTCATAGAGATCGTCATGCATTTGCTCGACGAGCTCGTCGTCGCCCAAAGCCCGGAGGTCAAGATCGTCTTCATCAGCCATAGCCCGCACCTCACCAACGCATCCTGACGCCAAAATAGCCGGATTCCTATTATCCTCTACGGTGTGCAGGCGTTGCCGACTGCACCACGGGCGACTTTCGATGGCTGAAATCCGACACAAGTGCCGTTATTTGGCAACAGACTGGTCCTTGCGGTAAACTTGACCTAAATCAGTAATGACGGATGTCGGCGGGGTGATCTGCCGCAAAAGTCCAACTTTGGCGTGACCGCATCAATTGAAGCGGAATAATTCCCCAATTACCGGCGGTTCGAAGGGCAGGGAGTGTCGCATGCAGCTCGCAGAGGTTAGCCTCGACGATAAGTACACCTTGGAAACGGGGCGAATCTTCATTACCGGCATTCAAGCCCTGGTGCGATTGCCCTTGATGCAACGCCGCCGCGATTTGGCGGCGGGTCTGAACACCGGCGGCTTCATTTCCGGGTATCGCGGTTCGCCGCTTGGCGGTTACGACCATACGCTATGGCGCAGCCGCAAGCTGTTGGAACAGCACCACGTCAAGTTCCAGCCCGGCGTCAACGAAGACTTGGCCGCGACCTCGCTCTGGGGGACGCAACAGGCCGGCCTGTTCGGTACCGCCAAATATGACGGCGTGTTCGGCATCTGGTACGGCAAAGGCCCCGGCGTCGACCGCTCGGGCGATGCCTTGAAACATGGCAACCTGGCCGGCAGTTCGCCGAACGGCGGCGTGGTGGTGCTGACCGGTGACGACCACGGCGCCAAATCCTCGACCACGGCGCATCAGTCCGAGCAGGCCCTGGTCGCCGCCATGATCCCGGTGCTCTATCCGGCGACCATCCAGGAATATATCGATTACGGGCTCTATGGTTTTGCCCTATCGCGCTACAGCGGCTGTTGGGCCGCCATGAAGTGCGTGGCCGACGTGGTCGAAAGCACGGCGACGGCGGCGGTCGATCCGGATGCAATGCAGCCGGTGACGCCGACCGATTTCACCTTGCCCGAGACCGGGGTACATTTCCGCTGGCCCGATACGCCGCTTGAGCAGGAACAGCGGCTGATCGACGTCAAGCTGAAAGCCGTCGATGCCTTCCATCGGGCTAACGGCCTCGATCGCCAAACCCATCGAAGCAGCAAGCGCCGGCTCGGCATCGTCACCGCCGGCAAGGCCTGGCTCGACGTCTGTCAGGCGTTCGACATGCTTGGCCTGGACGAGGCAGCCCTCGACCGCATCGGCATCTCGGTGTTCAAGCTTGCCATGGTCTGGCCGATCGAGCCGACCGCCGTCCGCGCCTTCTGCGAAGGCCATGACGAGATACTGGTGATCGAGGAAAAACGCGGCCTGATCGAAGAACAGCTGGCGCGCATCCTCTATGACAGCCCGGCGGAGAAACGCCCCGTGTTGCTCGGAAAGCGCGGCCGCGACGGCCTGCCGCTGGTCCCCGAGTTCGGCGAAATCAGCCCGGCGCTGGTCGCCAGAATCCTGGGCGAGCGCGCCGATGCGCTTGAGCCCGACGAGCAATTGTCGGCTGGCCTCGCCGGCCTCAAGGCGCGGACCGAAGCCTCCAACAGGGACACAACGGAAGTCGTACGATCGCCTTGGTTCTGTTCCGGCTGTCCGCACAATTCCTCGACCAAGGTGCCGGACGGCTCCCACGCCATGGCCGGCATCGGCTGTCACACCATGGCGATTTTCATGGACCGCGGCACCGCGACTTATACCCATATGGGAGCGGAAGGCGCCAACTGGATCGGCATGTCGCATTTTACCGAGACCAATCACATCTTCCAGAATCTGGGTGACGGCACGTATTTTCATTCCGGATTGCTGGCGATCCGGGCAGCCTCCGCGGCCGATGTCAATATTACGTACAAGATCCTGTACAACGATGCCGTGGCGATGACCGGCGGACAGCCGTTGGACGGCAATCTGACGCCTTGGGAAATCACCCGCCAGGTCCAGGCCGAAGGCGTGAAACGGATCGTCGTGGTTACCGACGAGCCGGACAAATACCCGTCCAATACAGACTGGGCCGCCGGTGTCAGCATCCGTCATCGCGATGACCTGGAAGAGGTGCAAAAGGAACTGCGCGAGGTGCCCGGCGTGACGGTGCTGGTGTACGACCAGACCTGCGCCGCCGAAAAACGCCGGCGCCGCAAGCGCGGCACCTATCCGGATCCAGCCAAGCGCATTTTCATCAACGATTTGGTATGCGAAGGCTGCGGCGATTGCGGCGCCGCCTCGAATTGCGTGTCGGTCAAGCCGCTGGAGACCGAGTTCGGCCGCAAGCGGGTGATCGATCAATCGAACTGCAACAAGGACTATTCCTGCATCAAGGGATTTTGCCCGAGCTTCGTCACTGTTCATGGCGGCGCCCTGGCGGCATCAGGCGGCGCGCGTGATCAGGCGGTGGCCAGTGTCGATCCGACGATCGACATACCGACACCGGCCACGGCGCCGATCGCCAATTCCTACAACATCCTGGTGACCGGTATCGGCGGCACCGGCGTGATCACCATCGGTGCGCTTTTGGGCATGGCCGCCCACCTCGAAGGCAAGTCGGTCACCGTGCTCGACCAGACCGGGCTGGCGCAGAAAAACGGCGCCGTCATGAGCCATATTCGCATCGGCGGTGGTGCCGAAGAAGTGCGCGGCGCGCGGATCAGCCACGGCCAGGCCGATCTGGTGCTCGGCTGCGACATGGTGGTCGCGGCCGGCGCCGAAGCCATGGCGACCATGGCAACCGGCCGGACCCGCGCCATCATCAACGATCACGTGGTGCCGATCGCGATTTTCGCGCAAATGCCGGACATGGCGTTGGAAGGCCAGAGTTTCGTCGATCTGATTTCCCAGACCATCGGCGCCGACGCCGTGGATTTCGTCAATGCCACCAAACTCGCGACCGGTTTGATGGGCGACAGCATCATGGCGAACTTGTTTGTGGTCGGCTTTGCGTTACAGAAAGGCTATTTGCCGGTCAGCCCGGAAGCCGTGGCCGAAGCCATCAAGCTGAACGGCATCGCCGTCGACGCCAACCTCAAGGCACTCGCCTGGGGCCGCTTGGCGGCCGCCGACATGGCCAAGATTGATGCGGCTTTGCCGGCTCCGACGATTGCGGTCGAGACGACGCCGGCGGAAGAGGATCTGGCCGGCCTGGTTCGTCGCCGTGCCGAGTTTCTGCTTGGCTATCAAAATCAAGCCTATGCCGACCGCTACGAAGCCTTGGTGCGTGCCGTCGCCGAGCGCGAGGCGGCGGCGCTGCCCGGGTCCGACCGCTTGGCGCAGGCCGTCGCGCGCTACCTGTTCAAGCTCATGGCTTATAAGGATGAGTACGAAGTCGCGCGGCTTTACACCGACGGCACCTTCATGGAGAAACTCAACGCGCAATTCACCGGCGACTACAGCCTGACCTTCCACATGGCGCCGCCGATCCTGACCCGGCGCGATGCCGACACCGACGTGCCGAACAAGATCACCCTGGGCGCCTGGATGATGCGGGCCATGAAAGTCTTGGCCGGTTTGAAGGGACTGCGCGGCACCATGCTCGATCCATTCGGCCGCACCGAGGAACGGCGGACCGAACGGCGCCTGATCGAGGACTACGAAACGATGCTACAAGAGCTGATGGCCGGCCTGACGCCCGACAACCACGACAGCGCCGTCAAGCTCGCGGAAATTCCGGAACATATTCGCGGCTTCGGCCACGTCAAAATGCGCCATTTGGGACAGGCCAAGGATATGGAGGCGGCCCTATTGCGGCGTTTCCACGGTCAACCTGTGATCACCGGCCAGGCAGCCGAGTAGGTCCCTGCGGCCTATCGGTTGGCGCGCACGATGGCGTCGATGTCGCCGTCGCTTAGGCCCACGCGGTGTGCGGTTTCGACCAGCTCCCGCCAGGTCTGATCATCGATCGGAATGCCGTCGCGGCCGCGCGCTGCGGCGGATTTTCGCTCGGGATCGCCGGGCACCATGACTTTGTCGACACCCGGTGCCGGCGGCGAGGCGGTGATATGATCGGTCATCGCTGTTACTTCCCGGCCAAATACCTCATCGACGTCGATGGCGGCCGGGTCCAGGATGATGGTCATCATGTTGTTGATGATGGTTTGCCGGTGATAATGCTCCGGCAGGCAGGTGCCGCCGCCGGTCAGGGCGCCCGCCATCATTTCGCAAATGAAGGCGAGGCCATAGCCTTTGTGCAGGCCCATGGAGCGGAGCGCGCCATGCGGCCCGTCGGAATACATGACACCAGGATCCCGCGTCGGCCGCCCGGTCGAATCGATTAGGGCGCCTTCCGGCGCTTCCACGCCTTTGTTATGGGCGACCCGGATCTTGCCCATGGCCACCTGACTGGTCGCCATGTCGAGGATGACCGGCGGGTGGTCGCCCTGTGCCGGCAGGGCGGTACAATAAGGATTGGTGACGAAGCGGGCGTCCGAGCCGCCGAAGGGCGCGACCACAGGCGTGTGGCCGGTCACGTTCACGTAATGGATCGAAATCAAGCCGGCGGCCGCGCAGATCTCGCCCCAGGCACCGATGCGGCCAAGGTGATGGGAGTTGCGCAAGGCGACGACGGCAACACCGTGCTCCTTCGCTTTCGGGATCCCCAGTTCCATCGCCTCGCGCCCGATGACCTGACCAAACCCGAGGTTGCCGTCCAACACCAGGATCGGGCCGACATCGCTGATCACACTGACATGTTGGCCGATCCCCAGGCGGTCTTCGACCATGCTGTTGACATATGTCGGTATTAGTCCGACGCCGTGGCTATCATGGCCTTTGAGGTTGGCCTCGACTAGGTTGGCCGCGACCTCGGCGGATTCTTCCACGCCGGACCCGGCCGCGCCGCAAACCGCGGCCATGAAGGTCGTCAAATTCTCCGCTTGAATGAGCATATACTCTGTCTTTCCCTGTTGATGGCTTGGCCCGTGCAACACTAACGGGGGAGCGCCTACGGAAAAAGACCGGCGGTCTTTTTGCTCTGTTTCACTAGCATATCCGGCATGGCTTTATTCGTGAGGCGTGTTATCGTGGATCTTGAAAAACGACGAGAACGTTCGCACGAGAACGGTGTGCGACAATAAAAATTGCGGAGGCAACGCATGAGACGCAGTCGCAAAGAGCATGCTAATTTACGGCGCGCGGCGTCTTGGTCGGCACCGAAGTCGACCGACGCGTTGAACTTCGGGCCCAAGGCGGCGCAAAATCTGCAAAATTCTATACAAGGATCGGTGGTTCTGCCGACCGACCCGGATTATGCCCAGGCGCGTCAGGACTTGCTCAATACCTACCAATCTTATCCGCAGTTGGTGGCCTATTGCGAAGTCGCGCGCGACGTCCAGAAATGCGTCGCATTCGCTAAGAAATACGGCCTCTACCCGGTGTGTCGCGCCGGCGGCCACAGCACCGCCGGCTTCTCCGTAAACGACGACATGGTCATCGACGTGAGCCGCATGGGCTACGTGGTGATCGATGCGGAGGAAAAGCGCGCGACGGTCGGTGCCGGCACCGATTTCGCCATGTTCAACGCCGTTCTCGATACCTACCGTTTGCACGTACCGGGCGGCGGCTGCCCGTCGGTCAATGTCGCCGGATACATGCAAGGCGGCGGCTACGGATTTACCTCGCTGCTCTACGGCATGAACTGCGACCACGTGGTCGAGGCGGTCATGGTGCTGGCCAACGGCAAGATCGTCACCGTAAATGAACGCCAACATGCGGATCTCTATTGGGCCGTGCGCGGCGGAACCGGCAACAACTTTGGTGTCTTGGTGCAAATCACCTATCGCCTCCATGATCTCTACAGGCTATGGGGGTTCGGCCTGCGCTGGCAGCTGAAGTCCGCCGCCGACCTGGAACGCGGCGCCGAGGTACTGGCAACCTGGCAGGCGCACTTTACCGGCGAGGCGGCGAAACCCGGCCTCGGCCATCAAATGCTCATTCTCTATGTTCAGGGCGAGCCGTGGCTCATGATGCGCGGGATGTATGACGGTTCGGCGGCAGAATGCCGTGGCGTCCTTGAGCCTTTGTTCGACCTCATGGCGGATCAAAAAAAGCAATGCGACGTCTGGCGCGGCGGCACCTACGAGGCACTGAACGGCTATCTGCTCGCCTATCCGACGGATTTGCCCGATGTCGCGATGACCACGCGCACCTTGGTCGATTCCCGCTTCGTCGCCAAACAGCTCGAGCACGCCGATTGGGCGCAGGTCTTGGCCTATTTCGCCCGCAGCCCGGCCATGGGCAATTTCATTGCCATGGAACCCATGGGCGGCGCCATCAACGCGATCGCGCCGGACGCCAACGCCTTCTGCCATCGCCGGGCCATGATCAATGTCTTCACCTGGGTGTTTTGGATGACCGAGGGCGAGAAACCGGAAGCGGAGCGTTATGCGGCGGAGTTCGATCGGGTGCTGACGCCATTGTCCAATGGCCATGCCAATCAGAACTATCCCAACCGCAACAACAAAGATTACCGTTGGCGTTATTGGGGCGACAATTTCGATCGGTTGCTGCAGATCAAACAGCGACACGATCCAAACAATTTGTTCCGTTTTCCGCAAATGATTTCGCCGGGAATAACGTAGGACGACGCAATGGACCGACTTCTGGAAATTTTCTTCGTGCCGCCGATCGCCATTGCGCGTCTCGGCAGTGCCGACACGCCGCTCGCGGCCTATGAATGGACCGAGGATCGCGAGGCCCATTCCGGGACCGAGACCGTCGTCCGTCCAAGCGTCACCTTTGAGGTTGAGCCCGACGGTCGACTTTCGGCGTCCATCCCTGACGAGATACGTTTCAAGGAAGATGACGGGGCGATCAGGCCGGTCGCGCCATTTTTCGAACTTTGGGTGAAACTGCAATCCGATCAGGACGGTTCCGAAGTGGAAATTCCCTGCACGCTCGACCTGCTGCGCCATTATGGCGTCGGCTCGGAAAACCTGACCTTTAAGGTCGAGGCCGGCAACCGCAAGGCGGAAATGCGAACCGGCGACGCGGCCTGTGCCTTCATCGCCTGGCTCGATATCGCCGGTGACGATCACGAATGCAAGCCGTTGTTGGCCAGCAGCCCGCATACGCCAGGCCAGGAGCCGTTGGTCTTTGCCGACAAACCGATCCCGCTCGGCACGTTTCAAGTGATCCGGGCGGTCGACGAAAAGGTCGTGCCGGCGGGTGGCACCGAGGAAGTCGATTTCGGTGTCATTCGCGCGCGGTTTACCCCCGGCAAAGGCAAGGTCTACGGGCCGCCGACGACAACCACCGCGCCGGCGTCACCGTTGCCGCCCGGCGGCTTCGTGCCAGAGGGCTCGGAATATGGCCGGATTTGGACGGTCGTGCCGGAGAAGAACCGGATCGTCAATCCCAACACCTCGTGGTCGAAATTCTCCATGGACGATCCGGCCGTCAACCCCTCGACGCCGATGGATTCCTATGACGGCGCGCGTTCGGGCAATCATCTGTCGCTCGGCTCGGTCGATGATTCCTGCGATTTGATCGTCGAAGCCGAACTCGTGGTCGCCGGTCAGCGGTTTTCCGCTATCGCTCGCGCGGTCACCGGACCGCCGGACTTCGCGCCGGACCGGCGGCCGTTTTACAGCATGGCCGACGAACTGGCTGACCGCGACCTCGGTCCGGTCGAGGTGTCGGAAGAAACGATTACGGTCACGCGGACGGAGATCCTCGATCTGTTCCGGCGCATTTTCGAGACCGCGAGCCTGTTCAATCTGGATCAGCACCGCAACTGGGCGCTTGGCGGCAATGCCGGCATGCTGGGCATACGGGCGCCCAACGAACCCGGTTGGGATGACGAACTGACGCCCAAGCTCGGGCCGGCCAGCATGCGCAAATCCGATACGCCTTATGCCAACATCATGCCCGACCTGACTCCAGGCCAGCCCGATTCGATCGCCAGCGAAGCCGGGCCGAACGACAGCCTGCCCTATACCCAGGCGGTGGCGCAGATCCATGGGCCGCTGATCGAAGACGCCGTCTTGTTCGACGTTCTGGCGCGCCGCGCGGATGCGATCAGAAAGCTTGTCCGGCCGCCCTTTGCGGCGCTATCTGATCTGCCGGAACGGCCCGGCATCGGCAAAAGCCCGGACTATCGCGATCCGCGGCTGCTCGATAGCCAGCTCTACGACATGCGCATGCCACCTTACATGCGCCATAGCGAAGGCTATCCATTGAGCATTACCAAACGGCAGTACGAGGAATTGATGGATCTGCTGGCTTATCTCGAGCAGACGCCACCGACGTCGGCGAACGCTTAGGCGACGGACAACAAGTGAAAGAAGCGGAGAACAGCCGTGACAGAAAAGATACTAGCCCGCAACTTGACCGCTCGTGCCGCCTACGCGGTGGCGGGAAATCCGGTCTCGACGCGGCTTGAATCGAGTGTCGGCAATTGCTTTCCCGGCCTGGAGTTCGACGTCCGCAACCTGGATCGGCGCTTCTTTCCGGGCTTGCTGTTCAATTACCAGGGCGTGCCGCCGAACGGCGTGAATGGCCGCCAAGGCGCGCGGCTGGTGTTCATTGACACCTACCTCGAGCCGATGCTGGACGGTTCGGGAGACGACGGCTGGGTGCAGGACCTGACCGATGCCTATGGCGGCGACATCGGCGCCGCGCTCGGCAGTGGTGTCTGGTATCTTCATTTTCTCGAGCAGGATGAGCGCCGTATCGAGGTCTATGAGTTTGTCTATTACCAAAACATCGTCCGCCGTGTCGCCTATGAAGGCGAGACCGTGTGGTGGCTGGTCCGCAGCCTGTCGCCGGATCGGCCGCTGACGATCGGCCTGACGCAACGCGACGACCAGGGCGCGCCGACCGGTGCGCCGATCCAGTTGAAGGGATACCGCCGGCGCTACGTCAACACCGCCGGCACCTTCGACCCGGTCTACCGGCCGGGCGAAATCACAGCGTCATTGTGCAGCCCGTGGACCCATGACTTCCGCGATTGCACATGCCATTACTGGGCGTCGAACCACCCGGACGTGACCCTGGGGCCGGTGGCGCCGGGCACGGCGATCCCTGACGGCAGCTCGACCCCGGTCGAGGCGACCACTTATCTCGACTGGTTGCGCCGCGATACCGGCGTCGCCGGCGATGCCGGAGCCGCCGCGACCATGGATGAGGCGCGGCCGTTCCGCTACGATTCCTTTGAAATTAACTGGAAGTGGGAGCAATTGCCGTTCGTCTTGGAACGGCGCCAGATCAGCACGGTCTACAAAGGCGAACAGCGGCCCGAAGCCGAGCCCTATGACGGGCCGGAGGCCTTGATCGATGTGCTCGAAAACCAACTGGCGCCGCTCGAGCTCGGCCTGATGATCGAATATCTCTATGCCCTGTTTTCCTTGCGCGATCCGGAAACGGTACCGACGGAAGCATGGCCTTCCCTCGCCGACGACCTTCGCTTCGCCCGCCAGTTCGTTACTTTGGTGGCGGTCGGCGAGATGATGCATTTGCGCTGGGCCAACCAACTGCTGTGGGAACTCGATCACGCCGGATATTTTCCCGCCGGCAAACGCTACCGGCCGGTCGTCAAGCTGCCCGAAGACATGCCAGCACCGGACGGCCCGCGGCCGCCCGCCTTGCGGACCCTGGTGCCCGAGGTGCTCGACGAATTCGTTTGGATAGAGCGGCCAGGCGGCACGGTCGACACCAGCTACGCGCGCGCCGTCGCCACGCTCAAGGGCCCGGATTATCCCGATCACCTATTTGAAATTGCGGCGCGCATCGATACCGACGGCATGCACCACTATCAGCGCTTCCGCGATATTCGTCGGGTATTCCAAGGCTACGAAGGGGCGCCGGAACCGCCGTACTTATACGATATGCACATCGGCAATGCCGACGAAACCGCGCGCGCACTCAAGACTTTTCAAGGCATCATCGAAAGCGTCATCAATTCCTTTGTGTTGAGCGGCGAGCGCATGCCGGCGAAAGCGGAAAAATTTGTCGTCCGGGCGCGGCGCGACATGCACAAACTGAACACGGAGGCGCAGGCCCTGGCCAGCCAGGGCATCGGCATCCCGTTCCTGACGGGGTTGCCGACCAAAGACTAATCAATTGGTGAGAACGAAATTGAACCAATGTTTGCGGCGTTGACAAAATTGTCGGCGAAAGCGACGCCATGGATATCTTGGCAACATCAGCCCCGTTGACTTCGAGCGACAGTCAACCGGATCTTTTTGAACCGTCCATTAAAACGGGGCAAGACAAAAGTGCCATAATCGGTCATCAATGAACCGCGCTAAAATTTCATCAAATTATCGCAGTTTCTCATCGATCGAGCGCAAGCGGCGGACAGGTTATTGCATCTATATGATTTTAGTGTTGCAGTATTTACTGGAGTGCCCATGTCCGATGCAGCGCGCGAAAACCGACCGGTCTGGCTAGAAGAAAGTTGGCAAACGCTGAGGAAGTGTCAAAAACACCTATCCGACGGTGACTTCCTCGATCAGTTTCTGCCAATACTGCAGACCTTTAGGGCTCGAGCGCCGCGCCTCGAAAAATACGCGCAGCGGCTCATAGAGATCTATGACCTTTGCGGATTGAATATCCTCGAGCCTGCGTCCGGATGCGACGTTTTCCCATCGATCTTGCGGAACCAAGTTAACTGTCGTGTGATCGGACTTGAGGCTGCGACTACCCCTGCGGCCCGATACTGCCAAATCCACAATCTACCCATCATCACGCCGCCAGATTGGACCACCTGGACTGATGAAGTGTTCGATCTGGTCGTCGTAACTTGTTATATGACAAGTCCAACCTTCAGTGACTGGGGCCGCGAGATGGCGGCTCATTTCCATCGGAGCGCGCTCTATCAGATCGAGCGCGGTGCCGAACTCGTTCTATTCGATGCCAGATACATAGAAACATTGATTAACGTAACCCGCGCTGAATTTCATCCGATCGATTGGCGGCATTATCAAGGCCCCTACGGTGGGCTAGCAATCTTTTACCGCGCCGGCAGGCCAGGCGTGAGACGTATCGAGGCCCCGCCGAAAGCCCCATAGTCGGCAGCCTTGTGGGCCGCTGTCGGGATTGAAGCCGACAAAATCAAAGTGAAATTGGACGTCCCCTGGCAAATGCCTGATGTCGAGACCGAAACAGCCGTGACAGCGGTAAGCTCGTCGGGTCGGCTCCGTGCCTTGCGCGATCGTTCAGACAAAGCCAATAAGTCTATGGCTGCCAAGTCGCCGCACTGATCGCCGGCGTCGCCGGGCAAAGCCCCGGGATCATGTCGATGGTCGCTGTCATGACGGCGCGTGTCTGCTAGAGTGGCGCCATGGTAAAGCTCTCCGTGCTCGACCTCGCCTACATCGGCGAAGGCTTCACCCCGACCGACGCGCTGGCCAACGCGCTCGACTTGGCACAGCACGCCGAGGCCGCTGGCTTCGGGCGTTTCTGGCTGGCCGAACACCACAACCTCGCCGGCATCGCCAGCGCCGCCACCGCCGTGTGCATTTGCCACGTCGCCGGTGGCACCAAGACGATCCGCGTCGGCGCCGGCGGCATCATGCTGCCGAACCATTCACCGATGGTGATCGCCGAGCAGTTCGGCACGCTGGCGACGCTGTTCCCCGGCCGCATCGACCTTGGCCTGGGCCGCGCGCCGGGAACCGATCAGCGCACGCTGCAGGCGCTTCGGCGCGGCCCGGACTCCTCGGAACATTTCCCGCAGGACGTGATCGAGCTACAAGCCCTGCTCGGCCCGCCGCGGGAGAACCAGGTAATCCACGCGATCCCCGGCGAGGATACCAACGTGCCCCTATGGATTCTGGGTTCCAGCCTGTACGGCGCCCAGCTCGCCGCCATGCTTGGCCTGCCCTATGCCTTTGCCTCGCACTTCGCGCCGCAGGCACTAATGCAGGCGGTGGCGATCTACCGCGAGCGGTTCGAACCATCGGCGCAGCTCGCCGAGCCATACGTGATGGTCGGCTGCAACGCCATCGTCGCCGATTCCGAGGACAACGCGAGGCGGCTGTTCACCACGCCGCAACAGCAGTTCGCGCGCATGGTGCGCGGCACCCGCGGACAGCTGCCGCCGCCAGTCGACGACATCGAAAGTTTCTGGTCGCCGATGGAGAAAGCGCAGGCATCATCGATGCTGGCCTGCTCGTTCTACGGCTCGCCGGCAACGATCAAGGCCAAGCTGGCGCCGCTGATCGAGGCTACCGACGCCGACGAGCTAATGGTCGCGGCGGCGATCTGGGACCACCAGGCGCGGGTACGATCCTTCGAGCTGCTGGCCCAGGCAATGGATTCAGAACTGAAACGGTAATGACGCCTGCATGTCTAAAGCAATTTTGAATCGATGTGTGCGGCGTTGACAAAATTGTCGGCGAAAGCGGCGAGAATACCGCGGTCGCCATCAAATGATTGGCCGCCGCCGGCCGGTTCTGTCGCGAAGTGCCAGGTACAGATTTGTCGTTTTCTTAATCTCGCATCCTGCCGGTCTCTTTGGCGTTTGCGAATATTGCCGCAGCGCCGACCAACGAGAACGCGAGAAAACCAAAGATCCAGCGATACGCGATCTCAGGACTCTGGCCGCCAACGCGATCGAAACCGCCGATAATAAAACCCGAGACCGATTGAATAACCGCCACGCCGAGGAACACCGAAAGATTTTGGAACGTGAGACCGCGCCCGATCAAATGGTCGGGTAAAACGGCCCGCGCGAATGCGTGGTTCAACATGACATAGCTACCGACACAGGCGAACAGGAGCAACAATATCATGGCGCTCCAGAAATCGGGTTTCTCAAGAACCGCCAGCAAAACGAGAATGGCCGCGGTGGCAAGGGCGCCCCCGACGATCAACCACTTGCGCTTGCCGATATAGCGATCAAGCCGACCGTAAAGCAAAACGCCGACAAGCACCGCAACATTCAAAGCCAGCAGGGCATTGCCGCGCGCCACGCCATCCAGCCCGTGGACGTCGGCCAGGTAGGGCCCGCCCCAAAGTCCGACGACGGCGAGCACCGTCGCATAGCTGACAAACTGAATCGCAGACACCAGCCAGAGCTCACGATTAGCAACAACCGCGCGTAGTCCACTCAGAACCTCCCGCCAGCTCTCTCCGCTATTGCCGGTCCCGGTATGTCCCGACGGTGCGTCGCGGACAATTACGAACAGCAGCAAAGCAAAGGCTCCCGTCACCCCGGCCATGGCCAGAAATGCGCCCCGCCAGCCAATACCTTCCGCCACCAAGGCAAGGGGTGTCGTTGCTAGAAGGGTACCGCCGCCGCCAACCACGAACAGCGTGGCAGTGAGTGTGGCAAAGCGTTCCTCCGGATACCAACGCGCGATCACCACCATGGAGCCCATCAGCCCGGCGGCACAGCCAAGCCCGAGCAGGATCCGCCCGATAGCCAGAACAACGCCACCATTCGCGGCCGCGAAGGTAAGGGCGCCGAGTACGGCAATCGTAAAAAGCCCAGCCATGGTCCGTCTTGGGCCATACCGGTCCAGCAGAACGCCCGTCGGAATCTGCGCTGCTGCGAAAGCAAGAAAGAAAAGTCCGGTAATGGTCCCCATCGCTTCGGCGGAAAGCTCAAGCTCGGTCATCAGCTCAGGCGCGATGGCGGCGTTGGCGACCCGGTAGAACTGGCTTGCGACATAAGCGCTACAGATCACGAGATAGATTTGCAAGGCTTGGCGTCGCTCTGAACCGATCATCGCATCATGCTCAACACTCAATTTGTCAATCAATATAACTAGAGCAGGTTCGGCCCATCTGAAAATACGGTGATAGTACACTCTATTAGAGGCGTGTCGTTGTGCTCATCGGATAGTGTATAATCATACGCTATTGGGATTGCCGAGCTTTCGGCACGAAAGGCGTGCCATCACTGAACCCGGGCGTAGCGACGGAGATTTATTCACGGTGAACTAACCGGCAATAACGGCGTCGGCGCGTTGGAAGTCCCAGCCGCCGTCGCTTGATGCCGACGCCGAGCGTGCCGATGTCAGGGCATCGACGGCTTCGCTTTGCCGGTCCAATTCAACCAACAGCCCAGCCAGATCCGTTGCCGCGCGGAACTGCAGCATGCCGGCGCTGTGTGACGCGGCCGTCGCGACTGCTTGGCGAAAGGCGGCTTCGGCCGCGGACGGATCGCCGGTAGCGAGGACCAAGCGGCCGGAGACCCGTTCGATCTCCGATTCCGACCAGCGTTCGCCGACCCGTTCCTGAATTTCCCGCGCGGTCGCAAGATGCTGGCCGGCGCCGTCGAAATCAGCGACGTCGACCTTGGCGTCGGCGACCAGCAGATGGACGTAGGGTCCGAAATTTCCAGGCGCCATGGTTTGCCAGCGCTCCAGGTCTTCGATCATCGTGGCGATATGCTCAACGTTGGCGTCGACCAAGAATTTCGCGAAGCTGCCGAAGAACCGGCCGCCGGCGCCCATGAAGGCGAAGCCGTGGTCCCGGCAGATCGCCAGCAACGGATCCACGGACTCCTCCATCAACACCGGGTTTCGCATCAAGGATCCGAGCAAGGCACGGAACACCAAGGCCTGTGCCAGCGAATGGGGATGGTCGATCGCCTCCGAATGGCTAACGCCCCAGTCCGCCGTGGCGCGCGCTGCGTTCGGGTCGCCGGCCACCCATTGCGCCAGCGCCAGATAGCTGGCGCAGACTTCGGCGTGGTCGGCGCCGAACCGCCGGGTCAATGCCATATGGCGATCGATGTCGTAGCGCTCCAGCGAATCCGTCAGCCGTTCGAGGGATTCCGGAATATTTCCGACATGAAATCCGACCACGCCGACGGCACGGTAGCCAATCATCTCATAGGTTTCATCGCCCAGTCGGATGGCGACGGCAAGCAGATCGCGCGCCGCCTGCTCGGCGGCCTGATGCTCGGCCCGGACCACGTGAAAGGCATAAAGGCCGTTCAGCGCCGAGAGTTCGTCATGTTCGCTTGCCAGCTCCCGGGCCAGGGTGCGGCCGCGTTCGCACAATGCACCGACTTCCGGAACCGCGTAGCCGCGCGTCACCCGGAGCGCACCGGCCAACGCCAGGACCGCGTCGAGTTCGTGGTGTTGGTTCTGGCGATCGTCGGTCAAATTGGGCAACAGCTCCAGCACCTTCCTGAGGTGATGCTCGGCCTCGAAGTTGGCGGAGCGTTGCAAACAGTCACCGCCGGCCCGCCGCCAATAGGGTACGGCTTCCTGAGCGCGGCTGGCTTCCGTCAAGTGATGGGCAAGCAAGTCCGCACGGGTCAGGGCGACTTCCGGATAGCGCGCAATCATCACGTCGGCGACGCGGCCGTGCAGGTCGGCGCGTTGGGTCAAGATCATGGTCTGATAAACCGCGTCTTGCACCAACGCATGCTTGAACGCGTAAACTGGATTCGGGTGACCGCTCCGTTGCTGTATGATACCGGCTTCGATCAGTTCCTTTATTGCTTCACGCAAGGCGTCGTCGTTTTGATCTGCGGTTTCTCGCAAGAAGGAATGATCGAACGTGCGGCCGAGCACCGCGGCGATTTGGGCGACGGTTCGGCTGCCGGATAGCCGGTCCAAACGCGCGGTCAAAATTTCGTTCAACGATGCCGGCAGCTCCCAGCCGTGATCGTCTTCTGCGGCGAACTCTGCGGACGTAGCGTCTTCAGTCGCTTGGGTCTCGAGCACCGAATGCGTCAGTTCTTCCAGGAACAGTGGATTACCGCCGGCCTTGGCAATGATTTGCCGGATCACCGCGGCCGGCAGCGGCTGTTCGCCGGCCAGGGTATCGATGATTTCCTGGCATTCCGCCTCCGACAAGATATCGAGTTCGATGCGCCGCCGATCGCTTTTCGATGGCCAATGCTCGGCCGCTTCCGGCCGCATTGTCACCAGCACCATCAACGCGTTCACCCGCGCGTCGGCTGCCAAGCGGTCGAAGAACTCGATCGTGGTCGCGTCGGCCCAGTGGAAATCTTCCAGTTGAACCAGGGTCGGGCGTTCGCCGGCTCTGGCAAACAGGATGCCTTGTAAGGCACCGAGCAAGGCTTCTCGCCGTTCATCCGGCGCCATATGGGCGATCGGCAGGATCGCTTCGCCTTCGAAGGCCAGCAAGTCGGCGAACAGGGCCATCGTCACCGGGTCTTTGTCGCCGCCGACGAAATGGCCCAAACGCACGAGCCGTGCCTCGGCCGCCGTATCTTGGGCACCACCGACCTCCGCCTCGATGAAATCGATGATCGGTTGCAAGGTGCTGTTGGTGGATAGCGGCGAACATTGCAGCCGGATGATTGCCGCCTGGTCTTCGGACAGGGTCTGATCGAAGGCATGAATCAAATGGGACTTGCCGATGCCGGCTTCGCCGATGACGGCGATCGCCATGCCGGCGCCGCGGACCGTCGACTGCCAGATCGACACCAGTTGATCGAGTTCGCGATGGCGGCCGAGAAACGCCGAGCGGGTGCGCCCGAGGGCTTCGAACCGGTCGCGAATGAGCCCGGCCTTGAGCACCCGGAAAGCCGGCAATGGTTGTTCGAAGCCTTTGAGTTGGACCGGCCCCAAGTCTTCGAACTCGAACAGCGAGCCGGCCAGGCCGTGTGAGGTTTCATCGACGATAAGGCCGTTCGGCGGCGCCAGTTCCTGCAGGCGCGCGGCGAGATTGGGCGTCGCGCCGACCGCATCGATGCGTGTGCCCTCTGCGCTCGGCGTCAAATGACCGACGATGACCGACCCGGTGGCAATGCCGATCCGGACCTTGAGATCCAACGGCGCGCCTTTGCCCGCCGGAAACGCGGTCGCCGCCATTTTTTCGGCGATCGCCAAGCCGGCGCCCAGCGCTTTCTCGATAATGCCGTCGCCGGTCTTCGGATAACCGAACAAGACATTGAGGCCGTCGCCGGCGATGCCGGCGATATAGCCGTCGAACCGACGGACGATGTCGCTGCAAAGCCGGTAATAGGTTTGGTAGACCGTGTCTAATGCGTCAGGGTCGACTGTCGTCGCAAGTTCCGTCGAGCCGACGAGGTCGCAAAACATGATGGTGATTTGCCGGCGCTCGCGATCCTGCGGCGCTTCGACCGCAGGGGTCGGTGCCGGCGGCCGTTCGGCGACGATTGCCGTGGCGCGGGTGCTGATGGCTTTAAGGATTTTCTTCCGGTGGCCGAGAGACACGCCCAATTCGCGCAAATCCTCGTCGGTCAGGTCAAACAGTGTTTCACCGTCGATGTCGTTGTCGGCGAACGCCGACGCGTAGCGCTCCAAGTCGATCGCCGATAGCCAAGCACGAACATCTGTGTCCGGTGAACCTGTCATCTGTACCCGCGTTTTCGATCTATATCAATTGTCGAAATTCTCGCGACTAATACGCGCTAGTTGTTGCATCACGCGCCTTGACGCACCTATAGAAGAACGCAGCGTGACCCGAGCGAAGCGGCTAAATATGATACAACGAAAAGTAGGGCTCTGTCGCCTGTTTCGTCCGAGCGGCTAATACCAACCTGCGGTGATAGGAACCCATTTGATGGCGGAAAAGAGTTCAGTCCAGAAGGCACGGCGCGCAGCGCGATGCTCCTTAAACAAGGGCTATCCCTTGTTTAAGCGGGCAAGCGTCGTAACGCACTGGCTGGGCTATTTTTCCCCACCGAAGGCCGGGTTCTTTTGCGCAGTGGCGGCGTCGCGCTGCTTATCCGATACCCCACATCGCATGGCCCAACGCGACGCCGCCACTGCGCAAAAGAATTCCGGTCAAATGGGTCCCTATCACCGCAGGTTGGTATGAGTCAGTCCTTGCGGACGGCTTCGACCTCGGGCCGTTCCGCGTCGCCGCGAAACACGGAAAAGAAATCGAAGCCTTCGTCGGCCAGATTGGCGATTTGCCGGCCGAGTTTGCGCTGGCGCGGCAGCAAGGTCGCCGCATAACCGTCGGCGCGTAGCGCCCGGGCGGCGGCCAGGACGGCCGGCAGCGGATCGTTGTCGGCGACGATGACGGCGAGGCGGCGGCCGGCATCGCCGTCGGCGAGGCCTTCCTCCATCAGGATGGTGATCACCCTCTCGAAGCCAATGGAGAAGCCGCAGGCCGGCACCTCGGTGCCGATCATGCGCCCGATCATGCGATCGTAGCGGCCGCCGCCGGCGATCGAAAACGGATAATCGCCATATTGAATTTCGAAGATCTGGCCGGTGTAGTAGCCCATGCCGCGCACCAGGGTCGGGTCATACTCGACCGTATAGCGGCCGTCGGCTGCCGCCGTCACCGCCTCGGCGACATTTTCCAGCGCCTGAAAGGCATCGCGGTCGATGCTTTCCGGCAAAGCCGCCGCCGCGGCCTGGAGCCCGGTCGCGTCTCGCGGCATGGCGTCGAGCATGGTCATGATGGCGGCGATCGCGGCGGCCGGGTGACCGGCGGCGGTAAGCTCGGCGCCGACGCCATCGGTGCCGATCTTGTCGAGCTTGTCCAGGGTGACGAAGATGCCGTCGTGCGCGGCCGTATCGAACCCCGCCGCCGCTGCCATGCCCGATAGGATCTTGCGATCGTTGATACGGATCGTGAAATCCTTGAATCCCACAGCGACCAGCGCCTCCGAGGTGGCCTCCAGCAATTCCGCTTCACACAGCTCCGAGCCGACACCGATCATATCGATGTCGCACTGGGTGAATTGCCGGAAGCGGCCGCGTTGCGGACGTTCGGCGCGCCAGACCGAACCGAGCTGGATCGACTTGAAGACGCGCGGCAGGTTGCTGCGGTTGTTGGCGTAGTAGCGGGTGAGGGGGACTGTCAGATCGAAGCGCAGGCCGAGGTCGACGAGATCCTCGGCGGCGATGTCGCGACGGTCGAGATCGAGCTTTTCGCCGCGCTTCAAGATCTTGTAGATCAGTTTCTCGTTCTCGCCGCCTTGGCCACCGGTCAATAGCCCGATCGATTCAAGCGCCGGCGTTTCGATGTGGCTGAAGCCATATTGGCGGTAAACGGCGAGAATGCGGGCGATCGCGAAATCCCGGATTTCGGTTTCCTGTGGCAGGATATCGCGCATGCCGCGCGGCGGCGAAGTGTTGAAGTTCATGGCTTGAAACGGATCGGGATTGTGGAAACTGCCGGTGTTTTACTTGGCTTTGCCAGGTCTGTCCAATGCTCGGCCAACCGCTCGTTCAACCGCCGTCAGGGGCGCATGCCGAAAGCGCGTTTACCAGGCGTTCTAAGCGGTGCCGCGAGGTTGGCAAATTCACACAATAGCGGCCGACTGTCGCGTGGATCGATCAGCTCTTCGACGCCATAGCGCTCCGCCGTACGGAATGGATTGCGCACGCGATCGAGTCTTTCGTAAATGTCGGCGCGTAGCGCCGCCGGATCCTCGGCAGCGGCGAGATCCGCCTTATAGGCGGCCTCGATGCCGCCCTCGACCGGCAACGAGCCCCAATCTCCCGACGGCCAGGCATAGCGGTATTGGAACCGCGCGGCATTGGAATGGGCGGCGCCGGCGACGCCGAATGCCTTGCGGATCAGGATCGAACACCAGGGCACGGTCGCCTGATAAATCGCCGACAAGGCCCGGGCGCCGTGGCGGATGGTTGCCGCCTTCTCGGCCTCGCGGCCAATCAGGAAACCCGGACAATCGACCAGATGCACGACCGGTAAATGAAAGCTCTCGGCGAAGTCGACGAAGCGGGTGATCTTGAGCGCACCGTCGGCGGTCCAGGCGCCGCCGTAGATATACGGATCGGAGGCCATGACGGCGACCGGCCAGCCGTCCAGCCGGGCCAGACCGGTAATTATCGAGCGGCCATAATTGCGGCCGATTTCGAAAAACGAGCCTTGGTCGATTACCGCCTCGACGATCGGCCGCATCTTGTAGACCCGGCGGCGGTCGTGGGGCACGGCCTTGATCAGGCGGTCCTCCCGGCGCTCGGTCGGATCGCTGCACTCGCCGCGCGGCGGCAGGCCATGCACGGACGGCGGCAAGTAGGACAGGAATTGCTTGGTCCGCTCGAAGGCTTCTTCCTCGCTCTCGACCTCGTCGTCGATGGCGCCGTTCTGGGTATGGATGTCGCTGCCGCCCAAGCCCTCCTTGTCGACCGCTTCGCCGACGCCGGCAACCACCGGCGGGCCGGCGACGAACAGCTGCGACTTGCCTTTGACCATCAAGGAATAGTGGCTGGTAACCGCGCGCGCCGCGCCGAGCCCGGCGACCGGCCCGAGCGCCAGCGATACCACCGGTACTGTTTCCATATTGGCGACGACGAAATGCCAGCCCGGATTGGCCGGCACGTAGGTATAGCCGTCGGTCTCAAGGGACTTTACCGAGCCGCCGCCGCCGGTGCCTTCGATCAGGCGGACGATCGGCAGGCGGAGTTCCATCGCCATTTGTTCCGCGGCGATCTGCTTGGCATGGATCGCGGCGTCGGCGGCACCGCCGCGAACGGTGAAATCGTCAGCCGCGATGACCACCGGCCGACCATCGATGCGGCCGCGGCCGAACAGCGAGTTCGCCGCCGCCAGATCGACCAGATTGCCGTCGTCGTCATAGGTCGCGCGACCGGAAATGGCGCCGGTTTCATGAAAGCTGCCGGCATCAAGCAAGCGATCAAGGCGTTCGCGCACGGTGTAGCGGCCGGCATCGTGCTGGCGTTTGATTTTGTCCGGCCCGCCCATGCGTCGCGCCAGTGCCTCGCGGCTGCGCAATTCGTCGATTTCTTTTTGCCAGCTCATGGTGGCTTCTCATCTCGGTTGGAGCAAACAGGCTCGTCTGATCACTTAACTGCTGGCACCACTCAATCGCGCAATCGTCGGATCGTCGATGCCGACGCGGCGCGCCGCTTCGATAATCGATTGCCAGGTCGTTTCATCCAAGGGCAGGCCGTTGGCGCGCCGATCGGCCAGGCGCTGGCGCTCCGGCTCGCCCGGCAGCAGGATTTCCGAATGCCCGGCGATCGGCGGTGACGCCTTCACCCAGCGGGTGAAACGATCGGTTTCCTGCTGAAAGGCCTCGTTGTCGGTGAACCGTTCCGGATCGATATAGATCGAGGTCATGTTATTGACCAGCTGCTTGGTCTCCGGCGCGGTGCAGCCACCGCCGGACAACAGGCCGGCCAACAAATCGGTCATCAGGCAGAGCCCCGAGCCTTTGTGCAGGCCAAAAGTCGTGATCGCGCCCGGCGGATCGGTATAGAGCGCCGCCGGATCCGTGGTCTCAAGGCCGGCATGATCGATCAGCACGCCGGGCGGCATGGTATCGCCTTTGTTGTTGGCGACGAAAACCTTGCCCTCGGCGACAAAGGAGGTCGCGGCGTCGAAAATGATCGGCTCTTGGCCTTGCCGCGGCAGGCCGATTGCGATCGGATTGGTCGACAGGCGCGCGTCAGTGCCGCCATAGGGCGCCACCTTCATGCCAGCGCCAGTCGTATTGACGAAATGAATCGATAGAATGCCCGCCGCCGCCGCGCGTTCCGCCCAGGCGCCGATACGGCCAAGATGGGCGACATTGCGAAACGCGACCATGGCGACGCCGCCCTGCCGCGCTTTGTCGATGCCGATATCGACCGCCGCGCCGCCCGTCGACTGACCGTATCCCATATTGCCATCGACGACCGCGAATGCCGGGGCGTCGAGCACGACGGTAATTTCCTGGTTCGGCACAACATTGTCGGCTTGCAAATACTCGACGTAGCGAATGATGCGGGAGACACCGTGGGAATCGTGTCCGGTCAGGTTGGCCTCGACCAGATGCTCGGCGATCTGCCGCGCTTCTTCCGCCGTGCTGCCGCCTTGTTCAAAGATCGCCGCCGCGAAATCCGTAAGACGCCGAGAATCGATTTGCATGGGCTTCTTCTTTCTGTGGGTACTGGCGATTAGGCGGTCGATTGTCTGGATCGCCGGTGCCTTGTCAACGGCGCCCGGCCGGCGCTACGACGCGACCGGCTCGGTCCACTCGCTGCAGAGCTCTGCCGCTGTTGGCCGCGGCAAATCGGGCGCTTCCATGGTAGGCGTGCCAAGATAGACAAAAGCGGCAATGACGTCGTCGGAATTTAGGCCCAGCGCTTTCTTGACCTGCGGGTCATAGGCATTGGCGCCGGTCAGCAAGATGCCGCCGAAGCCGAGCGCTTGCGCGGTGAGGATCATGGAATGCGCGGCGACACCGGCCGACACCACCTGTTCGATCACCGGTACCTTGGGATGATCCGGTTGCGGCGTGGCGACGACGGCGACGATGAGCGGCGAGCGCATTGGCCGCTCCAGTTCCTTTTTGATGGCGCCCGGTACGGCGTCGGGTTCGCGGGTGCGCAATGCGTCGGCGAAGACTTCGCCGAGCTGCACCCGCGCCTCGCCCCGAATAACAAGGAAACGCCACGGGCGGATGCGGCCATGGTCGGGGGCGCGGCACGCCGCGGCCAGGATCTTTTCTAGGTCAGCGCCTTCCGGCGCCGGTTCGGTCTGCAGACGCGGCGGCACGGAGGCTCGGTTCAGCAACAGGTCGAGGGCATCCATTTGGCAATTATTCCCTTTTTCGATGGCGGCTTCATCATGCAATATAGGTCGGGGATCGCGAAGAGGCGACCGCCGGGGCGGCGGTGCCCGAATATAGGGACAAAAGGACCGGATCATGGCGAAGCAAGAACTGAAAACCATGTTGGCGGAAGCCAACGCGTCGATCGAAACCCTTCCCGCGGAGGCCGCCATCGGCCTGGTCGACGATCCCGGCGTCACCTTTGTCGATGTGCGCGAGGTGGCGGAAACCCTGAAATCGGGCATGGCCAAAGGGGCCATCAACGCGCCCCGCGGCTTTCTCGAGTTCATCGTCGATCCCGCCGGGCCGATGCACAATCCGGTATTCTCGCCGGACCGGCGCTACGTGCTCTATTGCGGCTCCGGCGGCCGCTCCGCCCTGGCCGGCAAGACCCTGACGGACATGGGCTTCGCCAACGTCAGCCACATCGCCGGCGGCTTCGGCGCGTGGCAGTCGGCCGGCGGTCCGCTTGCCGGTTAAGCGGCCTCGGCCGGCAGCAGGCGGTGATCCTGGAGAATGTTCTGCCAGAGCCGCCGGGTTTCCGGTTGCATCGGGCAGATCGGCGCGCGGAACACTTCCTCGAGCTTGCCTTGCATGGCCAGAGCGGTCTTGACCGGGATCGGATTGCCTTCCAGGAAACAGCCTCTGGCCAGTGGCAGCAACTGATAGTGGAGGCGGCGGGCGCGGTGCAGGTCGCCGACCAGGACCGCGTCGACCAACGACTTGACGGCCCTCGGCACAAGATTGGCCAGCGTCGATATGACGCCGTCGCCGCCGTGACAGAGCAAGGCGAAATCGAGATGGTCGGAGCCGCAGAGCACGGCGAAGTCGTCCGGCGTCCGGTCGATGATCGTCATGATCTGGTCGATGTCGTCGCTCGCTTCCTTGACGCCGACGATGCAGGGATGGCCGCTTAAGCTGACCAGCGTGTCGGTTTCGATGTTGATGCCGGTTCGCCCGGCGATATTGTAGACGATCTGCGGCACGCCGACGGCTTCGGCAACCGCCTCGAAATGCTGGCGAATACCCATCTGCGTCGGCTTGCTGTAGTAGGGACAGAGCACCAACAATCCGTCGACGCCCATGGCTTCGGCGCGCTTCGCTTGTTCGATCGTGCGTTTGGTGTCGTTGGATCCGACGCCGGCGATCACCATGGTCTTGGATTTGGCGCGTTCCAAGGTGAAAGCGACGATTTGGTCGAATTCCGCGGCATCGATGGTCGGGCTTTCACCGGTCGTGCCGAGCATCACCAGGCCTTCGACGCCGGCCGAAAGCTGGTCTGTGATCAATCCGCCGAGGGCGGGGAAATCAATGGCGCCGGCCCTGGTGAAGGGCGTGAGCAGCGGCGTAAAGGTGCCGCGTAGCGACTGAGCCATGAAACGCTTCCTGTTATTGTCGTTCACACGCCGCGGACATTAGCGGTTCTCGTGAGGTTGTTGAAATAATTATATAAAACTGTCGATTTTTACGATTATCTGTTATATTTATAACAATGATCCGTATATCCGATGCCTTGACCGGCCTGATTCGGGGCAATCCGTTCCTCGAATTCGGCTTCCATCACCGATTGTTCAATCTCACCCGGCTTGCCAATTATCTGCATCCGCATTTGGAGGCACGGACCAAGAAGCCGGTGCAGGTCAGTGCCATCACCATGAACCTGTCGCGGCTGCAGCGTCGTCTTGCCGCGACGACACCGACGCCGGAACAGTTCGTTATTCAAAATGTCTCGATAAATTCCGCGCTCTGCACGGCGACCTACGCCAAAAGCCCGGACATCCACACCGCGTTGAGCGCCTTGTCCGGCGAGATCCATCGGCTGAACGGTTTCTGCAGCCTGGCGCAGGGGCCGCATGAAATCACCATCATTATCGATGGCCGGTATCGGCCGTTGCTCAGGCAAAACGTGGCGGCAGCGCCGCTCTACGATCACGATCGTATCGCCTCGGTGGCGGTACAGTTCGGCGCCTCTTACACCGACGTACCCGGCATGCTTTACATGTTGCTGCAATGCGTCGCCTTGCAGAACGTCAATCTGATCGAAATCGCGTCGACCTACACGGAAATCATCTTTTTTGTCGATGAATCCGACACTCAAACGATTTTCGACGCGTTCTACCGAAATTTCCTAGTGCGCCGGGATTCACGGTAAGTCCGTGCGGCCGGTGCGTCGGTCGGCGATAACCGGCCGCTCCGGCGGTGTGGTGTCGACGATGGTCGTGGCTTCCAGTATCAGCCGTTCAGCGACGTCGGCGTCGGTTTCATTGCGTGCCAGAATTTGCGCGATCGGCCGGCGCGGGCCAGTTCGAAAGCCCGGGCCTTCGACGCCGACCAGACCGACCGCCGGGTCGATGACGTCGGCCGCCTGCCGCCGGCCGCCACCCAGTTCCATGACCGCGAGCCCGATCCGGCGGGTATCCACCGCACCGATAAACCCACGCCGCGGGGCAATGACATCGCGGCGGAGCGGCGCCGTCGGCAAATGCTTGTCCGGCGCTTCCAGCAGATCCGCCGGGCCGCCTAGGGCCGACACCATGGCCGCGAAGCGTTCCGCCGCCGTGCCCGATCGCAAGGCGCCGTCAACCGCGTGCGGTGCGGCTTCCCTGTCGCACAGCCCGCCAAGGACCAAAAGCTCGGCGGCCAAAGCTTTGGTCACCTGATAGAGCCGGCCGTCGGTGGTGCTGCCCGCCAGCATATCGATGGCCTCCCGGACTTCGACACCATTGCCAGCGGTGCGGCCCAAGACCTGGTTCATGTCGGTCAATAGGGCAGTTATGGCCAGCCCGGCGCCATTGGCGACGGCGACGATGCTATCGGCGAGCCGTTTGGCCGCGTCGAGATCCGGCAAAAACGCGCCCGAGCCGAATTTCACGTCCATCACCAAGGCATCGAGCCCGGCCGCCAGCTTTTTTGATAGAATCGACGCGGTAATCAGTGGGATCGATTCGACCGTCGCGGTCACGTCCCGGATCGCATAAAGCCGTCGATCGGCCGGCGCCAGATCGTCGGTCTGGCCGATGATGGCGCATCCGACCCGCGCCACGGTCTGGCGAAAATGCTCCAAACTCGGATCGCAGCGATAGCCGGGTATGGCCTCCAATTTATCCAGCGTGCCGCCGGTGTGGCCCAGCCCTCGACCTGAAATCATCGGACAAAAACCGCCGCAGGCGGCAATCACCGGCGCCAGGATGAGGCTGATTTTGTCGCCGACGCCGCCGGTCGAATGCTTGTCGATGACCGGACCGCCGAGATCCATGCCCGACCAGGCCAAGACCGTTCCCGATCGCATCATCGCCTTGGTCAACGCCACGCGTTCGGCCATCGTCATGCCGCGAAAGAACACGGCCATGGCGAACGCCGCGATCTGTCCTTCGGTCACCCCGCCGGCGGTCAATTCTTCGACCATAAAGGCAATTTCCGATTCCGACAGGATATCGCCGTCCCGCTTCCGGCGGATGATTTCTTGGGGAAAATACCGTTTGACGGTCAATTATCAGCCTCTAATGCTCTTCATTCGAGTTTTCGTCGCAAATTCATGCGGTTCCGAAGCGCCCATTAACTATTAATCAATGGCAAAAAAATAAAACCATAGCGGAAAGGGACCTTCAGGGCATAGCCCGCGTAGGAGGGTTCTGGGCGTCCGAATGCGGAGAAAAAGGTGCAAATTCCGGGCATAGCCACGGATCGCTCGGCAGCGGTGGGGTCAGTAACCAGGTCCACGCTGCCACAATTGACGGATTGGCGCGCATCGGTGCTGTTGGCATCGTTGACGGTCAATATCCTGTCGCTTGGTCTGCCGATCGTCATTCTTCAAGTCTACGACCGAATTGTCCCCAACGCATCCACGGAAACGCTGGGTTTTCTGGTCCTGGGTTTGGCCGTTGCCATGGTGTTCGACGGCTTGTTGCGGGTCGGCCGGGCCTATATGTCGGGTTGGACCGGTGCGCGGTTCGAGCATGCCGCCGGCTGCTTGGCGGTTAACCGATTGCTCGGCGCCGATCTCCGATCCAGCGAAAAAGATCCGATCGGTGTCCAGCTCGATCGGCTGAATGCCGTCGATACGCTGCGGGATTTCTACACCGCCCAAGCGCCGTTGGTTCTGGTTGATCTGCCGTTTGTCGTCCTCTTTCTCATCCTGATTTATGCCATCGCCGGCCCGCTGGTTTTCGTGCCCTTGGCCATATTGGCCCTTTTGGCAATCATGGCGGCGTTCTACGGTGACCGACTGCGCGATGCCATCACCCAGCGCGCGACCATGGACGAGCGCCGCTACAGCTTCGTTATCGAGATGCTGACGGGTATTCACACGGTCAAGTCCATGGCCATGGAAACGCTGATGCTGCGGCGTTACGAGCGCCTCGTCGAATCGGCATCGCAAAGCATTTATGACGCCACATTTTCCAGCAATATGAGCCTGGGCTTCGGCATTCTCGCGAGCCAGATCACCATGGTGGCCGTTTCGGCCTCGGGAAGCGTTCTGGTCGTCCAGGGCGATCTTTCCGTCGGTGGCTTGGCGGCATGCACGCTGCTGGCTGGCCGAACCATGCAACCGCTCATGCGCGCCATGGGCATTTGGCGCCAGTTCCAAGCGGCACGCGTTGGCCAGGACCGTTTGGCCAGCCTCTACGCCCTGGAGGCGGAGGGCGGTGAACAAACCGAAGCGCCGGAAGAGCTCCAGGGTCATATCGAGATCCGCGACGTCCGCTTCGGCTACGATCGCGAAGAAGGCCAGCGGCCGATGTTCGATGGGGTTTCGTTCGAAGCGTGCGCCGGGGAAACCATTGGCATTCGCGGCGGCAACGGCGTCGGCAAATCGACGTTGTTGTGGTTGCTGACCGGAGCGCTCCGCCCGGACGCCGGCCAGGTGCTGTTTGATGGCCGCGACGCCGCGGACTGGAATCCGCTGGCGCTGCGTGACCAAATCGCCTACGTGCCGCAAAAAGGTGTGCTTTTCGAAGGCACCTTGATGGACAATCTGACCATGTTCCGATCGAACGAGTTGGGCGACAAAGCGGCTGAAATGGCCGAACGTCTGGGGTTGGACACGGTCATCGCCCAAATGCCGCGCGGCTTCGAGACCCGCACCGGCGACACCACGGTTGAGAGCCTGCCGGGCGGCGTTCGCCAGCAAATCGCGATCGTGCGGTCCTTATTGGACGACAAGCGCATCATCCTGTTCGATGAAGCCAACACCTCACTGGACCGGCGGGCCGATGCCAGGCTTCAGGAAATGCTGAAGGCGGAACATGGCCGGCGCACTATGATCCTGGTTTCCTATCGGCCGTCCGTTTTGAAGCTCGCCGATCGGATTTACGAGTTGGCGAACGGTCGACTGGTGGAGGTGGCCGACAACAGGCCATCGGCGCATCCGGAACCGATTCCGGAATCCCAGGCCGTGAAACTCAAACGCGCGCTCAAGCCACGGGCGCGCGTCGCGGCGGAAAGGGCCGCGCAGGCCGACCAGGCCAACGCCAACAACGAAAAAGTAGCGATGCCAAAAGCGCAAGGCAAAGCGGGTAGCGGATGATGCAGGCGACGACCACCGCAGGGCCGCTATTGGCGGAGCATTATCGGCCGCTTGACGCCGTACTTCGGTCGGGCAAGATCGGCGGCTTCGAGGCCGTGTCCGATTATGCCGCCTGTTTGATGCCTTTGCTCAACGCGCTCGGGTGGCGCGGATCGCTTCGGCATTTGGTCGAAGCCATGCCGCATTTCGCCAATACCCTGGACCTGGTTGGCGTGCGCAATGTACTGGCCGCGCTCAACTATCAAAGCCGCGCTGCGAAAATTACGCTGCCTGAAATCGATCCCCGGCTGCTGCCCTGCCTATTCGTGCCGCGCCAGGGATCTCCCATCGTCATATTGGCAGCCACGCCCGAAGGGCTGCGTATCTTCGACGGCGACACCGGCAGCGAGCGGATCCTATCGGCCAAACGGGTAAAAGGAACGGCCTACCTGGTTGATCTCGCGGGCGCTGAGCAATTGGCGCAGACCGCGACGCGCGGCGATTGGGTCGAAATGTTGGCGCGTCGTTTCAAGCCGCTGTTCCTACGCATGCTTGGTATCACGTTCGCGCTCAATCTGTTGGCGCTGGTGGTGCCGCTGTTTGTCATGAACGTCTATGACAAAGTCATCGGCAACGCGTCTTTGGGCATGCTGCAGCTGTTGTTGGCCGGCGTCATTCTGGCGTTGGTTTGCGATCTCGGCCTGCGCTTCGTGCGGGCGCGAATTTTGGCCTACGTGGCGGCACGCGTGACATCGCTGGTCGGTGCCGCGACCTTCCGCCAGATCCTGTTTTTGCCGGCGGCGTACACCGAGATGGCGCCGACCAGCGCTCAGGTCACGCGCCTTAAAGAGTTCGAATCGGTTCGTGATTTCTTCACCGGTCCGTTTGCAACGGTCGGCCTTGAATTGCCGTTTGTGCTGATATTCATCGGCGTGATCGGCTGGTTGGCGGGGCCGCTGGCGACCGTGCCGGTGGTCATGCTGGTCTGTTTTCTGGCCGCCGGCCTGGTTTTGGTGCCGTCCATGAAGCGCCGGGCAAGCCAGTCCAGCAAGGCGCGATCGGCGCGCCAGAGTTTCGTTGTCGAGACGTTGCAGAATCTGCGGACGATCAAGCAATTGTCGGCGGAACATATTTGGGCCGAGCGTTACCGGCAATTTTCCGCCGAAGCCGCGCTCAGTAATTTTCATGCTGCCCAAATAACCTTTCTCATGCAGACGATCGCCCATGTCATCATGATGGCGGCCGGCATCGCCACCCTGGCGATCGGTACGTTGCAAGTCATGAGTGGCGACATGACCGTCGGCGCGCTGATTGCCACCATGGCCTTGGTTTGGCGGGTCTTGTCGCCGCTGC
>Ga0315336_1001825_pt1 | contig 36986 bp, 38 predicted proteins | sample ASW5metaG_FD_204512 | JGI IMG/M metagenome (GOLD analysis project Ga0315336, IMG submission 204512) | Ammonia-oxidizing marine archaeal communities from Monterey Bay, California, United States - ASW #5 | ecosystem: Environmental > Aquatic > Marine > Intertidal zone | place: USA: California... | reverse complement strand
AATTTATTAACGAATTTTTACAGGTAGCAAGAATTTCTGATTTATGCATAATTGTTATAGAGCCCGTTAAAGAAAAAATCTTATCTCTTGTTCCTTACTTTTACTATTTAAATAAAATGAACATTCCCCATATTTTGTTTATTAACAAAGTTGATAGTTACAATTTTGATATCAAAGATCTCTTAGGATCAATACAAGAATATTCACCTCGTCCATTAGTAATAAGACAGATACCTATTCGAGAAGAGGATAAAATTGTTGGAGCTGCTGATGTTATTCATGAAAGAGCATACACATATCAAAAAGATAAACCTTCACAAATAGTTAAAATACCAGAACAGCTTTCTTCAGCTCGTGAAGAAATTCGAGATAAACTTCTTGAAACTTTAGCTGATTTTGACGATGCACTAATGGAAAAAATTATAGAAGATGTTCCAACTTCAACTGAAGAGGTTTATGAAAATTTAAAAAAAGATATAGCTTCTAATAAAATTGTTGAAGTACTTACTGGATCGGCGGAAAATGAAACTGGTATTCGTCGTTTATTAAAAAGTATCAGACATGATTGCCCGTCTCATGAGAAAACAATTAAAAGAAATGGGCTTAAAATTACAAATGATACTACATGTGTACAAGTTTTTAAAACAAATCATATTCCTCATCGTGGAAAACAAAGTATTATTCGAATTTGGTCTGGTGAATTACAAGAAGGGAACACCTTGCAAGGTAGTATTCGTTTACAAGGTTTGTTCTCTTTTAAAGGAAAAGAATTGTTAAAAATTTCCAATGCCAAAGCAGGAGACATAATTGGTTTATCTCGTATAGACTCAATTAAAACAGGCGATTTGATATATGATGAAGAAAAAGAAGTAAAACGGGATAATAATCTACCAATTTCTCCACAACCTATTTTTGCAAAAGCTATAAGGACGACAAAAAGGGAAGAAGATGTTAAATTATCAGAAGCATTAAAAGAAATTATAGAAACTGATTCCTCTTATGTTATTGAACGTAATACGATAACTCAACAATTATTAATTTGGGGACAAGGAGAAATTCATTTACGGGTAGCTGTAAACAAACTAAAAAATAATTATAAAATTGAAACAACAGAAGAAAAAATAAATTTTGCTTTTCAAGAAACTATTAAGGATAGTGTTTCTGATCATATTACGACTCATAAAAAACAATCTGGAGGAGCTGGACAGTATGCTAGAGTTGTTGTAGATGTAAAACCTTTGCCAAGAGGAGAATTTTTTAAATTTGAAAATAAAATTGTAGGTGGAGTTATTCCAAAAACTTATATTCCTTCTGTAGAAAAAGGATGCAAAGAAAGTATGCAAAAAGGACCACTTGGTTTTCCTGTAACAGATGTACAGGTTACTTTAAAGGATGGCAAAACCCATGATGTTGATTCAAATTCAAATTCATTTCATATTGCAGGCATTAAGGCTTTAAGAGAAACATTAGAAAGCTGTAAACCAATTTTACTTGAACCATATCATAAGGTAAGATTTCTAATACCTTCTAGAGATATTAATAATATTTATACTTTAGTTACTAGTAAAAGAGGAATGATTCAGGAAAACCAACAAAAAGAAGGATGGTTTGGTTTTGAAGTTTTGGAAGCAGAAATACCTGGCTGTGAAATATTAAATTTAATTATTGAGGTAAAAAGCCTTACGGAAGGTCTAGGATCATTTGAACATGAGTTTGAACGAATGAAAACTGTACAAAATAAACAACTCTCAGATAGTTTGATTAGCGAATATTCATCAAAAGAAAAAACTGAATAAAAAAGAAATTTTTACTGTTAACATTTCTCTTAGTTATTGGTGAAATATTGTAATGAAAAAATAACTATATTATTTATATATTATAATTAAATGTTAAATATACAGGAACCAAAAGAAGCAAGGAAAATAATTAGAAATAACCAATATGATAAACAAACAGCCGGTACAGCAAGTCAATATGTGCAGGGTAACGTTTGTATTTTACCAAGTAAATATTCAAAAAACTTTGCAACCTTTTGTAAATTAAATCCTAAACCATGTCCATTAATTGGACTTGGAGAAAAAGGAGATCCTAGATTAAGAAATTTAGGTGATATTGATATCAGAACAGATGTTCCAAAATACAGAGTTTGGAGAAATGGTAAAATTGTAGATGAGCCTTTAGATATAAAAAAATACTGGTATGAAGATTTAGTAACTTTTGTCTTAGGATGTTCCATGTCTTTTGAACTACCTTTAATTGAGGCCGGAATCGAAATTCAACATATAAAAAATAACTCAACCGTACCAATGTACAAAACAAACATTGATTGCAAACCTGTAGGTCAATTTATTGGAAAGATGGTTGTTTCTATGAGGCCACTTTCTATAAAAGATACAATTAGATGCATCGAAATTTGTTCTAAATTTCCCTCCGTTCATGGTGCGCCAATTCATTTTGGTAATCCTGATGAAATTGGCGTGAAAGATATCATGAATCCAGAATATGGAGATCCACCTAAATCTTTTAAAGATAATGAAATCCCGGTTTTTTGGGCTTGTGGAGTTACGCCTCAATTAATTTTAGAAAAATCAAAACCAGATTTCTGTATTACTCATAAACCAGGTTGTATGTTAATTACTGATAAGTTAAATTCAGATTTAGCAACTTCTTAAGTGCTATCCTAAGAATACTTTTTTAAGTTTTTCACTGTTTAAAATATAATCTGATTTTCCTTCTATGACTAGATGACCACTTTCAAGTACGTATCCTCGATCAGCCATGTTTAAAGCTAGTTTTACATTTTGTTCTACAAATAAAATTGCAATTCCTTTATTCACAATATTATTAAAAATTTCTTTTATTTTTTCAATCATTTTTGGAGACAAACCTAAAAAAGGTTCATCTACCATTAACAGTTTTGGAATTCCCATCAAACCTCTTGCAATTGCTAACATTTGCTGTTCTCCTCCAGACATAGTATGTGCAAGCTGATTCGATCTATCAGCTAATATTGGAAACATTATATAAACTTCATCCAATGTTTTTTCTTTTTGTATTTTAGCCTCACCATGCCAAGCTCCCAGAAGAAGATTTTGTTTCACAGTTAAGAAAGGGAAAACTCTTCGTCTTTCTAAAACATGTGATATTCCTAATTTAGTTCTCATGTAGGTAGGAAATAAATGGATTTTTTTATTGTCAAACAATACTTCTCCATTTTTTGGTTGAATTAAATTACTTATTGAATTTAATATTGTACTTTTCCCAGATCCATTAGGACCCAGTAATGCTACCATTTCACCTTCATCAATTGATATTGAAACATTCCAAATTACTTGGAAATCATCATATGCAACATCAATGTTATTAACTTGTAGTAGCATTAACTCCTCCAAGATAAGCATCAATTACTTTTTCATTTAGTTGCACATTTTTTGGTTTGTCAAAAATTATTTTTTTTCCTTGATCTAAAGCTAATATTTTATGAGATATATCCATAATTACTCTCATATTGTGTTCAATTGTTAAAATAGTAACACCTAATTTATTTAATTTTTTAATAAGCTCTACTAATCCTGGAACTGTTTTTTGATCAACCCCACCTGTGACTTCATCCATCATTAATAATTTTGGCTCTGTTGCCATCGCTCTTGCTAATTCTAATCTTTTACGTTGACCTGTAGAAAGTTCTTTTGCAAAATGGTGACGTTTATCTATTAAATCAACAAAATCAATCATCTCTAATGCTTTATCTCTTGCTTGATTTAAATTAATACCTGTAGCTAGAGCTCCGATCATCACATTCTCTAAAAGAGTTTGATCAAGAAAAGGTTTGAGTTTTTGAAATGTTCTTCCAATACCTAAAGAAGATATTAAATCTGGACGCAAATTAAGAATGCTTTTGCCATTAAATTTAATTCCTCCTGTATCAGGTTTGGTATAGCCAGTAATTAAATCAAATAATGTAGACTTACCAGCACCATTGGGTCCTATAATACCAATGATTTCTCCAGAACTAGCTTCAAAGGAAATATTGTTATTTGCTATTATTCCTCCAAAGGATTTGCTTAAATTTTCAACTTTTAAGATATTGGTCATCAGAATTTTTTTCTTTCAAGGATTTTTTTTGGAAAAAAAGAAATCAGCCCACTAGGTCGAAAAATACAAATTAACATTATTAAAATACCATAAATTATTAAATCAACGGAACCTCCTGTACCGCCGAAAAATATTCTCGTATACTCTGAAAGTGGTATTAAGATAATTGTACCTATTAAAGGACCCCAAACATTACCTACACCACCCATAACAGCAATTAACAAAACAATTATAGAAATTTCAATGTCGAACATTCTTTCTGGTTCAATAACTAAAATATATTGTGCAAATAAACTTCCCATTGGAGACATTACTATTGCAGAAATTACAAAAGCTATAATTTTATATTTTGCAACTGGTATACCTAGACTAGCTGCTGCTTGAGGATCATCTCGAATGGCGCGTAACTTAAATCCTATTTTTGATCTATATAGGATCCAAATAGAAAAATAAGATAATAAAAAGAAAATTAAAAAAATATAATAGTAGGGGATTTTACTTTCATGAAACTGTAATGTTAACCAGGGGCTATCCCAATTTAAAGGAATCCAAAGACCTGAGGCCGCACCTATTAAATCCCATCTTTGGAAAATAGTCTGAAAACTAAATCCAATTAACAGTGTAGCAATAGCAAAATAATGTCCAGAAAGTCTTAACATTGGAATACCAATTGCTATGGCAACTAGAGAAGAAAAAAGAATTCCTACGAAGATTCCTATCCAAGGAGTAATGCCATACTCTACATAAAAAAAAGAACTCGTGTAACCTCCGATTCCAAAAAAAATAACATGACCTAAGCTTATTTGACCTGAAAACCCTGCAATAACATTCCATGATTGTGCCATTACAGCATACATAAAAATCATAATCATTAGGTGTAATTGAAAATTTGAAGGATTAATAAAAGGGAAAAAGAAAAATAAAGTTACTAGAAAAAAAATTAATGCAAAAATGAATTTGTTAGTATGCCACAAGGGTTCAAGTTTTGCATTTTGTAAATTGTTATTCATTAGTTATCTGCCAAACAATCCTTGGGGGCGATAAATTACGACTATTAAATAAATTAAAAAAACATAAAGTAACTTGTAAGAAGGATCGATCAATAAACCTCCTAAAGATTCTACTAAACCAATAATAATACCTGCTATTAAACAACCAATAATACTTCCAAAACCACCTAGAGCAACAGCTACAAAAGCAAATAGTGCAAAATGTACACCTACATCAGGAAAAATAAAAAAAAAGTTAGACATCATTGTACCTGCAATGCTTACACATGACAAACCCAATGCCCAACCTAATGCAAACATTTTATTTGAATTAATACCCAATGTTTCTGCTGCCTTGCGATCTTGCGCAGTCGCTTGTAACGCAAGTCCAGTTTCGGATTTATTTACGAATAAATATAATAGTAAAAAAGATAGCAAACATACAAGACTTGCATAAAATTGTGGTTGACCAATAAATATACCAGCAATTTCTAATCTACCTTCTAAAAGAGGATTAGCTACATTTCTAAAGTCTGGTGTCCATAAAAATTGTGCAAGAGATCGCAAAAAAACTGATAAACCAAATGTTGCACAAATTTGAACAATCATTTTTGCTTTTAAAATATATCGAATTAATAGATAATGGGTTAGAATTCCACTTATAGCTAAAATTAGCATAGTAATAGGAATTGAAATAATTGGATCTAACCCAAGTAAAGTCCATAACCAAAATGAAGAAAACATAGATAACATGAGATGTTCTCCATGTGCAAAATTTACAATTCCCATTAATCCAAAAATTAAACTTAAACCGGCTGCAATGAGTGCATAAATAAACCCCATTAATAAGCCAGAAATGATTGCTTGAATAATTATCTCAATTGTCAATTTAACCTTTCAAAATAAGGATTTAAATGTTTACATATTTTCATTCAAGTCATATGTTATTAATTTTATTCTAAGGGGAGGAAATATGAAAAAATTATTAACATGTTTTACCTTTATTGTTTGCTTTTCATTTTCACTTATTACACAAAGTAATGCAAATGAGGTAAAAATAGGAGTTCTGTATCCTTTAACTGGGCCTGTTGCTCAAGTTGGAATTGATGCAGTTGCTGCTGTAAAAACTGCTTTAGATATTATTAATAATAGTCATGATCTAGGCATACCTTTGTCGAAAGAAGAAGGTTTATCTGGTTTAAATGGTGCTAAAATTGCTATTGTTGTCGGAGATCATGGTGGAAACCAAGATACAGGTATAGCTGAAACAGAAAGAATGGTTCAAGATGAAAAAGTACACGCAATGTTTGGTGCTTATTATTCATCAGTCACTGGAGCTGCAAGTCAGGTTACTGAACGTGCCAAAATACCTTGGGTGAATGGCGAATCTACTTCACCAAAATTAACTCAAAGAGGTTTCAAATACTTCTTTAGAGTTACTCCGCATGATGGAGAGTTTACTCAATTGATGTTTGAATTCATAAATGATTTTAATAGTAAAGGTGGAAATTTAAAAACTATTGGAATTCTTCATGAAGATACTCTTTGGGGTACTGACAGTGGCTCAACTCAAGAAAAAATGGCTGGAGAACAAGGTTTTGATGTTGTAGAGAAAATTAGTTATAAAGCAAAAACAACATCTTTAAGTTCTGAAGTACAAAGGCTTAAAGCTAAAAATCCAGATGTGTTAATGCCATCATCTTATACAGCTGATGCATATCTTTTTTTAAACACAGCTCAAGAGTTGGATTACAACCCACAAATACTTGTTGCTCAAAATGCAGGATATACAGATCCTAAATTTATCGAAACAATGGGTAGTAAGGCCGAAGGAGTTATTACAAGATCTCCATTTAATACGGATTTAGCTTCTACAATTCCATTGATTGGAAAAATTAATGATTTGTTCAAAACGCATTCAGGTGGAAGAGATCTGTCTGATGTGCCTGCAAGAGCATTCACGGGATTTATGGCTTTAGCACAAGCAATTAATAATGCTGGATCAACAGATTCTGAAAAAATCAGACAAGCACTTGTTGATCTGGATATTGATTCTAGTTCTTTGATTGTTCCTTACCGAGGAGTAAAATTTGGGTCAGATGGACAAAATGAAAAAACTCGAGGAATATTAATGCAAGTTCAAAATGGTAAATACTGTACAGTCTATCCTTTTGAATTAGCTGTTTGTGAACTAAAACATCCTATGCCTACATGGGCTGAAAAATAATTGTTAATTTATTACTAAAAGGGACAATATGAAAATATTGTCCCTTAATTTTTTACAAGTTATTTAAGCAGTAATTTGTTAATATATTTTATCTAATATTTCTTGTTGATCATGAAAATATTTTTCGGCTTTTAAAAGTTTTACTTTTTCAAAGGTAATTTCCTTACCAGGAGATAATTGTGCAACTTTGGCAAAATCAGCCGATATAACAGTAGCTATTTTAGGATAGCCTCCAATAGTGGGATGTTCAGCCATTAAAATGATTGGATTTCCATCGCCTGTTACTTGTATTGAGCCTTTCATAATTCCTTCTGAGGCAATATTTGAAGAAACAATATTTTCAAGTTTATGTCCTTCTAAACGCATCCCCATGCGATCGCTGTGATTTGTTATTTTATATGTACTTAAAAAAAATTTCTTAATACTTTCTTTAGAAAAATAGTGAAATTGTGGTCCTGGTAATACCCTAATGATGTTGTCATCAAATTCACTTTTCCATTGAACTATTTTTTTATTATTATTATCATTTTTTTTTATAAAAAATATTTTTAAGTTTTCTTCAATCTTTTTTCCATCATTAGGCCCAATACCTGAACGAGTTAAAGTTGAAACACTATTGTAAAATTGCTTTAATTGGAATCCGCCTTCAATACTTAAATAACCATAAATAGATTTTTTTGTTGCTAAAATATCTATTGTATCACCCTCCTCTAAATTATAAGTTTCAAAGGAATTGCATTGTTCTAATGAAGATGGATTGCATTGTCGTTCAATCGTAAAATAAACGTTACCTGTAATAGCAATTTTTGCCTTACCAGAAATAAGTTTCAATCTTGGACCTTGATATGCAAATTCCATTACACCCACATGTAATGGATTGTTTACAAGTTTATTTGAAATTTTTAATAAATTACTATCCATGGATCCACCTGGACAAATTCCTAAGTGTTGCACGTTAAATCTTCCTAAATCTTGAAAGGTTGTATGAACACCTGCACGCTCTACTTGAAAATAGTATTTACTCATTATGTTTAGATTCCATAACCATCAGGGCTTCCTTGGATATTGATTTAAATTTTACCTCTGCACCAGGATACAGTAGGGAAGGATTTTTTTTATTTTTTTCAAATAATTTAGTAGGAGTTTTTCCTATGATATTCCATCCGCCCGGACTTTCAAAAGGATAAATAGCACAAAATTTTTCAACAATAGCTACTGATTTTGCTGGTACAAAAACTCTGGGTGTTGTCAATCTTGATGTAAAAAGTTTATTAGTCAAATCACCCATGAAAGGAAAACCAGGCAAAAATCCCATCATATACACATAAAAACTTGTTTCATGATGAAGATAAATAATTTCCTCTATACTAATTTTATTTTGCTTTGATATGGACTCAAGATCAAGACCATATTCAGTATCGTAGCAAATTGGTAATTCAAATTTTTTCTGATTATTTTGATAAGATAGTTGATGTTCTTTAATTGAAGAAATGTATTTGATAATTGAATCAGAAGATACTAACAATAGATCATATTGAATAACAATCTTGTTGTAGGAGGGTATACAATTAACAATACCCAGTTCTCTTTTTAGATCTAAATTGTTATTAATATAATTAAATACACCTATAACTTTTGAATTAATCTCTTTGTTAATTTCACTTCCAAAGTCACAAATTATTCCTTGATCACTAATATTGTAGATTTTTTTAAACATTTTTATTATGTATAACTTGAATATATTATAGGAATTTTTTCATGGAAACTAATTTAAACTGTGATTTAGGTGAGACTTCTATCCATCATTCTGCTGAAAATGATCCTGAGTTGATGAAATTAATCAATACTGCAAATATTGCCTGTGGGTTTCATGCTGGCGATGAAGAAACAATGAAAAAAACCGTGGATCTTGCTATTAAACACAATGTTAGTATAGGCGCCCATCCTAGTTTTGATGACAAAGAAAATTTTGGAAGAAAAAGAATTAATTTATCAAAAAATGAGATAAGAAAATTAATTTTAGATCAAATACAAATTCTCTCTGAAATTTCAGAGTCTAGAGGATTGTCCCTCACTCATATTAAGCCCCATGGAGCTCTTAATAATATGGCTTGCGAAAGTTATGAACTTTCATTTACTGTAGGTCAAACTATAAAAGAATTTGATAGAGACTTAATTTTTATGGTTTTGCCTGAGACAGAAATGGAAAAAGCAGGAAAAGATCTTGACCTTAAAGTAGCATGTGAGATTTTTGCAGATAGGAATTATGAAGACAATGGTCGTTTGGTGTCTCGTGATCAATCTCACGCATTAAAGTCAGATGTAGTAGAAGCAACTCAAAATATTATAAACATGCTTAATGACAAAGCTATTTTGTGTTATTCAGGAAAAAGGATTCCATGTCAGATCGATACTATATGTGTACATGGTGATGGTAAAAATGCAGTTGATATTGTTAGCAATATTAAAAATAATTTAGAAAAAGCTGGTTTAATACTTAAACCATTAAATAAGTTAAAGATATTTAATTGATTAATAAAACTTTACAATGGATCAATTTTTTTTCCCTAAAAATATATTTTTTTTATAAAATTATTTGGTTGTAATATAGGAATATATTTTCAAGAAAACACTTGATGACAATTTGATTATATGAAACCCACTGTCGTTGTTGCTGCTATAATTAAAAAAGAAAATTATTATTTAATTGTCCAAAGAAATAAAAATAAGCATCTTGGTTTAAAATGGGAATTTCCTGGAGGAAAAGTAAGATCTGATGAAACTTTTGCAGCAGCTTTGTTTAGAGAAATAAATGAAGAATTAAATATAAAAATTAATTTGCATGAAAAAATTGGTGAAGAAAAATATAAAGATGAGAAAATAGATATAATATTGCATTATTATTTATGTTCTCATCAAAGTGGAATTATGAAACTTAACGAACATGAAAATTTTGCTTGGGTAGAAAAGAAAGATTTTGACAAATACGATTTTGCAGAAGGTGATGGTAATATGCTTGCTTTACTCTAAATTCATAATTAATTATCTCAGTACTTTTCTTAAAAGTATTGAGCATGATTAACTTAAAAAGACAAACAATGTGCCTACTAAATTCTCTTTTACTCTTATTCAATAATACGATAATTATTTATTAATAGGATCCGCTACCTTGCGCAAATAAGGTTTGATAGTAGTCCATCCATCAGGAAATAATTCTTTCGCTTCTTCGTCTTTTACGGAAGGCACTATGATAACGTCATCTCCTCTGTTCCAGTCTGCAGGAGTTGCAACTTTATGTTTTGCGGTAAGTTGTAATGAATCAATAACACGTAATAGTTCATTAAAGTTACGACCTGTTGCCATTGGATAAGTTAAAAAAAGTTTGATTCTTTTATCAGGACCAATAACAAAAACAGTACGAACAGTTTGGTTATCAGCTGCAGTTCGCCCCTCAGAATTTCCTTCTATAGATGTTTGAAGCATACCATATAACTTAGCAATTTTAAGTTCGCTATCAGCAACAATTGGATAGGATGGCCTTGCTTTTGTCACATCTTCTATATCATTCAACCATGCATTATGATCTTCTATAGAATCAACGCTTAGTCCAATTACTTTTACATTGCGTTTTAAAAATTCAGGCTCTAATTTAGCAAGAGAACCTAGTTCTGTTGTACATACCGGTGTAAAATCTTTTGGATGTGAAAACAAAATTACCCATCCATCACCAATCCAGTCATGTAATGAAATCTCTCCTTTTGTAGTGTTGACAGTAAAATCAGGGGCAATATCGTTAATTCGCAATGACATAATTTTCTCCTTAATTAATTTATACCCTAAATAGAATAATTTCTTATATTTCAAGAATTATTCTAATAATTAAAGGAAATTTTTCTAATATTATAAATAAATAGAAATATTTCCTTTAATTATAAAATTATTAAAATTTATTTCCTCTTTTATTCTTCATAATTTCAGAAAACATATTATGTTATTATATTTTCCAAACTTTAATCTCAACATTCTTCTTGATTAGTGGTAAAATGATTAAAATGAATGCTCAAGTTTTTGATATCTTTCCTCTATCAGTTTTTAAAGATAAAATTGAAATTTCAAATGAAGAAAAAAATAATATTATAAATTTTATCTGCAATTCAGAAAAAGAAACCAAAAATATTAAAAAAAGAAAAGGCGATGCTTGGCTAGGGGATACCAAAGGTCAAGAATATCTATTTAAAAATTCAATAATGGCAAATCTTTCAAATTTAGTTAGTGAAAAAATTAAAATCTATACTGAGATGTTAAGTCTTGATAATGATAAACTATGTTTTTTTTATCAGAGGTCATGGGCTACAATAACTAAAAACAATGAACGCATACAACCACATAGGCATGATCAATCTAATATTAGTTTTGCGTATTACCTTTTAAAACCTAAAGATTCAGGAGATATTAGATTCATTGTTGAACCACAAAATGAAATAGCAAAAGGATTATTTCATAAAGAAAAATTAGATTTAGGTTTATTGAAAAATGTTAATAATCGTAATACTCCAAACGTCGATATATTCATAGAAGAAGGAGATATAGTTATTTTTCCTTCAAAAACTCAACATGCAACAATTCCAAATATAACTGAAAATCCTAGAATATCAATTTCTGGTGATGTCACGATAATGTTAAAAAATAGTTTGGGTCATGAAAGGTTAATGCCACATTTTGATAATTGGCAACAATTTTAGCATTAATTAATCATTCAAATTTCTTGTTTTTATTAGTAAAATTATTATTCTATAAAATTATTTTCATAAAGAAAAATTTTCTATTTATCTTTCTTTAAAAAGAAAAAAATAAAATTATTTAATTTAATCATTCTTTATTTTGGGAGTTAACTATAAAAGATATATATCGCCGATTTGATTGTCAGATTGCGGGCGATAAAAAAATACAGCTAAAGAGATGAATTTAATTCATCCCATATGCTTGAGGTAATTTGAGTATTAATTCAGAAGAAGGACTGTTTTTGTTTTCTATTGGTTATTTATCAAAAATGCCTAAGAAATAAATATGATAAAAAAATTAAACTTAATAATATTTGCCTTTATTTTCGGCATATTATTTTCATTGAAATTATTCGCTGCTGAGTCTCTGATCAGTGTTGAATGGCTAAATAATAATCTAACTAATGATAAATTGGTTGTTTTAGATATAAGGAATAAAATTGACGGTGGATCAAAGGATGCTTTTGAAGCCGGGCATATTCCCAAATCAGTATATAGTAACTATCTCAATGATGGTTGGCGTACTACAGTTGATGGAATTGTAGGTAAACTTCCACCTGTAAAGGATCTGGAAATTTTAATTAGCAATCTTGGAATTGGTAATGACAATCATGTAGTTGTGGTTCCTGGAGGAATAAATTCGAGCGATTTTGGTAGCGCTGCAAGGGTTTACTGGACTTTTAAAGTACTGGGTCATGAAGAAGTATCTATCTTGGATGGGGGATACACTGCTTGGGTGAAAAAATTTCCAGATCAAATAGAATCAGGGATACACGATCCTAATAAAGTGGCTTTTAAGTCAAATTTTCAATCAAGGTATCTTGCTACAACTGAAGAAGTTTTCCAAAATTTAGATAACATTTCTGTTGCATTCGTAGATGCTAGGACAGAGGAACAACATTTTGGTAAAAAGAAACATGGTAAAGCGCTTGCTGCGGGGACAATTCCAGGAGCCCTACTTCTCAAACAGAGTGATTTGATTATAGATAATACGAGTTATGTGAAAGATTTAGATTCTATAATTCAATTGGCTCAAAATGTAAGTATCGGGCCTGATAAAGACAATATTGTTTTTTGTAATACTGGCCATTGGGCATCTACAACATGGTTTGTCCTGAGTGAAGTGCTTGAGCTTCCAAATGTTAAAAATTATGATGGATCAATGGTAGAGTGGACAGCCGATCCAACACGCCCTCTAGAGAATACATTGTAGTTGAAATGATCATAATCATGCTGAACACTTTTCATTATTTTTATAATGTTAGTGTTCAGTATGTTTGCAATTATTAATTTAATGTCCGAAATACAAAAAAATTTATTAAAACCCAAGATAGATTTGCCAGGATTTTTTATAGGAGTAAGCGTTTTGATTGTCAGTCTATTATTTTTAATCACAAACTATTCAATAAAGCACTTCTTGTTACTTATTATAGGGTTTGGATTAGGTTTTAGTCTTTATCACGCAGCTTTTGGTTTTACAGGGGCTTGGCGAAAATTTATTATTGAAAAAAAAGGTGCAGGAATTCGATCTCAACTTTTTGCAATATCACTAGCAATTTTATTTATTATCCCTTTTCTCAATAATAAAAGTATATTTGGAAGTGACATAGTAGGAGCTTTTGGACCTATAGGAATTTCAATTGTTGTAGGATCTTTTTTATTTGGTTTGGGTATGCAACTAGGTGGTGGATGTGGTTCAGGAACTTTGTTTACAGTTGGGGGCGGCAATACTCGTATGTTAATTACACTTATATTTTTTATATTAGGATCTTTAATTGGAACACTTCATCTGCCTTGGTGGTTAACTCTACCTTCTTTTGGAGTAATCACTTTATCTACATACATGAATGTTATTCAAACAATTATTATTCAATGGATTATGCTTGGTTTTATAGCTTTAATTACAATTTATTATGAAAAAAAACGCTATAATAAGATTCATAGAATTTACGATAATCATTATCGATCTATTATTAATGTATTTTTATGTGGGAATTGGCCATTATTTTGGGGAGGAATAGCTTTAGCCCTTCTTAATGTAGCAACTCTTTTTGTTGCAGGACATCCTTGGTCTGTTACATTTGCTTTTGGGTTATGGGGGGCAAAAATTGCTACACTCCTAGGTGTTAATGTATCTCTTTGGGAATATTGGACATGGACTTATCCAACCTATGCGCTCAATCAAAGTATTTTAAATGATTCAGTTTCTTTAACAAATATTGGTTTAATTATTGGTGCATTTATAGCCGCAAGTCTTGCTGGAAAAATAAGTGGAAAAATTTATATTTCACCACGCTCAATATTAGCAGCGATTTTAGGTGGAATCTTAATGGGTTATGGGGCCCGCTTAGCTTTCGGTTGCAATATTGGTGCAATGTTTAGTGGAATTGCATCTGGTAGCTTGCATGGTTGGTTGTGGTTTGGATTTGCATTTTTAGGATCATATTTTGGTATCAAGCTTCGACCTAGTTTTGGACTTAATTAAGATGGAAAAATAAGATGATGTTGAAAGATCAAAGAAATATTACAATAGTTTTTTTATTATTCTTTTTATTATTTGTTACTTTGGATCATTTTTATTCAAAAAATATTCATCAACTAAAAAAAGAGAAACATAAGACCATAGGTCATGAACTGGAGTCTTCCCCATGCGGAATGTAAGTATAAAATCAATTTATAATATACTTAGTGTTTCTTCAATTGAATGTTTTGAACAATTATCTAAAATTTCAAACTCGCATTTGATAGATGTTAGAACAAAACCAGAATGGTTGTATGTTGGCATTCCTAATTTACAATCTTTGCAAAAAAAAACTTTATTTATTTCATGGCAAACCTATCCTTCTATGAAAATCAATTCTAATTTTAAAAAAGAGATCTTGAATTCTAAAATTGACAAAAATGATAATATTTTTTTGATTTGTCGTTCTGGTCAGCGATCATTACAAGCAGCTACTTATCTAACGTCTTTTGGTTTTACAAAATGCCGCAATGTTATTGATGGTTTTGAAGGTATTCATGATAAGTATCTACAACGCTCTACTGTAAATGGCTGGAAATATAATCTATTACCTTGGAAACAATAATGTCAGTAACTAAAGATAAAAATTTTAAGAATTTTAAAAAACAGACTCAACGCATTCGTGGAGGTTTGCATCGATCTAGTCATGGGGAAACCAGTGAAGCAATATTCATGAATTCTGGATATGTGTTTAAAAATGCAGAAGAAGCGGAAATGCGATTTGCTGGAAAGGCAAAGGGTTATATGTATTCTCGCTATGGCAATCCTACTGTTACTATGCTGGAAGATCGATTAGCACTTCATGATGGAGCAGAAGCATGTTTTGCAACTGCAAGTGGAATGTCAGCTGTATTTGCTTCCTTAATGAGTATTCTTAAAAGCGGAGACCATGTTGTTTCTTCTCGTGCACTTTTTGGATCCTGTCACCACATTATTAATCAAATATTACCTCGATATGGCATTTCTACAGAATTAATTGAAGGGACTAATTTATCACAATGGGAAAAATATATAACTCCAAAAACTAGATGTATTTTTTTGGAAACACCTTCGAATCCAATGATGGAAATAATTGATATAAGATCAGTATCAGAAATTGCACATAAAAATAATGCTCTTGTAATTGTTGATAATATTTTTGCTTCTCCTGTCCTACAAAATCCAATAGAATACGGTGCAGATATTGTTGTCTATTCAGGAACTAAGCATATAGATGGTCAGGGTCGTAGTTTGGGTGGAGCAATTTTATCTTCAAAACAACTTTATGAAGACAATATCAAACCTTTTCTCAGACATACTGGGCCAACCTTAAGTCCTTTTAATGCTTGGATTTTGTTAAAAGGATTAGAAACTTTAAAGTATAGAATGAATCAACATTGTAAAAATGCTCAAAGAATTGCGAATTATTTATCAATTCATCCTAAGATTAAAAAAACTATTTATCCCGGTTTAAAAAATCACCCCCAGTATCAATTGGCTCAAAAACAAATGTCACAACCAGGCTCTATTGTTACTTTTAATCTTCAGGATAAAAAAAATGCTTTTAAATTTATAAACGCGCTCGAAATTTTTGATATTTCAAATAATTTAGGCGATACAAAAAGTTTAGCTACACACCCTTCTACAACTACTCATCGTGTTATTGGTGAAAAGGCAAGATTAGATTTGAATATCTTAGAAGGAACAGTTAGATTATCAATTGGGTTGGAAGATATAGAAGATTTAATTCGAGATATTGATCAAGCACTTAATAAGGTGGCACAATGATTACAATTGATATTGTGAACTTTACACCTTACTCTGCTTTTAGTGGGGGTTTGTTAATTGGAATTGCTGTTATTTTATTTTTTATTAGCACTGGTAGAATAGCAGGCATAAGTAGTATAGTGAACAATACTCTAACAAATACTACAAACTGGCTATCAAATTTTTTATTTCTTATCGGCTTGGTGCTTGGTCCAATTGTTTATGCATTTATATTAAATAAAAATATTCCTTTTTCTGTCACAACTTCACTTCCTTTAATTATTATTGGAGGAATTTTGGTAGGTCTTGGTACTAAAATTGGTAGTGGTTGTACCAGTGGACACGGAATTTGTGGAATTAGTCGATTTTCATTCCGTTCAATTCTTGCAACATTAATTTTTATGATTGTGGCTATGATTACTGTTTTTGAATTGAAGTGGTTAGGACTTACTTAAAAGATGAATAAAATATTTTCCTTGCTGAGTGGATTGATTTTTGGTCTTGGTTTAACACTTTCAAGTATGACAAATCCAGCAAAAGTTATTGGATTTCTTGATATTACAGGAAGTTGGGATCCATCATTAATGTTTGTTATGATTGGAGCTATACTTATATGCTTTCCAATTTTTTATTTATTACAAAATAAAAATAAACCATTGTTTGCCTCACGTTTTGAAATACCAACAATTATAAAAATAGATAGAAGATTAATTTTTGGTTCTGCTATTTTTGGTATGGGATGGGGCACTGTCGGATTTTGTCCGGGTCCCGCAATTTCTTCTTTAGCCTTGTTAAATCCTTTGTCTATTTTATTTGTAATTTCAATGGTAATAGGGTTTTATTCTAGCCTAATATTTCATACTACCAAAAAATCAATTTTATATAAATAAAGAATATATTATTCACGAAATTGATAATTTCTTAGTTTTGAAAAAAAATATATTACATCAATTAAGTAATCATATACTTTTTTGCCATTTTTTTATTCCACCTATTAAATGATTAATATTTGTCAAATTATAGGATTGGCAAAGTTGGACTGCCAATGCAGATCGTTCCCCTACAGCACAATAAAAAACTAATTTTGTTTTTGATAGATTTTTTCTTTTTTTATGAAGATAGTCGGGCAATTCATTAAAAGAAACTTTAATAGATCCATTTATAGAGCCCTGTCTTTCAATTTCATTTTCTTCTCTTAAATCTATTAAGTAACAATCTTGGTTATCAATTATTTTTTTTACTTCAATGACATTAAGTCCATTAAATTTTTTTTGTTGATCTACAGACATACCCAATTTCTTATTAGTAGGTACGGCGACATCCATCATTTTAGGATTATCAAGCATGAGATTATCCATGATTTGAGTGTATTCTTCCGCTGATTTAACTTGCAATCTTGGATTAAATTTTTTTTCTTCACCAATAGTACTTACTAAGTCCCCTTTGTAATCGTGAGCCGGATGAATAAAGGTTTCTTCAGGTAGTTTTAGTAAACGGTCAAATAATGAATGGTATTGATCATAAGAACTTCCATTTTGAAAATCTGTTCTCCCAGTTCCTCTAATGAGAAGAGTATCACCAGTAAACACTCTATCTTGCATTAAAAAACTATAAGAATCGTCAGTATGCCCTGGCGTGTATAAAGCTGTGAGTTCTATTCCTTCAATTTTTACTTTTTCATTATCCTTAACATGCATTGACACTACATCAGCTGGAGCATGCTCACCCATTAATGTTACACATTTGGTTCTATCCCTTAATTCAGCAATACCAGAAATATGATCTGCATGAATATGAGTGTCAATAACTTTTACTAGTTTTAGATTAAGTTCTTTCATAAGATTAAGATATTTATTAACGTTTTCTAAAACAGGATCTATGATTAGTGCTTCACCCCCATATCTACTAGAAATTAAATAGGTATAAGTGGATGAGGTACTATCAAATAATTGTCTAAAAATCATGTTTATTTAAAATTACTAATGTTTTCTGAAATGTTATTCTAAATATATACTACTTTCTTTGTCAAATGTTTATTCACTATAAGCTCTTAATTGAAAAATGGATGTGTTAATTTTAGTTTTATAAAAAATATAAAGAGGCATAGAAATATTTAAAAAAATAAGTGAACAAGCGGTTGCTATTGATGCCCCAATAATTCCTAATGGAGTTATCAAAAAATAATTTAAAGTAATATTTAATATGAGTGTAACCAATAATATAATAGATGATTGAATTTGAAATTTTGTCATTATCATAAATAATTCAGATATAGATAAAGACTTTGTAAAGTAACCTAAAGATAAAATTATAAGTGGTGTATGCGAGATTACAAATTTATTCCCGTATAGATTTAAAATTTCATTCCCAATAAAAAAAATAATTAAAACATATATGAGCGAAAAAAAAGTTAAAAACCTAGTACTAAATATTGTAATTTTAGAAAGTCTTAGGAAGTTATTATTTTCATAAGCAATTGCTATTTCTGAAGCAATAACAATAGAAAAAATTGATGATAAAAAAAATATCAACGATGACAATCTAGATGCTGGAGCATAAAGGCCAACCTCTGAAGGTCCCAAAAAATAACCAATCATTAAAATATCGGCCTGTGATATTAAAAGATAAAAAAATACTCCTAAAAAAATTGGAAAAGATTTTTTTACAATTCTATTAAAAGGTTTCGGTTCATAATTACGTAATTTTGAATATATTTTTTTAAAGAAAATATAATTAATTATCAAAAATGACATAACTGATGAAATTAAATAAATCATTCCTGCCATATGAGATTCCAAACTACCATTTAGTAAAATTACTATGTAGATCATGCATATTAAGAATAATGGTTTTAGTATCGAATCTGTAAATTGAGAATAAAATATATAATTGTAACTTCTTAAAAAAGATGAAATTAATAAAACATTTGCTGCGAATGGAGTCGAGAATAAAAATAAGAGAACAGTTTTCTTTAAATCACTATCAAGATTATTATTAATTAAAAATAAATAACAAATTACACAAAAGAATACAATTGTAGATAATATTAGCATGGCATTTATCGAAGAAAAATAAAATCCTTTAATTTGTGATAATTTTGATTGCGATTTGAAAATTGAAATATTTTTAAGTGACAATGTATCAACACTCATGTGTGAAAAAAGTAAAAATATAAAAAAGTAGGAGAGGGATAAACTATACATACCAAAACTCTCAATACTCATTACTCTTGCAAAATAAATTTGAGATAATAGAATAAGAAATAAACCTGTTAATTTTACAAAAAAACTAATTAAAATATTTTTTGATAATTTTAAATTCAGACTCTCAAATTCTTTCTGGTTATGAACATTATATTTTGTCATAAATGTTTTCGATTTCTGGCATCACTACACCAACAGCAAATTTTTTTAACACTTTTTTTCTAGCATTTATCGATAAATTTTTTCTAACAGTTGGACTATCCAGTATCTTTTTTATACACTTATAATAAGATTCAAGATTATTGTTTCTTACAATTAAGCCATCTTTTTCATTTTCTACAATAAATTCACTAAGATTGTTAATATTATGAATAACTGTTGGTAAACCTGTAGACATAGCCTCCAGAATAACATTAGCCAAACCTTCAGTTTTGGAAGGAAATATAAAAATATCAGCTCTATGTAAATAAACTTCAGGCTCTGCAGTTTCAAAAATAAAATTTATTTTATTAAGTAAGTTATGATTTTTGGCATTCTTAATAATTTTTTCATATGTATTGTCAGACAGATAATAATCAAATTTTTTTTTACCAACATAAGTTAAGCTTAGATTATAACCATCTTTAATAAGTTTTTTAAATACTTGATAAGTTAAATAGGAATTTTTGATCTCTGATAAAAAACCTATTGTTAATATATTAATTGTCTCTTTACTTTTTCTTAGTACATATGAATATTGATTTATATTCACCATATTCTGAATAACATGAGATGGTACATTTTTAATAAATTTTTTTGAACTGTTCAAAAGAATCGGGGACATAAAAATATAACAATTTACTGAATTAATAAAAAATTTAAAAATTATAGGGTTTAATTTTTTTTTTAATGATTCTAAATCATCATGTAAGTAACTAGTAGGCGCATAAATAATTTTTTTATTAAGAATTATATTTAATATGCAAATTAAAATAACTTTTCTTGAATAGCCTCTAAAATGAATAATATTAATTTTATTAGAGTAGATTGCAAAATACAAGATTATTTTTAATACGGCCAACAAAGTATTAAATATATTTTTTTTTATGATAATTCTTATAATTGATTTCTTGTAAAAAAAATCTGATATGGATGATTCTATCTTATTTGAAAAAGATATTACATAAGCCTTAAACTTATTTGAAAGATTATTTTTTATTAACCTAACTTGAAGGCCTCCACCATTTATTTCAGGATAATATCCACCCGTAACCAGTAAGACCCCCCTTTTTTTATGCATATTATAATGTAGCGAAATATGTATATTAAATCACTAGAATATTAAAAAATTTATTTAATTATTTTCAATAATTTCACTTTTAATTTAAAATAAATAAAAGAACTTAAATAAGATCTTGTATGATTAAAAATCTGGCTTTATTAAGAAATAGTTTTTAATAAATATTTAGAACATAAAATAAATGAAAAACATCCTTTTAACTGGCGGGTCTGGATTTATTGGAACACATATAGCAGAGATTTTATTGGAAAATGGTCACAATGTACTAGTTCTAGATTTATGGGAATCTGTTGAAATAGCAAGTCTAAAAAAAAGCAAAAGAATTAAATTTAAAAAACTAAATGTGCATGAGTTTGAGCAAATTGAAAATATTTTTAAAGATTATGACCATTTAATTCATCTTGCAGCAATATTGGGAACATCAGAAACTATAACTACTTACGATTTAGAGGATGTAGTTAAAACGAATATCTTAGGAACAATTAAATTACTTAAATTGGCAAAAAAATATAATTATAAAAAAGTTTTAATTCCCACAACCCCAGATGTTAATTGGTTGAATCCTTATAAAATAACAAAATTGGCAATAGAGAAATTTACCCAACTATTTAACCATGAATTTAATTTAAACACTACTTGCGTAAAGCTTGGAAATATTTATGGACCGAGAGAGAGATGGTTGCAAGCTGATTTTAACGCACCCTATAACTATCAAAAAATTATACCATCTTTTCTAATGGATACTTTAACTAAAAATGAAATAACAATTTATGGCGATGGAAAACAAAAGTCGGAGTATATATTTGTGGACGATGTTAGTGAAATATTTTTAAGATTAGTCGAAAACAAAAAAAATTTAGGAACTGAAATTATTAATGTTGGTACTGGTAAAAATAATTCAGTTATTGATATTGTGGATTCTATTGAAAGAGTTTGGAATAGAAAATTAAATAAAAAATTTGTAAGTATGAGACCTGGTGAGTATAAAACCGAGATACTTCTGGATCCCAATCCGCTAAAAAAACATATTGATTATGAGTTGAGATGGACTTTAGAAGAGGGATTAAAAAAAACTATCCCTTACTATGAGAATCAATATCAATTAAGTAAAAATAGAAAAAAATTTTAATATTTTATAATACTAAAATGAAAATTTATTTATATTTGATTTTAGCAAGCTTAAAGCAATATGTTTTCTAAATAATTTTTCAGAATTTATAGTATTCATTAATACTAATCTAGAAATACATTTTGAATTTATTTTAGAGTTTATAAAATCAGCATAAAATATTTTTTTTACAGCAAGATTTTTAAATAATTTGTCAGTATCTTTATTATAATCAATATTATATCTGCCAAATGGGTATGAAAAATAATCTAAATAATTTTTATATTTTTGTAATTTTATTTTATTAGTTTGATATTGATATTTTTTTAAATTGTCATCAATTTTTGTTGCTCTAAAATGCTCATATAAATGATTTCCAATATATACGTTAGAATAATTTTCAAATTCACTTAATTCTTTTAAAGATAAAAAATTGCCCTGAAATATAATAAATTCGTCATATAAATCATTTGTTTTTAAAAATAACTTGTACTTATCTGACTCGAATAGACTTTGTTCATTATATTCTTTATCTGATTTATCAACATAAGATATTTTTTTAATTTTTAAAAAGTTTTTAGCTAATTTAATATTAAAATTATTCTCAACTGAGTAAAAATTAATGAAATTAATTGAAGGAACATTTAACTTATTTAGTATTGGAACTGCATTAGTATAATAATCGAGTAAACCATCATCAAAAGTAATTAATGCCGCGGGTTTTGTATATTTTTTATCTATATCTAGTGGTGAAATAATATTAAAGTTGGATTTAATATAATCAATTTGAAATTTAAAATTATTTAATTTTACATGTAATGCGTTACTTTGATATGACTTTGATGGATTGTCAGAAATAGAATGAAAAAGAAAAACTATAGTACTATTATTTATAATCTTTTGATTTAAAGTCTTACTTGATAAAATATTTGAAACAATATTATTATTTTCAAAAGAATTTTTAAAAAATGATTTAATTTTATATCTCATTGATCATTATAGATATGTTTTTAATATTTAAAAAACAAACTAAATGCAAATTAATAAAAACAACAATTATGATTTTTTTTGATTGGTACAATTAAAAATTAATCTGAAATTCCTAACTTTATAGAGAATTGTGGTTTTTTATTTTTTTGCAACAAAAAAAATTCCTAAATAATATTGCTTATTTGTTTTCCAATATTTGCTTAATATTTTATCTAGCCCTATTGCACCTATCCAAAGGATAAATAACAAAGGTCTCAATATAAAAATTTTTGAAAATAGGTAGGAAAATTGGTGAATAGCAGCTGTAAAGCAGCCTATACCATGAGTTTTTATAGTTGCTTTGGTGAATCCAGCTTCATTTAACAATATCTCAATTGCTTCATGGGTAAAGCGCCAGTAATTAACAGGATCCTTATAATATTTGTGCAAGAAAGGGACTGATCCATATAAGATTCCATCTTTGGATAAAATACGATATGTTTCACTAAGTAAGTTTTTTGTATTAAAAATAATATCCATGACATTAAATAATAAAATATTATTGTAGCTCAATGTATCAATTGGAAACGGTTTATTTAAATCAAATTTCAGAATATTCTTGCTATTTGAATAATAATCTACAAATGTAAATTCGGAATCCTGTTCTTTTTTTAAATAAGAATAATAGGAAGCAGTCCCTTTGTTAGCTCCCAAGTCTAAAGTTTTTCCAGTTATTTTAACAAACTTAGCAACATCTAAATTTTGAAATGTTCTTAATAGAGATTCACCTCTCATACATTGTTTAAATAATATTTTTATTGACATAAGATTAGTAAATACAAAAATTTTTTGATCAAAGACACAACTAAATTTTAGAATATTTTGTCGAAATCACCAAATACTTAATATTAATAAATTACATTTTTAAATCAAGAAATAAATTAAAATTATTGCCATAATAAATTTATTATCATGCTTTTAAAAATTAAGAATTGAGAAAGAAAACTCTAGGATAATAGGATTGAAAGGAGGATATGAAGTTATTAAATGTATTTTAGAATTTCACTTGTTATAATAAATAATTTTTTGTTATGGTTATTTGTACTAAATTCTTTAAAATTTCTTGCAAACATGGTTTTCTGACATAAAATGAAGTAATTTTTAGATTATGCCTGATTTAACACAAAATAAAGTTTATGATATATTTCCTCTTTCAATATTAAAAGGAAAGATCATAATAAATGATCAAGAAAAGATTGAATTAAAGAATCATATATTAGATACTGAAATTAATTTTAATGAAAATAAAAAAAAAGATTATGCCTGGTTAGGCGATAACAACGGACAAGAGTTTTTATTTCACAATCTTTTATTTAATAAACTTACAAAACTAATTGGAGAAAAAATAAAGGCATATACATCACTTCTCAACATAAATAATGAAAAGCTTGATTTTTATTTTCAAAGATCATGGGCAACTATTACTCATACAGAAGAGAAGATTCAATTGCATGATCATGCACAATCAAACATCAGTTTTGCATATTATCTATCAAAACCTAAAAATTCAGGTGATATAAGATTTGTTGTTGATTCTCAAAATGAATTAGCAAAAGGTCTATTTGATCAATCTAAACAACAACTAGGATTATTAAAGTCTTATGATCATAGAAATGCCTCTACAGTCGATATAGCTGTTGAGGAGGACGATATTATAATATTCCCTTCTAAAACCAAACACGCTACTTTCCCAAATAAAACTAATGAGCCTAGAATTTCTATTTCAGGAGATGTTTCAATTATTTTAAAAGATAGTTATGGACATGAAAAATTAATGCCAAGTTTAAAAAAATGGCAAATTTTTTAAATATTTATTTTCAAAAATAAAACTTTCAAATTATCTAATCAATTTTTTTAATTAACAGTTTTAAGTAATTCTTTTGTATATTTATTTTTTGGTTTTTCAAAAATTTCATTTGTATTTCCTTCTTCAACAATTTTACCTTGTTTTAATACAACAACGTAATCCGAGGTAGCATATATAACTTTCATATCATGACTAATGAAAATATAACTAAGTTCATATTTTTTTTGAAGTGAATTTAACAAATCTAAAATCTGATTTTGAATACTTACATCCAGTGAAGAAGTAGGCTCGTCTAATATTAGTAATTTTGGTTTTAATATTAGAGCTCTTGCAATAGCAATCCTTTGTCGTTGACCTCCCGAAAATTCATGAGGAAAACGCTCATTTATATCTTCATAATTCATACCAACTTCTTGAACTATTTTTTTAACTTTATAATCTTTTTCTTCAGTTGATAATTTTTTTTCGTGTATATTTAATCCTTCCAATATAATTTGTTTCACAGTCATTCTCGGGCTGAGTGAACCAAAGGGGTCTTGAAAAATAATTTGCATATCTTTTCTTAAATTATGCAATTTGTTATTACTCATTTTAGATATATGATTTTTATTAAAAATAATTTCACCCTTAAATGAAATTAATTTTAGCAAAGCCAAAACTAATGATGTTTTTCCCGAACCTGATTCACCAACTATACCTAAGGTTTGATTTTTGAATAAAGTTAAGTTTATTGAATCAACAGCTTTTACATGATCAACTGTTCTTCTCAAAATCCCTTTTTTAATTGGATACCAAACCTTTAATTTATTTATTTCCAGTATTTTTTTGGTTCCTGATGTAATATTATTTTTTTTCTTATTTTGAAAATTAACCAATTTTTTTGTGTATTCATGTTGTGGATTAAAAAAAATGTTTTTTTTTGTATTCTTTTCTACAATTATACCATTTTTCATGATGCAAATATAATCAGCTAAATGCTTAACAACAGTTAGATCATGGCTAATAAATAATACTGCCATGCTTAACTTTTTTTGTAGATTTTTTATTAATTTCAAAATCTGCAACTGAACCGTTACATCCAGCGCAGTAGTTGGTTCATCTGCTATCAGTAAATCGGGATTGTTGGCTATACTCATTGCAATCATAACTCTTTGACGTTGACCCCCTGACAATTCATATGAGTATGATTTTATTCTCTTTGAAATATTTTCCAATCCAACACTAATAAGCAATTCTTTAGTCTTTTTTGTTGCATCAGCATAAGATATTTTAGAATGAGTTATTAGTATTTCATTAATTTGCTTTTCAATAGTGTGAAGAGGATTTAAACTGGACATAGGTTCTTGGAATATTGTGGTTATATTTTTACCTCTAATTTTTTGAATATTTTTATCACTCATATTTAATAGATTTTGTTTATTATAGATAATTTCCCCTGAACTATGAAAAGCTGCAGGATAAGGTAATAATTTAAGAATGCTTAGGGCGGTAACAGTTTTTCCTGAACCAGATTCTCCAACAAGAGCTATAGTCTTGCCTTTGGGTATATCAAATGAGATTGAGTGAACAACATTTGTTTTTTTATTTTGTGACTGAAAACCAACGCTTAAATTTTTTATAGATATTAAATTTTCCATAATTATACAAATGTCTTTCTTGGATCTAGAGAGTCACGGATGGCTTCACCTACAAAGACAAGCAATCCTAACATCAGACCTAGTGTGAAAAAACTTGTTAAACCTAACCATGGTGCCTGAAGATTATTTCTCCCTTGATTGACCATTTCTCCTAAAGATGCAGAACCTGGTGGAAGTCCAAATCCTAAAAAATCCAAACCAGATAGAGCAGTTACAGAAGCACTAAGACTAAATGGTAAAAAAGTAATTGTAGCTACAGTGGCATTGGGTAATAAATGTCTAAACATAATAGTTCGATTAGAAACACCAAGAGCTTTCGCAGCTCTAACATAATCAAGATTTCTAGCACGAAGAAATTCTGCTCGAACAACTCCAACATACCCCATCCAACTAAAAAATAGTAATATCATTAGTAGCCACCAAAAATTTGGTTGAACTATACTTGCCAGAATTATTAAAACATAAAGAGTTGGTATTGCAGACCATATTTCCATGAAACGCTGGAAAAATAAGTCTATTTTCCCCCCAAAATATCCTTGAATTGCTCCTGCAGAAACGCCAATAATCATAGAAAAGAAAGTTAAAGTAAAACCAAATAATACAGAAATACGAAAACCATAAATTAATCTTGCCAGCACATCTCTTGCTTGATCATCTGTTCCAATCCAATTTTTCTTTGATGGAGGAGCAGGTACTGGAACATCTAAATCTCTAATAATGGTATTGTAAGTATAGGGAATCAAAGGCATTATAATCCAACCTTTATCTTCAATTAACTTTATTACATAAGGGTCTCTATAATCAGCTTCTGTTTCAAAATCACCGCCAAAGATTATTTCAGGATATTCATTTATTATTGGATAGTAATATTCTTGATCAAACTTTATTAAGAGCGGCTTATCATTAGCAATGAAATCAGCAAAAATTGAAACTATAAATAAAAAAGAAAAAATCCAAAAGGAATAAAAACCTCTTTTATTAGATTTAAAGTTTTGTAAACGACGTTTGTTGAGAGGTGAAAGCTTCATTAGTGATCTCTTGTTTCAAAATCAATTCGTGGATCAATAATAGAATACATTACATCACTAATAATTCCTAAGATTAAGCCTAATAATGAAAAAAAATAAAGAGTAGAAAATATCACTGGATAATCTCTGGTTATTATAGCTTCATATCCAAGTAAACCTAGTCCATCTAAAGAAAAAATTATTTCTATGAATAAAACCCCAGTAAATAAAACGCTATTTAATGCTGCAGGAAATCCTGCAATTACTATTAACATAGAGTTTCTGAAAACATGTCCATATAAAACTTTATTTTCAGTCAAACCCTTTGCTCTAGCTGTCATGACATATTGTTGATTAATTTGATCTAGAAAAGAATTTTTTGTTAAGAATGTAAGTCCTGCAAAACTTCCAATCAACATCGCTACTAGAGGTAAACAAAGATGCCAAAAATAATCTTTAATTTTTAATAAAAAACTTAACTCTTCAAAATTTTCTGAAACCAGACCTCTTAATGGAAATATATCATAGTATCTACCACCAGCAAAAAAAACAATTAATATAATAGCAAATAAAAAACTAGGTATTGCATAACCTATGGTTATTATTGTGCTTGATGTAATATCAAATTGACTGCCATCTTTTATGGCTTTTCTAATTCCAAGGGGTATTGAAATTAAATAGACTAACAGAGTAGTCCACAAGCCCAGAGAAATAGATACGGGCATTTTATCTAGAACTAAATCAATGACTTTTTGATCGCGAAAAAAACTTTCACCAAAATCAAAAGTTAAGTAATCTTTTACCATATGATAAAAACGAATGTGTGCAGGCTTATTCATCCCGTACATTTCTTCTATTTCTTTTATAATATCTGGATCTAATCCTTGTGCTCCACGGTATTTCGAGTCAAAATTTGAAGAATCTGTTGAATTAATTGAATTTAAATTTTCTCCTTCACCACCTCCGGAAAATCTTGCAGTTGATTCAACAGCTGTTCCTGTCATTTGAGCAATCAGTTGTTCAACAGGGCCTCCTGGAACAATTTGGACAACAGCAAAATTAATTAGCATGATTCCTAAAAGCGTAGGAATAACAAGAAGCAACCGTCTAATAATATATGCGGTCATAGAAATATAATTATATCATTAATTATGAATAAAAGATGTTAATTCAAAAACTATTGAAGGGATTTTTTTCTCTGCTTTATTGTACTAGCCTTGTTAGCGTCAATCCACCATGTACTAGTTCCTAGGGAATATTTTGGTCTCACCGATGGTTTGTCAAAAATATCCCAATAAAGGGTTCTATAAGCTGATATGTGCCATTGCGGTATAACATAGTGATTCCAAAGAAGGACACGATCTAGCGCTCGAGTTGCTACAATTAGGTCTTCTCTATCTTTGGCAGAAATGACTTTATCAATAAGTGAATCAATGACCCCATCGGAAATACCAATAATATTTCTTGAGCCGTTGGTTTTTGCCGCATCTGAACCCCAAAAATTTCTTTGTTCATTTCCTGGAGACAAGCTTTGAGAAAAAGTACTAACAATCATATCAAAATCAAAACCATCTAATCGATTTTGATATTGTGCACTATCAATTGTTCTCACACTGACATCAATTCCTAATTTTGCAAGATTATCCTTGAAAGGTAAAACTATTCTCTCAAAGGCAGGTGATACCAGTAGTAGTTCAAACTCAAATTTACTTCCAGATTTTTTATCGATCAACTTTCCTTCTTGAAGTTCCCAACCTGCATCTTGAAGTAATTTTGTTGCCTCCTGGAGTTCTTTTCTCATAAAACCAGATCCATCTGTTTTTGGAGGATTGTATTCTTCTTTGAATAATTTTTGCGGTAACAATTCTCTATAACCATTTAATAAATTTAATTCCATTCCTGAGGGCACATCTGATGAAGCTAATTCTGAGTTTTCAAAAAAACTATTTGTTCTTTTATAAGCATTGTAAAATAAATTTTTATTAGTCCATTCAAAATCAAATGCATAAGATAGCGCTTCTCGAACACGTTTATCATTAAAAATTTCCTTGCGAGTATTGAAAGCAAAACCTTGCATACCTTGCGGGTTTTGATGCTCAATCAATTCCTTTTTAATTAATCCATTCTGTACTGCCGGCGTGTCATAACTGGTTGCCCAATCTTTAGAAGTGTTTTCAGAGAATAAATCTATATCACCTGATTTGAAAGCTTCGCGTTCAATAGATCTATCTTTATAGTATTCATATCGTATGAGGCCAAAATTTTCTGTACCTTTTTTTATAGGAATGTTTTTTCCCCAATAATCAGGATCGAGTTCGTAAGTTATAGTACGACTTGCATCAAAAGCTTTGATTTTATATGGGCCACTGCCAATAGGAATATCCATTGATGTTTCTTCAAAATTTTTATTGATCCAGTAATGTTTTGGCAGAACCGGAAGCTGACCAACAATTAGAGGCAATTCTAAATTTGTGTTACCTTTGAAATTAAATCGTACTTTATTAACATTCTCTTTAATGACCTCTACTACATCACCGTAATAGTATTTATAAAAAGGATGACCTTTTTCCATTAAAGTGTTGAATGTCCACATAACATCTTCAGGAGTAATTTTTTTTCCATCATGCCATACAGCCTCTTCACGGATAGTAAAAGCAACCCATGATCGATCATCTGGCCATTCAATTGTCTTTGCAATTAACCCATATTCTGTAAACGCTTCATCACTAGATCCCATCGTTAATGTTTCATATAAATTTCCAATGCCAGCTGGTGCTCTTCCTTTAAGAATAAAGGGGTTAAATGAATCATAGGATCCAGTAGAACTAAAAATTACTTTTCCTCCTTTAGGAGCATTGGGATTTACATAATCAACATGTGTGAAATTTGCTGAATATTTTGGTTCTCCGTGCATAGCAATTGCATGTGAAATATTAATTTCAGCTTTAACTAGAGACGGTATTGAGAGAATTGCCACTACAAGAAAGAATTTAACTTTATTCATATTTGTAAATATAATTGATTTTAAAAAAAAAGAAAATTAAATTACTAATTATTTATTATATCTATCAATTGCTTATGCAATTGATAATTTGCAGTAGCTACTACACTTCCTTCAGAATAGATATTGACAGATTTACCAAATTTGTCAGTAATTTTACCCCCGGCACCCTCTATAATGGGAACGAGGGCCATATAGTCATGCACTTTAAGAGTATCTTCTATAACTATTTCAATGAAGCCAGACGCCACCATTCCATACATGTAACAATCCCCACCAAATCGATGATATTTTGTTTGTTTAATTATTTTATCAAACCCCCTTCTGAAATGATCGTCATCAAAATATAATCCCGATGTACAAACATAGCTTTTATTTAGTGTTTGTATTTTTGATGTTTGCACTTTTTTTCCATTCATTGTTGTTTGTTCTCCACGCACTCCAATCCATCTTTCTTTGTGTGCTGGACAATTAATGATGCCTATAAGAGGTTTATTGTTATGAAGAAGTGCAATCAATGTTCCAAAATCTTTATGCCCAGCAATAAAACTTCTCGTTCCATCTATAGGATCAATAACCCAAATATATTCTGAATTGATATTAGTTCCTTCAAACTCTTCTCCAAGAATACCATGTTCTGGATATTTATTTTGAATTAATTCTCTAATTTTTAATTCAGTATTTTTATCTGCGATTGTAACTGGACTATTATCATCTTTGCTTTCTGTTGATAATGGCTTTCGAAAATATTCCATAATAATTTTTTCAGATTTATCTGCAAGCATTTTGCTAAAAGAAAGATATTCTTGAAATTTTTTTTCATTAGTATTCATAAAAAAAATTAAATAAAATAATTAATTAAGGTAAAGTTGCTGGGTTATCAGAATGCTGTCTTAACCATAAAATTAAATTAGCTCGATCCTCTACTTTTTTTAATCCAGAAAAATTCATTTTAGTACCTTTAATGTACTCGTTTGGTCTATAAAGAAATTCATTTAATTCCTGAAAAGTCCAACTTCCACCAAGATCTAACAGCGCTTTTGAGTACGCAAATCCATTTATACTAGCTTTTGATCTGTTAATTACATTCCATAAATTAGGACCAACTTTGGATTTACTATCTTTTTTATAATTATGACATGAACCACATTTTTTAAAAATTTTTTCTCCTTTTTCAAGTGAGGCATTTTTTAATAATTCTGATATTGATTCTATACTCTCTTCATTTGTTGCTATGGAAGTCATGTTACTTAAATTGGACTCTGGAATGTCAATTTTATAAGCGGATTCTTTATTTTCTTCGTGTTCAGTCTCAACAATTATATTACTTAAGTATCCAATTAATATAATAATAAGAATTGCTAGAATGATTGAAGCCAGAATTTTATTAACTTCGAGTCCAGACATGTGTAAGAAACATATATAGATTTTTTTACAAAATGAATAGAATTCAAATATCTTTTCGAATTGGTCTTTTCAGCTTAATTGTCGCATAAAATTAATGAAAACAATTATAATTATTCCCGTACGTATGGCTTCAAGCCGATTTCCAAATAAACCAATGGCTTTAATAGGCGGCAAGCCTATGGTGCAACATGTATGGGAGAAAGCTATAGCTTCTAAATTAGGTGAGGTGCTAGTTGCATGCGCTGAAAAAGAAGTTTCAGATTTAATTGATTCTCTTGGAGGAAAAGCAATTATGACCAACCCATCTATTCCTTCAGGGACGGATAGGGTATTTGCAGCTTTAAAAGATTATGCTGGCGTTGATGAGTTAGATAGCATTATCAATCTACAGGGTGATATGCCTCTAATTAGCTCAGAAGATATTGTAAAAGTGAATATACCTTTGACTCAAGGATTTGACGTTGGAACGTTGGTGACTAGTATTAATGATGAAGAAAATAAGAATATAAATATTACAAAAGCTAAAGTTACCTGGATAAAAAATAATTTTATTGGTGAGGCTACTGATTTTTACAAGACACCTAAACTAGATATAAAAAATGTTTATCATCATGTAGGTATTTATAGTTTTAGATATGCGGCATTAAAAAAATTTGTTCATCTTCCTACTAGTCAAAATGAATTATATCATAAACTGGAGCAATGGAGGGCTTTGGATGCTAAAATGACTATTGGGGTAAATTATGTTAATGAGGTGCCAATTAGTGTTGATACAAAAGAAGATTTAATTCACGCGGAAAATATTATAAGGAATAATTAATGACTAATAAAATCACTTTTTCTTTTCAAGGCATTAATGGTGCTTACAGTGAATTAGCAGGAAAGAATATTTATTCTAAATCCCAATCAATTCCATGCAAAACATTCGAAGAAATGTTTGAAGCTGTTCGCGCAAAAAAAGCAGATGTTGCTTTAGTCCCTATAGAAAATTCTAGATCAGGAAGAATTGCGGATACACAAAGATTAGTTCCTGAATCCAGATTAAAAATTATTGGTGAGTATTTTTTAGAAGTAAATCATTGTTTGCTCGTTATACCAGGATCTACTTTAAGTGACATAAAACGAATTCATAGTCACGAACAAGGAATTGCTCAATGCCGTAATAATATTATTAAACATTCAAAAGATATGGTAATTGTCGCAGATACGGCAGGAGCTGCTAAATTAATATCTAAACGGAATAATAAAGAAGATGCAGCAATTGCCTCTAGCTTCGCTGCTGAGATTTACAATTTAGAAATAATTGAGCCTGATTATCAAGATTCAGATAATAATATTACTCGCTTTTTAATTATGTCAAACCAAATGCTATCTCCAAATGTAAATGATAATGATTTAATGACAACATTAGTTTTTGAAGTTAGAAGTATTCCAGCTGCTTTATATAAATCTTTAGGAGGTTTTGCGAGTAATGGTGTTAACATTACTAAATTAGAGAGCTATATACATCCTCAAGGTTTTGATGTTGCTCAATTTTACATAGATTTTGAAGGTCATCCGGATAATCAAGCAGTAAAACTAGCAATAGAGGAGATGAAATTTTTTTGTAAACGAATTGATATGTTAGGTGTTTATAAAATGTCTGATTTTAGAAAAAAATAATCAAATAACAGCAAGTCTGAGTAGGTCTTTCTATTCAATAATGCTATATTGTGAAAGGGGGGTTGTTGAGTGGGCAAATAACTTGCTAATCCAGCCAGATCTGAAAAGAAGCAGCTGTACCAAGCTTTTTTGGGTCACTCACACCTTCCAAATTTTTAATTTATGATAAATCAAACTGAACAACAAGAGTATAGAGTTTTAGCTAGGAAATATAGGCCTCAAAAATTTGCTGATTTAATTGGTCAGGAAATACTCGTAAGAATAATAATTAATGCAATTACGAATAATCGAATAGCACATGCCTATTTATTAACTGGAGTTCGAGGAGTAGGTAAAACTACTACAGCTAGATTAATAGCAATGAGTTTAAATTGTGAAAAACGTAGTATGAGTAGTTGTGAACCATGTGGAGAGTGTGAATCATGCATTTCAATAAGAGGTGACCGTAATCTTGATGTAATTGAAATGGATGCAGCTAGTAAAACAGGTGTTGATGACATAAGGGATATTATAGACAATGTTAAATACAAGCCAGTTAATTGCAAATATAAAATATTTATTATTGATGAGGTACACATGCTTTCAAAAAATGCATTTAACGCATTATTGAAAACATTAGAAGAACCTCCCGATCACATTAAATTTATTTTTGCTACTACTGAGGTTAAAAAAATACCTATAACAATTATTTCTCGCTGCCAACGTTTTGATCTTCAGAGAATAGACAACGTTAATTTAACTCAACACCTTACGTCTATAGCTAAAAAAGAAAATATTGATATTGAGATAGATGCTATGGCGTTGATTGTCCGCGCGGCTGATGGATCAGTTCGCGATGGACTGAGCCTTTTGGACCAAGCTATTGCAAATGAAAAAAATCAAATTACTTCAATATCAATTATTAGCATGTTGGGTTTAGCAGATAGAGGAAATATTTTTGATCTTATGGATGCTATTTTTCAAGGTAATACCGCTAGTGCTCTTAAAATTTACAACAGAATTTATCAATCAGGGGCCGATGTTGTAATGATTTTTGATGAATTGCTTAATGTCATGCATTTCATTACTCAAATAAAAATAGCTCCAGAATTAAAAGATGATGTTCATATTCCTGAATTGGAACGTGTCAAAGGAGCTGAAATGGCTGAGAAAATATCCATGGCTTCTTTGGGAATGATTTGGCAAGTTTTATTTAAAGGCTATGAAGAATTACAATCTGGTTTTCATTTATTCCAGCACGGAGAAATGATTATTATACGACTCATCTATTTTTATGATGGCCCAACCCCGGATGATTTAGTTAAAAAATATGAGGATAATATAACGTCTTTTCAAAATATTAAAAACGCATCTATTCCTTCACAGTTGGATAATGAAAAACATTCAACGATTAATAAAGAAAAACAATCTCTCAATGAAGATTTACAAATTTCAAACATAAATGCTGGTAAAGATACTAAAGAAACTATTACTCCATCTAATGTTCTTACCATTAAATCATATAGAAATTTTGTTAATATGTTTTATCAAAAAAAAGAGGGAATGCTTCATGCATATTTATACAATACAGCAAAACTTGTTTCGTTTAAGGAAGGGGAATTAGTAATTAATGCAGAAAGTATTCTGGACCCGCATTTTCCACGCACTATTGCTAAATTGGTCTCGAAGTGGACAGGACGTATTTGGCAAGTAAGTACTTCGACAAGTAATATTGCACAAACATTATATGAAGAAGATTTGATTCAGCAGAAAAAAGAAATAGAAATAATGAAAAATGATCTTGATATAAAAGCAATACTAAAGAAATTTCCAGAAGCAAAAATTCATTCAATTACAAATATTAATGAAACAATTGATGAAAATGAGAATTTTAAGAATTTTAAACAAAAAAAGGAGCAGTAATGGTTAATATTGGTAATATGATGAAACAAGCTCAGCAATTACAAAAGAAAATGGCTGATGCACAAGAAAAATTAAATTCAATTGAAGTAGAAGGTGTTGCAGGTGGAGGTATGGTTAAAGTAACAGCTACTGCTAAGGGTGAAATTAAAAGGATAAATATTGATGAATCTTTAATGAAAGCCGAAGATAAAGAAATTACTGAGGATTTAATTGTTGCAGCAATAAATAATGCTAAAGACAAGGGAGAAGAAGCTGCACAAGAAGAAATGAAATCAGTTACAGGCGGCATTCCTTTACCACCAGGTATGAAATTACCTTTTTGAAATTATGGCTAGTTCAGAAATTGATAAACTAATTAATACAATATCAAAACTACCAGGATTGGGTAGGAGATCAGCACAACGCATAGCCTTATACCTCTTAAAAAACAAAAACCGCTCACTTATGCCCTTAGTAAATACATTAAATGAAGCAAATTCGAAAATTATTGAATGTGAGAATTGTGGAAATATTGATATGATTAATCCTTGCTCTTTATGTGAGAATGTAAAAAGGGATAAACAGATAATTTGTGTTGTTGAGGATATATCAGATTTGTGGACTTTTGAGCATATAGGTTTTTTTCGTGGTTTATATCATGTTCTTGGAGGCTCATTATCAGTAATGAATGGAATAGGCATGGATGAACTTACAATTAATAAATTAACTCAACGCATTAAGAAAGAAGAAGCGAAAGAAGTAATATTGGCCTTAAGTACTACTTTAGAAGGTCAAACAACAAGTCATGTGATAGCTGATAAACTAGAGCATTTTAAGAATTTAACTGTAACACGTCTTGCTCAAGGAATTCCTATTGGAGGAGAAGTTCAATTTATAGATGAAAACACTTTGAACATGGCGTTTCAATCACGTAAAAAAATAGTTTAGTATAAGTATTATAGTGGTTAAAATTCTTTTAGTACCTCATCCAAAATTACGTCAATTATCAAGAAATATTGATAAAGTAACGCAGGCAGAAATTGATTTATCGAAGAAGATGTTAGATGTTATGCTTAACGCACCAGGAGTAGGTTTGGCTGCAAATCAAATTGGTGTTTTAAAAAAAATTGTTACAATTCATATTAAGGATGAAGAAAAAAATATTGATAAAACATATACGTTATTTAACCCTATAATAAAATCTTACTCAGAAGAAAAAGTAGTGATGGAGGAAGGTTGTTTATCTTTACCAAAACAATTTGCTGAAATTGAACGTCCATCATCGATTAAATTGGAATACCTAAATGAAAAAAATGAAATTGTTATTGAAAAAAAAGAAGGTTTTGAAGCCCGTGTCCTTCAACATGAAATTGATCATTTATCAGGAAAACTTTTTGTCGATTATTTATCTTCGTTAAAACGCAATATGATGATTAAGAGAGTTCAAAAATTAATAAAAATGAAGGAAATATAATGCATCAAGAACGTATTATATTTATGGGTACAGCAGAAATTTCTAGGATTTATTTACAATCATTAATTGATAATAAATACAAAATTATTGCTACCTATACTCAACCTCCACAAAAAAAGAGCCGAGGTATGC
>Ga0315336_1001824_pt1 | contig 36991 bp, 27 predicted proteins | sample ASW5metaG_FD_204512 | JGI IMG/M metagenome (GOLD analysis project Ga0315336, IMG submission 204512) | Ammonia-oxidizing marine archaeal communities from Monterey Bay, California, United States - ASW #5 | ecosystem: Environmental > Aquatic > Marine > Intertidal zone | place: USA: California... | reverse complement strand
GCGGTCCGACGCAAAGCGCGACAAACGGGACGCGGCCTCTGCGGCGTCCGAGGCCGTGACGGCGACCCGATGCGGCAGCGCCTTCCGCGTATTGTGGGCGGACCAGGCGATATCCGGCAGAGACAAGCCCGACCCGAGCAGCTCTGCATACCGCGTCGCGAGCTGGCGAATGGCCGCTGGACTCGCCGCCGACAGCGCCAGCACATGCGCTGGGCGCTCGCTCGCACCTAGCTCGTCGGCCCTCTCGCGCCTGGGCGGCGCCTCCTCGAGGATGATGTGGGCGTTGGTACCCGCAAGTCCGAATCCGCTGATCCCACAGATGCGCCTGGCGTTCTCCCATGGAGTCAGGGCGGTGTCGATGCGGAGGTTCGACGCCTCGAGGTCCAGGTCGGGATTGGGCGTCGAGTAGTGCAGGTGCGGCGGGATCTGCCGCTCCTGGAGCGCCAGCACCATCTTCACCAGGCTGGCGACACCGGCGGCGACCTCCATGTGTCCGACGCTGGCCTTCACCGCGCCAAGGTGGAGGGGATTATCAGGCGTTCTTCCCTTACAGTATGTCGCCTCGACCGCATGCACTTCGATGGGGTCACCGAGGATGGTCCCCGTGCCGTGCGCCTCGATGTAGGAGACATCGAGGGGATCGACACCGGCATTGGCGACCGCGTCGCGGATGACCTGTTGCTGAGCGGCCCCGTTTGGAACGGTGAGTCCGCTGGACGGGCCATCGTGACCGACTGCCGACCCGCGAATGACGGCCAGGATTGGGTCCCCGTCGGCTTGGGCATCAGAGAGGCGCCGGAGCGCGAGAACCGCACATCCCTCGGCGCGACCGTAGCCATCGGCACTGGCATCAAAGGTCTTGCACCGCCCGTCCGCCGACAACGCCTTGAGCTGGGACACGTACACGAAGTTCTCTGGAGAGAGCATCAGGTGCACGCCCGCCGTAAGCGCCATCTCGCACTCACGGGCGCGAAGGGCCTGAACGGCGAGGTGAGTCGCCACCAGAGACGACGAGCACGCAGTATTCAACGCGAGGTTGGGCCCGTGCAGGCCCAGCGCGTAGGCCACCCGTCCAGAGACGAAGGCGGGCAGACTGCCGGTCCCGGCGTAGGTGTCGGCATACAGCTCTTCGCCGGGACGCTGGAAGCGCTGCAAGTAGCCGGAGTCTCCGACACCGACGTACACGCCCGTTCGGCTGTCCTTCAGCTCTGCAGTCGCCTTTCCCGCGTTCTCCAGTGCCTCCCAGGCGACCTCGAGCAACAGGCGCTGCTGCGGATCCATGCTGTTGGCTTCGCGCGGTGCAATGCCGAAGAACTCGGGATCGAACTGGTCGACCACATCGAGGAAGCCGGCCTCGCGGGTGTACATCTTGCCCTTGGTCGCCGGTGTGGGGTCGAAGAGCGCGGACAGATCCCAGCGGTCCGAGGGCACCTCTCGGATCGGATCGACGCCTTTGGAGAGCAACTTCCAGAAGGCCTCGGGATTGTCGGACCCACCCGGGAAGCGACACGACATGCCGATGATCGCAATCGGCTCGGCGTAATCGGCCGTGGAATACTCGCGAACCTCAGTCGATGCGACGTCTTCGAGGGACAACACGTGCGAAAGAAGGAACTCTGAGAGGTCGCCGACGTTGCCGTGGTCGAAAGCCAATGTCGCCGGCAGTCTCACCTGGAGTGCCCGCTTGAGTCTCGTGACCAACTCGACGGCCATCAGGGAGTCCATTCCCGCGTCGAAGAAACCCTGATCGAGGTCGAGTTCCCCAGCTTTCAAGCCCAGGATTCCACTCACCTCGCCCGTGACCAACGCCTCCACGATGCCAACGCGGCCCCGGGCCGGTGTGCGGCGTAGCGTCTCCAGGATCGCCGAGGCACCCTCCTGTTCTCGGGACGCGATCAAGTCGCCCAGGAATCTGGGAATGGAGACCAGCCGGCCCCCGAACAACTCCCAGTCGATGTTGGCGACGGCGATCTGGCCAGAGTCGGCGGCCAGAAGCTGTCCAAAGACCTGTACGCCATGGGCGGGAACGAGGGGGTGAACACCGCCAGCCGCCCAACCGCGAGAGGTCTGGGTTGCCAATCCGGCGTCCGCCCACGGTCCCCAACACATCGATACCGCCGGGAGGCCCCGACTGCGACGGAGGTGCGCCAACGCGTCCATGAAGGCGTTGGCAGCCGCGTAGTTGGATTGGCCAGGCGAGCCGATCATCGACGCCGCCGACGAGAACAACGCGAAGAAGTCGAGATCGCGATCGGCTGTGGCCAGGTGAAGATTCCACGCCCCGGAGACCTTCGCGGGCCAGACGCCCGAGAACCGCTGCCAGTCCATGTTGAGGATCGACCCATCGTCGAGGGTGCCAGCCGCATGAACGACGCCGCGCAGATCATCCAGACCGGCCAACATCGCGTCGCAGTCTGCGGCCACGCTCACGTCGCCCCTGCGCACCTCGACCACACATCCGGCGCCGGTGATTCGCTCGATGACCGCCTGCGCCGCGGGCTTCGGCTCCGACCGACCGCTGAGCACGACACGCGTCGCCCCTTGATCGGCGAGCCATTCGGCGACCCGGAGGCCGAGGGCGCCGAGGCCACCGGTGACCAGATAGCTTCCAGCGCTGACCTCGATCTGGGGGCCTGCCTGGGCGCGAACGAGTCTCGGTGCGTGGGCCTGTCCCCCGCGGAGGGCGAGCTGCTCCTCCTCTGTCTTTCGATCCAGGATCCGTGCCAGGCCCTCGATGCCTCCGGCCGGATCCAGATCGATGCGAACGCAGCTCAGATCCGGCACATCCAAGACGGCGACCTGCGCCAGACCCCAGATCGGTGCCTGGGCCAGGGTCGGAGCTTCTCCGGCGACGGAGCGCGCTCCGCGGGTGACGAAGACGAGCTCCAGATCGGATCGAGCGACCATCAGCAGGAGCTCGAGTGCCCGCCGACACACGTCCTCGGCATCGGACACCTGGTCGCCATCGAGGGCGCGTAGATCGACGACGGTGGTCACACCGTCCAGATCCGCGAGCACGTCGCCAATGGCGTGGGGCCGCTCGAGCTCGGCAGCCAGCAGCGACGCCACCCCTCCACCATCGGCGAGGATCAGCACCTTTCCCTCGGCGTTGCCGGCAGACTCGACCTCTCGCCACTCGAGCTGGTAGAGCCAATCTGCCCCCACAGCGCCCGGTCCAGACGAGCGCTCCACCCGCTCAGCCCAATGCCGTTCTCGCTGGAAAGAGGTCGGCGGAAGCGCAATTTTCGCCCCAGGCTGATGGGCGTGAAAACCGGTCCAGTCCACCTCGATTCCGTCGGCGTGCATGCGCGACAGGCTGTCGAGCAGCTGGGGCCACTCGGGGTTCTTGCGCCGAAGCGATGGATACCACCGCGCGTCACTGTCGGGCAGACTGCGAGCACCCGCACCGCACAGGATCGGGTGGTTCCCGATCTCCAGGAAGTGGCGATACCCCAGTTCGTCCAACGTCTTCATGCCGGCGTAGAACTGGACGCCCTCACGCATATGACGACGCCAGTACTTCGGATCGAGAATCTCGTCGCCGATGACGCGCCCGGCGACGTTCTCGATGAGGGGGATTCGGGGCGTCTGCATGTCGGTGGCGGCCACCAACGCCTCGAATTCGTCCAGGATCGGATCCATGCACGGCGAGTGCGCAGCGTGGCTGATCCGCAGCCGCCGAATCTCGATGCCGGCGGCCTCGAGTGCATCGGCGACGGCGTCGACGGACCCAGACAGCCCAGAGATGACCGCTTCTTCGGGCCCGTTCACCGCGGCAATACCGACGGCATCCAGGTGTCCCGAGATCGCTTCCCGGACGCGTGCCTCACTGGCGAAAACGGCGACCATCGAACCGTTATGAGGGAGGGAGCTCATCAACGCCGCACGCTTGGCCATGAGTGCGATGCCGGGCTCGAGATCGAAGACCCCCGCGAGGCAGGCGGCGATGTACTGGCCGGTGCTGTGCCCGATGAGCGCGTCCGGACGGATTCCCCACGAGGCGTACATCTCCGACATCGCCCACTCGATCGCGAACATCGCCGGCTGGGTGTAGGCCAGCTCGTTGAGAGGCGAGCCCTCCCCTTCCGCCGGGTAGATCACGTCGAGCAGCGGCCGATCGAGGTGCGGATTCGCGGCCTCGGTCGCGCGGATGAGTGCCTTCCGGAAGACCGGATCGGCATCGTAGAGCTCGCGAGCCATGCCGACGACCTGGGGTCCGGCGCCGGTGCACAGGAAGGCGAGTTTGGGGTTCTCCGCGTGTTTGGCGGCGATAGCGCGGGCGCGGAGACCCGAGACCAGGTCACTGACCGTCGAGACCGGAACGGCGGTCCGCCAAACGAGGTGACTTCGCCCGATATTGGCGGTAAACGCCACGTCCGCGAGCTCGAGATCCGACGACTCCACGTGGGTCGCCAACGTGTCCGCCGCGGCAGCGAGCCCCTCCTCAGTCCTGCCGGAGACGGTGACGACAGTCATTGGTCGAGCGGCTGACCGAGCTGGCTCTACAGCTCGCGGCGCCTCCTCGAGAATGAGGTGGGCATTGGTCCCGCTGATTCCGAACGCGCTGATGCCGGCGAACCTGGGGACGTTGCCGCGCGGCCACGCCGTCAGTGCGGTCGGAATCTCCAACGGGAACGCGTCCAGTGGCAGCGCCGGATTCGCCTCGGTGAAGTGCAGATGTGGCGGAATCGCCTCGTGCTGGAGCGCAAGAACGACCTTGAGCACGCCGGCGATTCCGGCGCCCGCCTCGAGATGGCCGAAGTTGGTCTTCACAGACCCGAGAAGGAGTGGCTTGGAGCGGTCCTTTCCCAGTACATTCCCGATGGCCCGCACCTCGATGGGATCACCGAGGACCGTCCCCGTCCCGTGGCATTCCAGGTACTGAACCGCCGCGGGCTGCACGTCGGCGGCGGCCAGCGCGGCACGAATGACCTGCTGCTGAGCGCTGCCGTTGGGCACCGTGAGACCACTGCTTCGCCCATCGTGGTTGATGGCTGTGCCGCGAATGACCGCCAAAACGCGATCTCCGTCAGTCTGGGCGTCGGACAGTCGCTTGAGGACTACCATTCCGCAGCCCTCCCCACGGACATACCCGTTGGCTGCCGCATCGAAGGTCTTGCACCGGCCGTCGGGGGCCAGCGCGCGGAGCTGGGAGAGCTGAATGGTCGTCTCCGGCCCCACAATCGCGTTCACGCCACCGGCGACTGCCACGTTGCAGTCCCCACTCCGAAGCGCCTGAACAGCCATATGCAGGGACACCAGGGAGCTCGAACAAGCCGTGTTCACAGCCAGCGCCGGGCCGCGTAGACCCAGTACATAGGAGATCCGTCCAGCGGCGAAACTGCTCTCGTTTCCGGTGCCAGAATAGGCGTCGACATCACCAGATTCCTCGAGCGGATCGAAGCGCCGGCCGTATTCGCTGGCTCCGATGCCGACGTAGACCCCGGTGAGGCTGTCCTCGAGGCTGGCAGGGGCAATTCCGGCGTCCTCGAACGCTTGCCAGCTGACCTCCAGGAGCAGCCGCTGCTGGGGGTCGAGTCCCACTGCCTCTCGCGGCGACATGCCGAAAAACCGAGGGTCAAAGGTCTCGATCTCGTCGAGAAGTCCCGCCCAGCGGCTGTAGAGCTTGCCCGGAGTCGCCGGCGCTGGATCGAAGTAGCGATCCACATCGAAGCGATCTCCAATCTCGGAGACGCCGTCGACGCCGTCCCGAAGCAGCGCCCAGTAGCTTTCCAGGTCGTTGGCTCCCGCGGGGAACCGACAGGCGGCACCGACGATGGCGATGGGCTCAGTGGGGTCGGAGAACCGCGACGCGGGCACCTCGACGGGTGCATCGACGAACTCCAGGAGCTCGAGAAGGTGATCGGCGAGGGACCCGATGTTCGGATGATCGAAGGCCAGGGTCGCCGACAGGGGGCGCTCGACCGCCGATTGGAGCCGGTTTCGCAGCTCCATGGCCATCAGCGAGTCCATGCCCGCATCGAAGAAGCCCTGCCGGCCGTCCAGACGCTGGCCAGGCTCAAACCCGAGAATCCTGGCCACTGTCGGCTGGAGGAGGTCGATGAGGGCGCCTCTTCTCGCGGCTGCGGGCGTCGACGTGAGTTCGCTCGTCCAGCCGGTCTGGGCCGCAACAGCGACCTGCCGGACTCCAGCGAGTTCGGCGAGAATGGATATTGGCGGCCGGGACTCGGCGTACAACCCCCAGTCGAATGGCGCGATCACCAGGTGTGGATTCGCACTCCCCAGTGCGTGACCCAGGAGCTGGAGGGCGTTGTCGGTCTCCAGGGGCACGATGCCCGTGCGCGCCCAGCGGTCTCGGACCGAGTCTCCGAGGCTCGCCGCCATCGAACTGTCGGCCCACGGGCCCCAGCCGATGCTCACAGCCGGAAGCCCGAGGTCGCGACGGTACTCGGCCAGGGCGTCCAAATGGGCATTTGCGGCGGCGTAGTTGGCCTGTCCAGGTGTCCCGAGCACCGCAGCTGCCGACGAAAAGAGCACGAAGAAGTCGAGGTCCAGTTCTTTCGTTGCGGCGTGCAGATTGTCGGCGCCGCGGACTTTAGCGGCGAACACGTGCTCGAAGCGGGCCCAAGACTGTTCGGCCATGAGGGCGTCGTCGTTCACACCGGCCGCGTGAATCACGCCGGCAACGGGCTCGGCGAAAAGCGCGGCGACGGCCTCCGAATCCGCGACGTCTGCCGCGACTGCAGTGACGTCGACCGCGAGTGCCGCGATGAAATCCTCCGCGCCAGCGCCACCCGAACGGCCCGTCAGGATCAGCTTGGTGGCCCCCCGGTCTACCAGCCATCGGGCGACCGCGCGTCCAAGGGAGCCGAAGCCTCCGGTCACCAGGTACGCGACCCCGGCGCGAATCTCGACGCCGCCATCGAGCGTCGGGGTTCGCACAAGTCTGGCGACCCTCCTCTCCAACCCTCGCAGACGGACGAAGTCACCCGAAGAGAGCAGGGAATTGACGATGCATGCCGCCGACACTTCGCCATCGATGTCGACGACGCCGCCCCAACGCTCTGGAGCCTCCACCGCCATGACCCGTCCGAGACCGCTCAGTGCCGCTCCTCGGATGCCTCGAGTTACGAACCACACTCGCCTCTGCGCCTTCAGGGCATCGGAAATGATCGGCCTCAAATCGCCAGAGTCCAAGTTGCGCAGATCGACGACCTGGTCCCCATCGTCCGAGACCGTTCCGCCGCGCGCGTTCAATTCCGAGGAGATAGCGGCGCCGAGATCTCCACCGCCGCGAACGGCCCAGCTGCCGGGCGCCTCAGGGTCCGCCGCTGCCAACCGCCACCGGACCCCATGCACACCTCTGACGGTCCCCACACGAGGCGATGCGGGCTCCATCCAAAAGCGCTCCCGCTGCCACGGGTAGAGCGGGAGATCGACTCGGTTACCCGCCGGTTCGGCGGCGGCGAGATCGACGGGCACACCCAGGGTCCACAGCGCCCCAAGGCTCTCGCGAATCTGCAGGGCATCGGATTTGCCGTCGCGCAGGGACGCGAGCCAGTGGGCGGGCTCATCTCCAAAGCATCGGGCACCCATTCCCGAGAGGATGGGGTTCGGCCCGATCTCCACGAAGACCCGGTTCCCCGCATCCTTCAGCGTATGCATGCCGTCGGCGAATCGAACGGTCGCGCGCACGTGCTCGACCCAGTACCCGGGATCGTTCAGCCGCGTCGCGGGCCCGCCGTCCAGGTTGGAGATGACCTCACACGTCGGATCCCGGTAGGTCACAGCGGCCGCGACGGCGGCGAATTCCTCCAGCATCGGGTCCATCAGCGCCGAGTGGAAGGCGTGGGAGACGTTCAGCTTCCGGTGATTGACGCCCTCATTGACGTATCGGGCGGCCAGGGCCTCGATGAGTTCGCTGCGACCGGACAGCACCGTCTCGGTGGGGTTGTTGACTGCAGCCACCGACAGGCCATCGGGAACGTCGACCTCAGCTTCCGGCAGGAAGACGGCCATCATCGAGCCGTAGCGCGGAAGCGCATCCATCAAACGGCCACGGGCGGCGACGAGCCTCAACCCGTCCTCGAGGCTGAAGACGCCCGCCAGGTGGGCAGCGACGTATTCTCCGATGGAGTGCCCGATGACCGTATCTGGCGTCACTCCCCAGGATTCCCAGAGTTTGGCCAGCGCGTACTCGACCGCGAACAGCCCGGGCTGGGTATAGACCGTCGCGGAGATGTCATCGCTGACGAGAATGCTGAGCAGGGGCCGATCCAGGTGGTTCTCCAGGATGGCTGCGCAGGCATCGATGGCCTGTCGATAGACGGGCTCGACCTCGTAGAGATCTCCTCCCATCGCCGCATATTGGGAACCCTGACCCGTAAACAGGAAAGTGACGGAGGGCGCCATGGAGCTGGAGATTCGTCGAGACTCGATGGCGTTGAGCTGGGCAATCGCCGCCGATGAGGAGGAGGCGACAACGACGCTCCGTTCTGGCAGTGCCCCTCGACCGCGCGCCGCAGACCACGCCACATCCGCAAGGGAGGCGGTTTCCAGACGTTCGGCGTACCTGCCGGCCAGCGCCCGGAGCCCTTCCCCATTTGCAGCCGAGAGAGCGATCACATGAGTGCCCGACGACGGCGGTTCGATGCCCGACGCCTCGTCGTGGGATTCGATGAGAATATGGGCGTTCGTTCCCGAAAGTCCGAAGGAGCTGACCCCGCCAATCCGCCGCTTGGAGTCCCAACTCTCCAGGCGCGTCGGGATTCGCAGGTCGCCCAGCTGAATCCGCGGGTTGACCGCCTTCAGATGCAAGTGGGGCGGGATCTGTCGTCGACGGAGGGCGAGCAAGACCTTGATGACGCCCGCGACACCCGCAGCGGTCTCGGTGTGGCCGAAGTTGGTCTTCACCGTGCCCACGGCCAGGCCAGATCCGCCATATACCGCTCGCAGAGCATTGAACTCGATGGGGTCGCCCAGTGGCGTCCCGGTGCCGTGCGCCTCGACAAACCCGACGCTCCCCGGCTCCAGGCCCGCGTTCTTCAAGGCCCGACGAATGACCTCCTGCTGAGCGCGTCCCGACGGGGCGGTGAGTCCGTTGCTGCGCCCATCCTGATTGACGGCGGTGCCGCGGATGACACCCAAGACGCGATCACCGGCGGCCTCGGCGTCTGCCAAGCGTTTCAGGACGAGCACACCGGCGCCCTCTCCTCGTGCATATCCGTCGGCCGAGGCGTCGAAGGCCTTACAGCGACCGTCAGCCGCCAACGCCTGAAGCTTGCTGAAATAGACTGAGGGCTCCGGCGACAGGATCAGGTTCGCGCCTCCGGCGAGCGCTACCTCGGACTCTCCGGTTCTCAGACTCTGGACCGCGAGGTGAATGGACACCAGGGACGAGGAGCAGGCCGTGTCAACGGTCACGGCGGGGCCCTGAAGCCCGAGGAAGTACGAGATCCTCCCGGCGGCGACTGAGAGAAAAGAGCCGGTCCCGGAATACGGAGTCAGCCTGGACGCATCATCGGAAAGGAAGTGTCTGCGCCCGTAATCAGAGAGTCCCAGGCCGATGTATACGCCCGTTCTGGAGCGCTCCAGGGACGAAGCCGGCAACCCAGCGTGCTCCAGCGCCTCCCACGCGACCTCGAGCAGCAGGCGCTGCGCGGGGTCCATTTCGGTCGCCTCGCGTGGCGAGATCCCGAAGAACGACGCGTCGAAGCCGGCGACGTCGTCGAGGAAGCCGCCCTCGCGCACATACATTTTTCCAGGGGCCTCGCGATCGGCGTCGTAGTAGTCGTCGACCTCCCAGCGGTCGGCCGGCACCTCGGAGATGGCGTCGCGCCCCTCGGCGAGCAGGTCCCAGAAGCTGTCGAGGTCGGTCACTCCTCCTGGAAAACGACATCCGACGCCGACTATTGCGACCGGACTGCGCTTGGCGTTCTTGAGTCGCTCGATCGCGAGAAGCGCCTTCTTCAGCGGAGAGAGGTCATTTCCCGCGTTCGCGTCGGTCCCCATCCGCCCCTCGTAGCAGAATTCAGGGTTCTGGGCGATTCACACTGCTTGCGTCAGGGCGGAAATCTGGAAGCCGTAGTTACCCGAGCGCGGAGCAGGGCAGATAGCGGCCCGATGATCAAAGAACAACCCCCACGACACTCCGAGGGGCGGCCTTCGGCACCCTGATTCAACTACTTCTGAAACATGCGAGACGGCGATCTCTGGCATCCGGTCGACGACACGATGCCGCCCCATGACATCATCGACTTGCTCCGGAGTACAATCGGCGCAGAACCTGCGGAGAAGACCATGGGCTACATTCACAAGGTCTACGAAGACGGCGTCCGCGAAGGGCGTGAGAAGGGACGCGAAGAGGGACGACGAGCCTTGCTGCTCAGTCTTATCGAGCGCAAGTTCGGCGCCGACGAAGATCTCGCAGCCCGGCTGCTTGCCGCGAGCGATCGCGACCTCGAGAGCCTCACCGAACGGTTCCTGATCGCCACTTCGCTGGACGACCTGAAGGAGTGAGCAACCCATTCGCTGATTTCGAGAAGGGAAGCCGAACCTTTCGCGGTGTGACACGCAATGTATGGACGGGCGGCGATGGGCCACCGGTCATCGTCATGCACGAAATCCCGGGACTTCATCCGGAGGTCGTGGACTTTGCACGCAAAGTCGTCATGGCCGGTTTCCGGGTGGTCATGCCGTCCATGTTCGGCAAGCCCGGCAAGAAACCCGGACCGCTGTACATGGCCAACTCGATTGCGCGGGCGTGCGTCTCGCGCGAATTCACCGTGCTCGCCACTCGCAAGAACAGCGAAATCACGGATTGGTTGCGGGATCTAGCTCGCGAAGAGCACGAGCGGTCGGGTCACAACGTCGGCGCGATCGGAATGTGCCTCACCGGTGGCTTCGCTCTGGCGATGATGGTCGACGACCACATGATGGCGCCGGTGTTGAGCCAGCCGTCGTTGCCTTTCGCGATCCTCCCCCATCAATGCCGGGATCTCGGCGTCGATGACGAGACCCTGGCCAAGGTGAAGAAGCGCTGTGTGGAAGATGGCGTATGCCTGATGGGCCTTCGTTTCTCTATGGATCGAATGGTACCTTCCAGCCGCTTCCGCAGACTCGAGACGGAGCTCGGCGACAACTTCATCGCGGTAGAGATCAACTCGGCCCTCGGCAACGGCCATCGAATCAAGCCATGGGCGCACTCGGTTCTCGCCATCGATTATGTCGATCAACCGGGGCACCCCACCCACGACGCGATGCTACAGGTCATCGATTTCTTCCGTGAAAAGCTGGCGGATCGATAAGAGACCGGAGGGAGATCGTTGGACTCGATTCACAACCATTTCATCTGGGGTCCGGCCGGTAGCCAAACGGCGCGAACACATTGGAGGGGAACAGGAGAATTCCATGCTTTCCTACCAGTGGTTCCAGATTCCAGACATGCCCTTCATCGACCTGGCAGACCCGCTTCTGTCCGTCTCGGCCCTGGGCATCATCATGGCGGCAGCGCTCGCTGTGTTCGTCGGCGCGCTCCTCGGCACGCGCCAGCTCGAGCGTCAGCAGGAAAGGCGGAAAGCCGCTAGTTAGCCTGCAACTTGGCGCGGCGGCGAACGCAGCTGTAACGACGTTCACGTTAGATCGGCACCTCGGAGTACCGACGTGCCGTCCCCCCCCACCATCCACATCGACAGCCTCGCCAGGCGATTTGGTCCGCGCTGGGCCGTTGCCCGGGTGACGATGGAGCTGCCGCCCGGGGCCTCGTGCATGCTCACCGGGGCCAACGGGTCGGGCAAAAGCACCCTGCTCAGATGTCTGGCGACGGCATTGAAGCCTCACGAGGGCGGCATTCGCTTTGGGAACAGGGACCTGTGGGCGCATCGCGACGAGATCCGCCCGAAGATCGCCTACCTGGCTCATCAGCTGCACCTGTACGACGACCTGTCCCAGCGAGACAATATCGACGTGTGGGCGCGAATGGGTGGGCTCAGCGCCGATGCCGATGCGCTCTTGACCCGGGTCGGATTGGATCCGAAACGGAATGACCCCGTCCGAGCGCTCTCCGCCGGCATGAAGCGCCGACTCGCCCTGGCCCGCATCCTCATCAAGGCGCCGGAGCTCCTCCTCCTCGACGAGCCGTTCGGAGCCCTCGACCCCGACGGCCGACAGCTCGTGGTCGATGTGGTCCGGGAGATCCAGAATCGAGGAACAACATTGGTTCTCGCCACCCACCTCCCGACGTCGGCGATCCATATCTGCGACCGGGCCGTGGTCATGGAGGCAGGCCAGATCATCTGGCATGGGCCCTCTGGAGATCTCCCATGATCCGCCAGACCCTGTCCGTTCTCCGCAAGGAACTCCTGGTGGAGTGGCGAGATCGGTCTCGCATCTCGGGCCTGTTCTTTTTTGCGATGGCCATCGTCATCTTGATGGCCTTCGCCTCCCCGAGCGAGGGCGTGCTCAAGCAGCAGGCTGGTGGCATCCTTTGGATTGGTCTCCTGCTGGCGTCGACTCGCTCGCTGGACCAGTCCTTTGCTACCGAGATGGAGCACGGTGCGCTGGAGGGCTTGATGCTCTGGCCAGTCGACCCACGGGCTGTGTTCTATGGCAAGGCCTTGGCAAACACGCTGGTCCTCCTCATGGTGGCTCTGGCGATAGTCCCCCTGCTCTTTGGCATGTACGGAGCCGAAGTCCGCGGGAGCATACCCGTACTGCTGGGCTTTCTCGTCTTCGGCTGTGCCGCGATCGGCGCCCCGGGCACCTTGTTCGGGGGCATCGTCGCCCAGGCTCGCGGGTCCAGCGTGCTCTTGCCGTTGCTGCTCTTCCCTCTGGTCATTCCCGCCGTGTTGGCTGCGGCCAAGGGCACGACCGTCGTGATGGAAGGTGACCCAATGGGCCAGGGCAGAAGCTGGTTGGGGCTGTTAGTTGCGTTCAACGCGGTCCATTGGAGCCTGTCCGGCTTGTTTTTCGGCCGCGTCGTGGAGGACGGGTGAGTCGCCTCAAGTGGGAACACGTGGTCGGAATCCTGGGGCTACTCGGGATGATCGGCGGGCACTACGCGGGGCTCTTTGTCGCGCCGCCCGAGCGCATGATGGGCGACGTAGGCCGAATCTTCTACGTTCACGTTCCCGTGGCAATCCTGTCCATGCTCATGTTCTCGGTGTCCGGACTCGCGGCATTTGGCTACCTGATGAGCGGCCGCATGGGTTTCGACTGGCTCGTCGAGTCCACCGTCGAGGTCGGCGTGATGCTCAGTACGCTTCTGCTCATCCTGGGTTCGGTCTGGGCCAGGCCGACCTGGGGCGTGTGGTGGACCTGGGACCCGCGGCTGATCACCGCCACCGTCCTGTTGTTGACGTTCGTAGGGGTCATGCTCCTCCGGGGAGCGACGACGAACCCCGAAAAGCGAGCGACCTGGTCGTCTGTCGCTACCTTGATCGCGTGGGTCAACGTGCCCATCACCTACAAATCGGTCCAGTGGTGGCGGTCCCTGCACCAGATCCAGACGCCACAAGACGCCATCTCAGAGCCGATGCGCATTGTCTACTACGAAAATATGATCGCGATGATCCTGGTTCTCGTGTGGTTTGTCGCTTGGCGATGGCGCATCGCGAAGGCCACTGCAATGGCCGAGGCCCCCGAACCCCTGCCCGCCGAGGTGTCCCCATGATATTGCTCGCAACCGCCGGAACCGGCCAGATCGTGGGTGGCTGGGAATACATCATCATGGCGTACGTCGCGACCTGGGTCTTCTTCGGCGGCTACGCCATCAGCCTTTACGTGAGGTCGCCATGACCGAAGCCTGGAAACGCCGACTCTTCGCCATCGCCGCCATCGCGGTCGCGGGCATCGCGCTTGCGGTCGTGTCCTTCTCCGGCATGGGTGAGGCCGTGATCTACTACTGGTCCCCCAGCGAGCTCCACGCCGCACCCAATGCCACTGAAGCGACGGTTCGCCTCGGCGGCATGGTCGTCCCCGGGTCGATCGAGTGGGACAAGGATGCCGGGCACGCGAGCTTTCAGGTCACGGACGGCAAGAAGACCGTCGATGTCTACTGCGACGGCAACCCGCCGCAGATGTTCAAAGAGGGCATCGGCGTGGTGGTCGAGGGCCAGCTGCACACCGATGGCATCTTTCGAACCAGCCGGGTGATGGTGAAGCACTCCAACGAATACGAGGCGCCCGCGGAGGGCGAGGGCCACGTCAATCCCTACGCGACCCTGGCGGACGAATCGTGATTCCCCAAGTTGGACAATTTCTCGTCCTGAGTGCCCTGTTCTTCTCCACGCTCGGGTGTGTGGCTGGTTTCATTGCAGGGTCCACCAAGAGCACCCAGGCCTGGAGGCTCACCCGTGCCTCGGCGCTGACCTTCGCATTGAGCATGATCGCGGCGAACTACGTGATGATCTACGCGTTGCTGACCCATGATTTCTCTGTGGCCTATGTGGCCGAGGTCGGCTCGCTGGACACGCCGGCCTACTACACAGTCGTGTCCCTGTGGGCGTCGCTCAACGGCTCGATTCTGTTCTGGGGAGGCGTGCTGGGCATATACACCGCGGCCATGGTCCTCACCGTCGGGGACAAACACCGCGAGTACATGCCGTGGACGCTGCACGTCCTGATGGGAATCTCGATTTTCTTCTCGCTGATGGTCGCCACCATCGCCGACCCGTTCGAGATTGTCTCCCCGGTCCCATTGGACGGACCCGGACCGAATCCGCTCCTGCAAAACCACTGGTTGATGGCCATTCATCCGCCGATGCTCTACCTGGGCTACGTCGGCATGAGCGTGCCCTACTCGATGATCTGCGCCGCGTTGTTGGCCGGACGCCTCGAGGCCGGATGGATGGCGCCGCTGCGGCGTTGGGCGCTGATCCCGTGGACCTTCCTCGGAATCGGCATCATCCTCGGCGGCTGGTGGTCGTACGCGGTCCTGGGTTGGGGCGGCAGCTGGGCCTGGGATCCGGTCGAGAACGCGAGCTTCCACCCGTGGCTCACCGGCACTGCATTTCTGCACTCTGCGATGGTCTTGCAGCGCAGGGGGAAACTACGAGATTGGACGTTGGTCCTGGGAATGGCGACATTCCTCCTCACCCTGGTCGGCACCTTCATGACCCGCTCGGGCGTGTTCAACTCGGTGCACAGCTTCACCCAGTCCGACATCGGCGTGTACTTCCTGGTGTTCATCGGGGTCATCTTCACCTACAGCATCGGCCTGCTCGCCTTCCGGTCGCATGCACTCGACGAGGCCGCAGGCGAGACGGACAAGAAACTCGGTGCCAAGGTCGATTTCGGCGGACAGGTCCTCAGCCGTGAGTTCGCGATTCTGGTCCAGAATGCGCTCTTTGCCGCCTTTACGCTGACTGTGCTCCTGGGAACCGTGTACCCACTGTTGGCCGAGGCCTTCCAAGACAAGCGCATCAGCGTCGGCGAGCCCTTCTTCGACCGTTGGGCACTGCCGATCGGTCTAGCGCTGACGTTCATGATGGGCGTTGGCCCTGCGCTTCCCTGGGGCCGCCTCGCGAAGGACGAGTTCACTCAGCGCATCCTCTATCCGGCCTCTACCGGCATCGTGGCCTGCCTGGTGTTCGCGGCGACGGGTGTGCACAAGCCGTTCACCCTCCTGGCGCTCTTTGTCTGTGGCTACGCCCTGCACGCCAACCTGAACGAGTTCGTACACCCCATCCGCGCTCGCATGAAGAGCCAGAGCGAGGGTGCCGCCGACGCGACCTTCAAGGTGTTCATGCGCGGAAGGAGGCGATTCGGCGGACACGTCACCCACCTCGGCATCATCCTCTGCGTCTTCAGTCTGGCGATGACCAAGGGTTACCGCGTCGAGCGCGACCTGCAGCTGGCAAAGGGTGAGAGCGCCGAATTCGGCGATTACAAGCTTACCTTCGAGGGTGCGAAGTTCGAGAAGCAGACCCACCGCGAGTCCATGGTCGCGTCCTATCGGGTCCATAAGGGAGGCAAAGACGTCGGGGTTCATGCACCGCGAATGAACTTCTACAAGACCCGACGCGAGCCCATCGTCTCCCCAGCGGTCTACTCCACGCTCAAAGAGGACCTGTACCTGTCGATCATCGACGTTCCTACGGATGGGTCCTCGAGCGTGATCCGAGTCATTCTGCAGCCGTTCCAGATCTGGATGTGGTTTACGGCGCCCATTTTCGCAATCGGCACCCTGATCTCCATTTGGCCCGCACGCCGAAAACGTCGGGCAAGGGCCGGCAAAGTGAACATGGGCGTTCTGGTGGGCGGCCTGCTCTTCACCATCCCGCTCATCGCCTTGTTTGCGTCCGGATTTGGAAAGGACCCCAACGAAATTCCGTCCGTCCTGGAGGAAAGGCCCGCGCCTGGATTTTCCCTCACGGACCTCGATGGCAGACAACACGCCCTGTCCAACCTCGCCGGTCGGCCGGTGGTCATCAACTTCTGGTCCACCTGGTGCGGACCCTGCAAGATGGAGCATCCGGCGCTGCAACAGGCCGCCCAGATGAACCCGGATGTCACCTTCCTCGGCGTCATCTACTCCGACGACACAGATAAGGTCAGGAGATACCTGAAGAAGGTCGGCTCTGCCTACCCGACGCTCGTCGACGACGGAAACCGAACCGCCATCGACTACGGCGTGACCGGTGTACCCGAGACGTTCTTCATCGACGGACAAGGGGTCATCCGCCGCAAGGTCCCCGCAGCGCTCAATCAACGAAGCCTGGCGCATTTCATCGCGGAGATTCGGTGAAGGCCCTGCTCCTGCTCGCGGCACTGGCACTCGCTCAGAACCCGGATCCGGGGGTGGGAGAGGGCCTGATCGAGAACATGCCGCCTGGCCCGCCTCCCCCGGCAGCCCAGGTCGAAGACATGGCCTACGACATCGCTACCCGTCTCCGCTGCCCGGTCTGCCAGGGATTGTCGGTCGCCGATAGCAGTTCCGAGGCCGCGGTGATGTTCCAGCGGCGCATTCGCGAACTCGTCGCGGTGGGATACGACGAGGACCAGATCAACGACTACTTCGTCGACCGATATGGCGAGTGGATCCTCCTCGATCCGCCGGCACAGGGCATGAATTGGATCCTCTGGATCGTTCCGGCCCTGCTCGGGGGCGTCGGTGTGACCTGGTCCGCAGGAGTCGTCATGCAGTGGAGCAAGGAACCCGACGAAGCGCCCCTTCCTTCCGACGAAGGACTTGTGGACATGGACGACTACGAGAAGGCGCTTCTCGCCGAGTTGGAGGACTGATGGAGTTCGACTGGGCGATCTGGGGCACCCCACTCATGGTCTTCGGCGGAGCCCTCGCGGCGGGGCTCATCGGCATGGTCGCCATGCGCACCCAAGAGGACTCCGAGGTCAGCAAGGCTGGAAAGAAGGCCGATCTCGACGGAAACAGAACTGCGGCAATCCAGGCACTGAAGGAGCTCGAGCTGGACAAGGACAAGCTGGCCCCCGCCGACTACGAGCGGGAAAGAGCCGCGTTGGTCACCCGCGGCGGCGCCGCCGGACGAGAGCTCGACGGCAAGTCGGCGCCAACCGAGACGAACACCGATTCCGCCCCTCACGCCGACGTACCCGAAGAGGTGTCCACCCTGGCGACCATGCTCGAAGGCGAGCGCAAGCGGCTCGGCGAGGACTCGGTGAAGCGGGCCATCGAGCTGGCTGGTCTGGCCGCCCCGCCCGCGGCCCCCAAACGGGACGACGTGATGGCGCCAGAGTGGAAGGGCGCATTGAGCGCGGTCGCGGTGATGTCCCTGGCTGGCCTGCTCATCTTCCTGGCCAATAGCGACGAAGTCACGCGACGAGAAGGCGCCTCGATGACCGGCAATCAGGATCTCGGTTCTCCGGCGATGGAGCCGTCTGGGAATCCGACTGGGAACCCGCCGTGGAAGGCGATGGCCGCGCAGCTCGAAGAGAAGTTGAAGGCGGATCCCAAGGACATCGCGACGGCCAACGAGCTGACGCAGCTCTACATGTCGGCAGGCGATCCGGGAAAGGCAATGGAGTTCAACCGAACCGCCTTCGAAATCGACAAGACCGACACCACAGCGCGCACCTACAAGGCGGTCCTCGCGGCGATGGTCGGCATGAACGATCGCGCTATTGCCGGCCTCGAAGAGGTTCTCTCCGAAGACCCCGGACATGTGAAAGCGCTGACCTACCTCGGGCTGATCCTGCTCGAGGCCGGCCGCCCGAAAGAGGCTGTCGAAGTGCTCGAGAAGGCGGTCGCCGAACAGCCCGGCGTCGTGCCCCTGCAACAGGCCCTCAGTCGCGCCCGCCAACAGGCCGGAATGGCCCCTGCGCCGGCAGCTGCACCGGCACCCAGCAGCTCCGGTGACATCGTCCTCGGAGGCACGATCTACCTCGACGGCGACGCCGCAAAGGGCATCACGGGCCGCGAGATCATGTTCGTGTCCGTGAAGTCGCTCCAGGGTGGACCGCCTCTGGCCGCACTCCGACTCACTCCAGGGCCGTTCCCCATGGACTTCAAGGTCACCACCAGCGATGCCATCGCCATGGGCGGCGCGCCGCGGCCCTTCCCCGAAACCATGCTGTTGAGCGTGCGAATCGACAAGGACGGCGACCCGATATCCAAGGAACCGGGCGAGCCCAAGGCCAACGTCCTGGACGCCGTCAAGGGCACCACAGACCTCAAACTGACGTTGAAGTAGGTCCGCGACACGCCACGAGACTGCGATCTAAAATCCGCAGTTCGAGAGTGGGTCCACTGACCTGAATGCTCGCTTCCCCACTTGGATCCGTCGATTTGGCGATTTCCGCAGGATTCTCCACTTTCCGGCACGATGTTTGCTTCCTCGTGACATGACCAGCCTTGTGGAGTCACACATGTCCTTCGACGACGAATTCACCGACTACAACGAAACCGGAACCGGACTGCAGTGGTCCAGCATGGGCGTTGTCGCGCTCATGGTCCCGATCGCCGCTGCAAGCGTCGGCCTCATGGTCGGACTCGGACTCGGTGGCGCTGCCGGATTCCTCGCCGCTACCGGTGAGCACGCCGAAGAGAAGTTCGTGCAGGAGATCACCACCGACGAAGTCAAGTTTGGCGAGGTCTGTGCCCCGGTCATTCAGGAGGCCGAGACCGAGCTCGCCGCCATGACCACCAAGATCACCACCCTCGAAGGCGACATCGCCGCCAGGCAGCAGCGGGTCGACGAGCTCCGCTCCGAGATCGACGACCGCAACGAGCGCGGCGCCAAGTTCTGGAAGGAGTTCAAGGCGGCCAAGGAAGAGCTCGCCCAGGTCAAGCAAGAACGCGACATGCTCGTCATCGCCAAGGACCAGCTCGTCGAAGAGCTGACCCGCACGGTCGAGAAGCTCGCCGTCACCGAAGAGAAGCTCGAAGAGACCATCGAGATCGCCGAAGAGTACCGATACGAGTCGATCCACCAGAACTTCGACCGCTTCGTCAACGAATCCCAGCTCGCCGTCTGTGAGCGCGGCAACCGCAAGAAGCTCGGAAAATGCCGAGAGATCGTCACCGAGATCCTCACGCAGGCCGACGTTCGCGGCAAGTTCAACCATTGCCTCAAGTCCGGCCAGGCAGTACCCAATGTGACGGAACTCATCGACGACCACACGATGCCGCAATTCAGCTACTACCTGAATCAGGAAGACCGGGTGGTCAAGGACTGGTACGTACACCTCTGCGACCCGACACTTCCCGAGAATCCCACCATCATGGCGTCGGCTTCTTTCTAAGCTAGACTCCGCGGGTGTTCAGACTCGCGCTGATTCTTCTACCGCTACTCGGCGCCTGCTCGGTGTCGAGGGCGGTTGCCCCGTTGCCCAAGGGCTCGGGTCAGATCATCACGTCGGTGGGCGGGCCCATCACAAAAAACCTGAGCCCCGCCATCCCCCTGCCGATGACGTCCGTGGGCTATATGCATGGGCTAAACGGTAAGACCAACGTCTACGGTGAGTTCTACCCGACGGGTCTCGCGGCCTTCGGAGTCGGCGGCGTCGGTGGCGGCGTAGCGACTGAGGTCTTCGGACCGGACGGCGCCAAGCCGCGGCTGATGGTCGAGGGCGGTCTGTACGCCTACGCCGGAAACAACGATGAGGGTCCTCCGCCCTTCGCCGCCCGGGTCTTTCCACACGCGCAGACCACCTTTTCGTGGGACTTGAAGCGTCAGGTCCTCTACGCCGGGCTCGATCAGCTGATTCAGCCGTTTCCAAGCTTTCGCTGGCATTTTACGCCGCTAATAGGGGGCGTAGCTCGCGTCGGACGCGTGGGCTTTCAGCTCGAATACAAGTGGATGGCCTGGTACCTGGACAACCTGCCCATCGCGGCTGAGTGGGCGGGTCCCTTCCACCACGGCGCATCTTCGGTCCAGATCGGAATCTCCGTCGCCCTTGGCCCCCATCTGCCGTCGGCTAAAGGCCGAGGGGAGGAAAAATGAGAAAGATCGCCGCTGTGGCCCTGCTCGCCCTCTCCCAGACGGCCTGTCTGTCCCTGGATTTTCTGTTCCTCGACACCCCGCAGACCGACGCCTACGAGATCAGCTCGGAGATCGTGCCCGAAGACCTCATCGAGCCCGTCACCTTCGAGGCCAAAGACGGAACCGTTCTTTACGGCTACTGGGCCCATCAACCCGTGCCGTCGCCGCCTCTGATCTTCTTCCACGGAAACGGCGGTCACATCGGAGACAACTGGGATCGCGTCGAGTTCATGTGGGAGTGGCACACCCACGACATCTTCATCTTCGACTATCGCGAGTTCGGCATGTCGGAGGGCACGGCGACGTTTCAGGGCGTGATGGAGCAGGATGGCATGGCCGCGGTCGAACACGTCATGTCGTGGGCCATCGCCGAACCCGAGGAGATCGCCTGGGTCGCGCTCTCCCTGGGAGGCGCTGTCGCGATCCACACATCCGACGAGATCGGAGCACAAGCGCTGGTGATGGAGAGCACCTTCGCGAGCGCTGACCAACTGCTCGACGAGGGGACCGGACTCGACGTTCCCACGGGCTGGTTCTTCAAGGGCCCGTACGACAACGAGGACGCGATCGCGAAGATCACGACACCAATCCTGATCATCCATGGACTCGACGACGACTTCATCAATCCCGAGTCGGGTCCGCTCCTCTTCGACGCCGCCCCGAAGCCGAAAGAGCTCTGGCAACCGAAGGGTGTCGGACATTCGGACCTCTTTGAGGTAAAACCCGACGAGTTCGAGGATCGCGCCTCGAGCTTTCTCGCGAGTCACGAGTGAACGACCTTCCAGATCTCGATTCCCTGCGCTGTTTCGTGCACGCGGCCCGGTTGCTCAACTTCCGGGCAGCAGCGCGCGCGGTCGGCCTGACGCCCGCGGCTCTCGGCCAGCGGATCCGGAAGCTCGAGGACCATCTCGAGGTTCAACTCTTCGATCGAAACACCCGCAGAGTCGTGCTCACACAGGCGGGTCTGGCGCTGCTGCCCGCGGCCCACGACGCCCTGGATGCGGCCAAGGAGTGCGTGCGCGCTGCCCGAGGCCTCGCCGGCCCGGCCCCCATGGATCTGATGATCGGAACCCGGCACGAACTGGGGCTCTCCTGGGTTCTCCCCATGCTGCCGAAGCTGCGAGAAAGTCATCCAGGATTGACCTTCCACCTGTATTTTGGCTCCGGCCCCGACCTCGAACTCCGCGTGCGCAGCCACCAGATCGACTGCGCGATCAGCTCCCGGCGACTCACCGATCCGAAGCTCGATTCCTTTCGGATCCACCCCGAACACTACGCATTCGTGGCCTCGCCCAAGCTTCTCGAAGATACGCCATTGAACGCCATCGAAGACGCCCGGAAACACACCCTGGTCGACACGCACGGCGAGCTTCCGCTCTTCAAGTACTGGCGAGACGCCCCCGGTGGCAGTGACAGTCTCTCCTTCAAGAAGCTGATTCGAATGGGCACAATCGCGGCCATTCGGCAGCTCATCGTCGACGGAGAAGGGGTCGGGGTGCTCCCGCTCTACCTCGTCGAGCGCGATATCGAAGCCGGCACGCTCACCCGGGTCATGCCCCAGGTAGAGCCCAGCCACGATTGGTTCCGGCTCATCATCCGCGCCGACGACCCGCGCCGTGCCCTGTTCGCCGACCTTGCCGAGGCGTTCCAGAAAGAGCCCCTCACGTAGGCTTGACATCTCCCTGACATCTGGAGGCGCCGCTCATCTGCTCAGAGAGGTGGGGCCGCGTGTCGGCCTGGGTTGTTCTTTCCCCGGACGTGACCAGGATTCCTACAATGTCGGCTTTTTTCACTTCCATCGCGCTATTGCTGGCGACCGCTCAAGGTCCCGCCGCATCCCTGGGAGAGCACCTGCTCCGCGGGGTTCAACGCGCACACTCGCTCGAGGGTTGGCGGCGCCCACTCCAGGCCGAGGCCATGCAAGAGGCGTGGTGCCTTCTCCTGGAGCACCATCCCCAGGTCTTGCAGCTGTCTTCGGACGAGCTCTCGGGAGCGCGGATCCAGGTCGAACGCAAGAGCGGTCGCACGGTCGACCTGCCGCTCGAGACCCGGCTGTTCGAACTCGGCGTCATCGCCCGCAACACCGTGCTCCGCGACAACCACCTGAACCGGCAGACCAATTACCGCCCCGTCCGCTTCACAGCTATCGACGAGGCCCACGGATACCAGCTCGAAACCCTCGGTTCGCGGAAGCTCCCACGGAGGTCGGAATGAACCTCAAGCTCTGGATGAAGCGACTGATCCTGGCGGTGGCCCTGGTCGCGATGCTCTTTGGGACCGTGTTTACGCCGAGCCAATCGACGGCGCCGGCACCCGATCCGGTAGGCACGAGCGCGGAGGTCACGGACCGGGATTGACTGGAGCCCAGCCGTCTTCCTCGACCTGCGCGGCGAGCTCCTCCACCTTGGGCAGCAGGTGCTCCCAGAGGGCGATCACCCTGGGATCTTCGGGGTCGTAGAGGTTGTTCTGCTCCCACGGATCGGTGGCGAGGTCGTAGAAGAACTTCCGGTCCTTCCACTTGTAGATCAGCTTCTCAGTAGGCGTACGCACCGCCTGAATGGTCTTCTCGTTCCGATAGGTCAGGTGGTGTTGCACGGGCGGAGAGTCCCACGCCAGATGCCCCGTCAGGCCAGGTGGTTCCTCGAGATTCATGTAGTGGAGGATTGTCGGCAGGACGTCCTCGTGAGAGGTCAGTGACGAGATCTCCTCCGGCTCGATCTCGGGGTGGATGAAGGCCGCCACCGATGCGACCACCTCGCGGTTTGCACTCTCTCCGTGCTCCCAGCCCTCGTGGTCGTAGAACTCCTCGCCGTGGTCGGTCGCGATGACGACGAGGGTGTCCCCGAGAACGCCGAGTTTGTCGACGTGGTCCACCAACTGCTGCAGATAGTCGTCCATGTAGCGGAGCGTTCCGTCGTATTTGGCCTCGAACTTGTCCAGGCACCCCCGCTGTTCTTCCGGGGTCATCTCCGGCAGGTCGTTCTCGAGCGCGTTGAACTCGTCCCGGTTGTTCATCGTGTGGGTTTCGCACTCCGGATGATCGATGTAGTCATCCAGGTACTCGATGGGCGCGAAGTACATGCTGTGCGCGTCGTTGAAGTGGTAGTGCATGAACCACGGGTCGGTTCCGGCGGCGAGTTCATCGAGTCGTTCGAACGCCTTGCTCTGGCCATCGAGGGCCGAGTAGCTTCGCATCTCAGTGTCGTGCCCCTGGTTCATATTGTATTCCGAACTCAGGAACTGGTTGGCGAAGATGAGCGCGGTGCCGTACCCCTGATCATTGAGGATCCGAGCCAGGGATTGCAGGGAATCGTCCGGGTATGGACTCACCCCATCGCCGTGGTTGTTGTTGTCGGGCACGTGGCCGGAATGGACCTGGTCGCGGCCAGTCAGCATGCACATGAAGGACGCAAAGGTCCACGATGAGCAGCTCTGGTGTTGGCTCAAATACAGGCCACTGACCAGGAGTTCATCGAGATTCGGCGTCGTGGTGCGCACGTCGTAGCCGCGGAGGTTGAAGTGGTCGACTCGCGTGGTGTCAGAGGTGATGAGGAGGAGATTACGGGGCGGGTGCTCGAGTTCGGGGCCCGGCTTCTCCTTTGTTTTCTTCTGCACGTCTTCGGCTGGTTGCCCACACGCGACAAGAGCGAGCAGGAACCACACCGGATTCAGGCGAAGAGGCGGCCCCACTACACCCCGCCGGGCGCCGCTACGGTCCAGGTCAACGGAGGCAGTGTGACCTCGCTCCCGTTGGCCCGCCGCACCGTCAGCGGCAGCGTCGAGAACCTGCCCGCGAAGGCCGGCTGCACGCGCACCTGCAGGTTCATGACCTCTCCAGCCTTGAAAGCGCGCGTCGTCAGCGACACCCGGTCAGTGGAGAGGACAGAGTCCGTGATCATCGAAGACAGGCCGCCGAACTGGTTTTCATCGACTATCGCTCCCGCTGGCAGGCCCTGTTCGATGGCGATGATCTCCTTGGATGGCGCGGAAATGGCGATGGACACTACGGTATCTCGACCGACGACCATCCGCGTGGCCGAAACCTCGATCTCGACACCCTCCATCACTTCGTCTCCCTTCCAAGGCACCCACGAGGCCAGGGTCGCGACGAAAGCGAGCCCGGGCACTTCGGGCTCGGCGCGGAGAGAAATCTGTCTGGCGTCCCCGTTTGGTGCCGCCATGAGGACCGCCGGAATCTTCGGCTGGCTGGGGTCGAGGACCGCCCGGGAGGCCTCGACGCCGCCGACACTCAGGATCACGTCGACGGGCTTCGAGACGCCGGGAAGACCGGAGGTCACTGCTTCGAGCGCGATGGAATCCGCGGCCCCGGCACCGAATCCGTACCGCGCGTGCCACCCACCCATGAGCTCGGCTACCAGATCTCCCTTCCACGGGACGTCGGAATCGGCGAGCGCGAGGATGGTCCAGGCGAGCATGTCCGCCTGGGGTGGACGTACTCCCCAGGCATTCCTGGCCTCCGATGGAACGGAAACCGTCCAGGCACCACTGGGACTCTCTGACGCGCCCTCGATGACCAGTTTCTCGAGCCGCTCGGCCAGCTGACCGGTTGCCAATCCACTGGAGAGAACGACGGCGGCGGTATAGGGATCCTTGATCTCCCTGGCATACCGCTCGATGGCACCCGAGGCCCGCAAGCGAGAACCGGTCGCGTCCTCGGGCAGGGCGCGCGCCGCGTAGGCGGTCTGGGTGAGCACCAGCGGCAAGGTTCCGTTGCCCTGACGCGCCCAGGTTCCGTCGCCACGCTGGCCGCCGACCAGGGTTGCGACGAGGCGGGGGCGCATCGCGTCGGCGAGTTCAAATCCGCTGTCTTCTCCAATGGAGTGAAGCAGGTCCGCGGCGACGCCCGGGCTGGGCGAGCGAGCGACGTTCACGATGCGCTGCCAGGCGATCAGCCGGAGCTTTCGGACGGCCTTCGGATCGGTGTCGACTCCGCTCTGGGCGGAGAGCTGGCCGAGGCTCTGGGCGAGGGCGAATCCATAGGCGCCATCGGGAGGTACTGCCCCCCGTCCGAGGCGATCCACCTCGGCCTGCAAGACCGCGAGAGGGCCTGGGAAGACGAGGACCGAGAGTTCCTGTGTCACCGGATCGGCGCCTTTTGGGCCGCTCATGGAGAACTTTCTCTCCGACGAGAGCGTGCCGCCTCGGGAGCGCTGCACAGGTCGACCCTGGGGCATGACGGGGATCGTTCGCTCGGCAGCGTCACCGTCGGAGCCAGCATTGAGCTCGGCGCGCACTGCGCCAGTACCCGAAGCGACTGCGTCAATTCGGACCGACCGAACTACGGATCCAGTGGGAGTCAGGGTCACGGGCGCAATGGCAGCGCCAGAGAGCGCATCGCTGCTACGCACGTTCAGGGTGCCCGTCACGGTGTCATTGGTGGTGTTGACGGCCTGGACCGGCAGCTGCAGTGAATCGCCTACGTACAGCCACGCGGGCACCACGGGATCTACGTACAGCGGAAGCCGGGAATCAAACGTATGTACCGCGCCCGCCTGCTGACCGCTGCGGCTGTGGGCCAGGGCCAGAACCCTCCACGTCGTGAGCTGATCGGGAACTCGGACCGGGACTTTGGCGGTTCCGCTCGCGTCGGTCTCGACCATCGGCTGCCACAGGAACGATTCCGGGAACCACTTTCGAGCCTCTCGCTCGCCGCCATCCTTGTCGCTCTCCCCGCCATCGGGAGACTCTTCTTCTTCGGGCTCGGGCTCGGTCGGCGCGTCCATCGCCGCCGCGGGGGCTGGCGAGGGCTTGGGAGAGGGCCGGTTTGCGGCTCTCCGGCCGCGCGATTCCATCTTCTTCTCCGCTTCGCCCTCGGCGATGCCATCGTCCTCGGCAGCCATGTCCGCGGCGGGCATCATCACCTGGGGCTCTTCTGCGAGTTCCATGTCCGGTGCCATGCTGCCGCCCATACAGCCCACAGTGCACACCAGCGGGAGGCCGGCGCCGAAAATCAGGGGGATCGACCACCGCATCACTTCACCTCCGAGGCGACGTAGCGTGGCCACGAGACCACATCTTCGGGGAGCCGTGTGCCGTCGGCCACGACCTGTCGCGGGTCCACCTGAGTCAGGAGGTCCGCCGGGAGAACATTGAGTTTCAGAGTGCGACCGTAGGCGTCGACCGCCGGCTTGCCGTCCTTCGCCATTTCTGCGAGCACGGCGTCCCAGAGCGCCACCATGGTCGCGGGCTGCATGGTCTCTTTCTTGGGCGCGCTCTCCTCCCACGCCCTCACCTTCACGACCAGACGCTCCAGAGCGCCGTAGAAGCTGGTCGTCAAGTCGCCGATCGTATCGGGCTCCACAGAGGCCTGAGCGTAGAGCGCCTCATCCCCCGCCGGATCCATGGGCAGCTGGGAGATACGCAGGACCGCGGCCTTCGCGGCGTTCTCTCCCCGCACCTGGCCGAGGGTCAGAGCTCTGGGATCGAAGGCACCGAACGCGGGCTTTTCGGAGGTTGCTCGCACCGTCACCCGCCCGTAGTCGTCGGGCCCGAGAAGCGGTGCCAACTGGGCCAGGGCGGAGTCCACGCCCACGAGCCCGACCCCAGCCGGAGAGGGCTTTTCACCGGCGTATGTGGTGACGGTCAACATGGCCTCGTCGCCCGGTCGATAGGCCTTCTTGTCCGTCGCTAGAGCCACCGACAGCGGCGCTTTAGGTCGGACAAAGATGACGGCTCGAGCACCGGCGAAATCCACGTGCAAGAAGCCATCGACATCGTCGGGAATGGCGAACGAGACCGCGTTTTCGACCACACCTTGCCGCGAGACCCGGTGGGTGCCCTCCATCAAATCGAGCTTCTCTGGGAAGGAACCGGCGAAGGCCGGGCCGCGGAACATCTCCACCTTGACGGTCTCACCGGGAGCGGCGAGCGAGGGTGTCGCGCGAAGGCGCATTCTCGGGATGTTGCCGACGTTGAAGACCGCCCGGGTCGAGCCCACTTCGTCGGAATCCACAGTGGCGGCGACCTTGAGCTCGTAGCCCGTCTTCGTGCCCGCCTGTGGCGTCTGGGTCCCCGGCGGTTGTGGAACCGACAACGCCAGCCGGGCCGCACCCACGCCGGTCATTTTCGCGACCTGTGGCAGCCGCGCGGACCTCACGCGCTGCTGAACACACGACAGCGCCGAGAACGACAATCCGCTGCCCTTCGTCGGCTCGACGAAAGTGATGAATCCCGCAGATCCCAGCGTCAGTCGCCACCCGACATCGAGGGTGTGGGCTCCGTTGACACCCGCATTTCGCGGCATGCACTTCCGCGCGGCGATGGCCGCGGCGTTCAGCGCCGTCTGCACATCACCCTGGCTTCCCCACGCCGTATAGACCGAGGTATTCAGGCTCGGTCGCAGACTGTCAGGCACCTGCCAGGTGATGGAGAAGATCCGGTTCTCCCCCAAGCCGAAGCGCGCAGTTCGCATGGCGCGGCCGACACAGTTCGCCACAGGTGCGTCATTGTGATCGAGGCTGCGGATGTTGCCGAACGCGTCGACCTCGACCCCTACCTGAACGGAAGACGACCCAACGGTCCAGTCGCCGCATTGGGCGACGGCCGGGTAGAGCGCGTCGAGCGCCCGCCTCTCACTCATGGACAGCGACCGCTGCGCGACCAGCTCCCTACCGCTGGTGACGCTGGGTTCAGCTGGCTTGAGCGGGCGAATGCGCACTGGAATCGCGGGAATGACGACGGTCACCGGCGCGCCGGGATCGAGCTGCAGCGCCGCAACGCCGTCCTCGTCCGTGCGGGCCTCGCGGGCCTTGGCCATCTCATCCCAGGGGTTGGTGACCTTCAGATCAGCCATGCGAACGGGCACACCGTCTGGGGTCGTCACCCGGATGTAGGCGCGGTTGTTGAAGCCCTGGACCAATCCATCGCCGAGCTCCGTCACCGCCTCGATCTTCAGGTCGTCCTTGGCGAGGATGATCTGGGTGCCACCCGTTGCGATCTCACCCGCCTGCTCGGTCACCCTGGCGGAGACGCGGAAGGTCGCCAGTTCGACGAGATCCGGAGGAACTACGCCGAGGTCGAGCTCGAACTTGCCATCCGCTCCGGTCTGGACCTCGATCGCCTCCTCCCACTCCAGCGGCGCCGGCCAACGCCCATCGGCCTTGCGGACCTGAACTGTGACGTCGGCGTACGCGACTGGCGCGCCCGAGGTATAGCGGGCCACGCCTTCCACTCCGATCTCATCGGAGATTCCGTACCAATCGGCGTTTGCGTCGAGTTCGACCACAAACCGGGGCAGCTTGAAGGGCCGCACCTGGAACTGCACCTGATCGCTGGCGTTTCCACTGAGGTAGGTCGCCGTCCACGTTCCGATCTCAGCCCGTCGATCCAGGGGGAATGAGCTGTCGGCGACCCCAAAAGCGCCCGCCTTGTCGCGCTCGACGAGCATCTCGACACCGCTCGGGGAGAGGATCCGCCACTTCCCGGGCCGACCGTCGAGCGGCGTGAGGTCGGTTCTCTTCAGGATCGCGCTGCGCAGCAGGACTTCCTGTCCGGGCTTGTACAGCGGTCGATCGGTCATGACGTGAACGATCGCCGGCGCGTAGAGCGGCAGGTCGACATCCACCTCTCGCGTCTCGAATCCGGTGGCGACGGTCGCGTGTAGCTTGTACTCGCCGTCCGGAATGTCGGGAAGCGTGACCTTGGAGACCAGATACCGACTCGAGGGCTTGAATCCCTCGACCACGAGCCCATCGATGGGCTGATCTTCGAGGTCGCGGAGCTCCAGGGTCACATCGGCGCCGCGGCTGAAAGCCTGCGATTGGCCATACGCATCCGCCCCCTCGCCGTCGAGCCACATCGCCGTGGGATGCACGTTGACGTAGCCATTCTTGCCACGAAGAAGCCCCGACGCCTCAACCCGCGCCTGCAAGCGCAAGTCGGTTGCCGGACAGGTATCCAGCCAGATTCCGTACTTGAAGCCGGTAGAAAAGCAGGGATATCCCACACATACGCCGATGCACGTAACCACGCAGGCCGCGGTGATGGCCACCGGAATGAGCGCCTGCCGCAGTGGTCTTGGCGTGTCGGTCATCTCCCCTCCCAAGTCCGAACGGGCTCGTGGCGCCCATCTTACGCCGCGAGCGTCAGCGGATTTCACATCGGAACATGCGGCCGTTGCACCAGACGGTGTATTCGCCGTCGGCGACCACCTCGAGGAGACCGGCGTCCGTGGGATCCCGCCCGTTGTACTTGGCGATGATGTCGTACGAGCCATAGGGCACGTCGGCGGGAAGCATGAAGGTGCCCGCAGCTCCGCGAAGCTCGACAACCACGACGGAATCGCCGTCTTGCGCGACGTGGCGAGTAGGTGCCGCGGCGGGTTCAGGTGACTCGACCTCGGTCACCACCACTCTCGGCGAGGGTGCGGCGGCCACGGGCGGCGCTACGGGTTCCGGGGCCGGCGCTGCGGCGAGGGTCTCCTCCGGCGCGGGCTCGTCTGCCTCTTCGGGAAGGTCCTCTGCGACAGGCGGTGGTTCGGGTGCCACCTCATCGGTCGCGGAGCCATCGAAAAGGCCGATACCCCAGGCTCCACCGAGGCCACCCACGAAAACGGTTGTGCCCGCGGTTCCCAGGAGCAGGATCGCGGCCAGCGCTATCACCAGCCCCATTGGGCCTCGTGACTCCACAGGCTGCGGGGACTCGGCGGTCGGCGCGAACTGCACAGCGCGCGCCATCGATCCCTCGGAGATGGTCCGGCCCTCGAGCTCTCCGCGCTCCACGGTGACCTCACCCCAGTTTCGATCGCGGCACCAGCGGGCGAGGGATTTCCCCTTGACCGCATCGGCCAGGAGTTCGCATCGAGCGGCGAGATCTGCCGATGTCGGTCGATCTTCGGGAATCCAGGCGAGCATGTCACAGAGCAGATCCGAGAATTCCTCGGGAAAGTCATCGGGCAGCAGGCCGAGGCGGTCGACAATATGTCCCTCGTAGTTTTCGCGGTCGACGGCCAGCGAGGCCAGCATCGGGATCGGCCGATCCCCGTGGAGCCGCTCGTGCACGACGCCCTCGAACAGAGCCGCACCGAGAGAGAAGACGTCGCTGCCCGGCCGGATGATTCCGTCGAGGAATCGCTCCGGAGCCATATAGGGCGGACTGCCAACCATCATGTTCGTCGAGGTCCTCGCCTCTCGCTCGACAGAATCCGTGCGGGCAATGCCGAAATCCAGCAGCTTCACCTCGCCGTGGCGACCGATGCGTATGTTCGACGGTTTGATGTCTCGATGCACCAGCTGGAGCGTGCCAGTGCCCTCTTCCAGAGGCGTGTCCCAGGCAGCAGCGAGGGCCGAAGCGACCTGACCGATGACCTCCAGCAGCGCCCGCGGCGAGATCGAATGCTGCCCGACGACACAATCGGTGAGGTCTTCTCCATCGACGAACTCGGTGACGAGGGCGATGCGTCCCTCGAGAATGACCAGATCGTGCACCTTGAGAATCGTCGGATGGTTGAGGCGCGCGAGGAGCCTGCCCTCGTCTCGCAGTCGCTGGACAGCCTGCCCCGTCGGGTCGATATCGCGCCGAAGGACCTTGACTGCCACATCGGCCTCGAGCCCTCCAGCGCTGCTCATGGACGCCCGATAGACCTCTCCGAACCCGCCGCGACCGAGGCAGTGGGTGATGGTGAAGGTACGCGGATTGGTCTCGGACATCGGGCGATCCGTCGGGAGCGTGCTTTAGCCGGTTCCATCGTCACTCGTCGATGCGCCCCAGCCAAGCACCCACACAACTAAGGCACTTGGATTTCCTCCCTGATCGAGGCGAATGAGGGGTAACTGCAGCTCGAACGTCGACGCACCGGACGACAGCATGAACCTCTACGACCTCTCGAAGCTGACCACGACACCGGGTATATACGAAAGCGAGATGCCACAGCTCCACTTCCACACCGACGGGCGTGACCTGTTCGTACATCCACTCCGCGAGGGCCGCACGGTAATCGGCCGCAGCGACCGGTGCGATATCGCCTTGCCCGGAGAGGCAATCAGTCGCATCCACTGTGTGCTCGAGCGCCGCACCGAGGGCTGGTGGATCAGTGACCGCAGCCGCCACGGAGTGCGCGTCAACGGCGCATCCGTCGACCGGCACCTGCTCGCAGATCAGGACGAGCTCAGCCTCGGCCCCTACTCGGCCCGCTTCTCCATGCAGAGCGAGATCGCCCTTCGAACGCCAACAGCCAGCACGCCCCTGGTGACTGCAGTGCACGAAGAACTGGTCGAGGTCAGCGAGTCCGGATTTGCGGCCTGTCGAACCGAGTTGCGTTTCACGCGGGGGCCCCAAGAGGGCCAGGTCACCCTTCTCCAACAGCCGAGAACCAGCCTCGGCGGTCCAGGAGCGGGAATCGAACTGGACGAGACGTTGCCCGCAAATGCGGTACTCGTGCGGGTGGTCCGCGGTCGAGCGATGATCGAACCTGGACAAGCCCCGGCTTTCCTCGCTGGCGTGCGGGTACGCGAGATCACCCCAGCGGTCGTCGGCGAGGAGGTCCGGGTCGGAGCCCACGGCTTCATCGTGAACATCGTCACCGTCGAGCAGCCGAGCCCCGAGATGCACGCTTTCGGCGAAATGGTGGGTAGTACGGCGTCTATGCGGCGACTTTTTGGGGTCATGAACCGCATGGCCGCTCACGATCACCCCGTGATGCTCACCGGGGAGAGCGGCACCGGCAAAGAGCTGGCCGCACGCGGACTGCACGAGTGTGGACTGCGTGCCGACGGCCCCTTCATTGCGATCAACTGCGCGGCAATCGCCCAGAACTTGTTCGAATCGGAACTCTTCGGCCACGAAAAGGGGTCGTTCACCGGGGCTACTGCCCGCCAGAACGGTGCCTTCCACAATGCCAATGGCGGCACGCTCTTCCTCGACGAGATCGGAGAACTCAAGCTCGAGCTGCAGGCCAAGCTCTTGCGCACACTCGAGTCCGGAGAGGTCAAGCGAGTCGGCTCCAGTGCCTCCGAATACCCCGATGTACGGGTCATTTGCGCGACCAATCGCGATCTGCCCGGCATGTGCAAATCCGGGCTGTTTCGAGACGACTTGTTTTTCCGCCTGGCGGTTCTCACTGTCATGCTGCCCCCTCTCCGCGACCGAGTCCCAGATATTCGGCATCTCGCGGTCACCCTCCTCGAGCGGAACCACCCCGGCACGGTGCTCTCCGACGAAGCGGCCTTGGCCCTCGAAGACTACGAATGGCCTGGGAATATCCGCGAGCTACGCAATGTATTGACCCGAGCGAGTGTGCTCGGCGGCCCGGTCATCACCCCGAGTGATCTGTCCTTCAATCCATGGGCCTTCGACGACGATCCGCGTGGGGGCCGGGCCGGAACCGACAAGGCAGAGCGAAAGACGATCATCGCCGCGCTCAGGGCCAACCAAGGCAACCGCACCCGCACCGCAAGAGATCTGGGAATGCCCAGGTCCTCCCTGCTCTACAAGATGAGCAAGTACGACATTCACATCGCCAGCTGATGCTATGTTCGTCGGCGAACAGAGGGAGACGGCATGCTCTGGGTGGCATTGCTCCTGGCCTGCGGTGGGTTGGACGAAGACGGGTTTCTCGACAAATACACAGAGGAACTGTGTTCCATCGAAGAGGAGTGCTTCCGCGAGAACTTCGTCTTGACCTACGACAACGATCTGGACGTGTGCTTCGAGGATCTTCGCTTCGCCCTGAGAGAAGATTTCTTCGACCGGGAATGCGTGGGTTTCTCAGAGGAAAAAGCCAAAGAGTGTCTGGCCGACCTGACCGACAAGGACATTTCCTGCAGGACGTTTCAAGCCGGAGACTTTGTGAGCGCCAACTGCGACGGCGTGTATTTGTGCGCCATCGACCCGGAGCCGACTCCCGAGACCGGCGACGACGACGACGACGAATAGAAGTGTCTGATCCGTTTGAGCCGGTTCGAGCACACTGAAGTAAATGCCCCTACTCGCCCTCCTCATTGGTTGCCGTCTCTTCGCCGAATACAGCTTCGAACGCGACGACACCGGTCACCACACTTGCCTGCCCACAGACATCATGGTGCACCGCGGCATCAATCAAGATGTCGGCGTCCCCGACATCGACATCTGTCTGCTCGACCCGACGACATTCGAGGAGTTGGAGTGCCTGATCTCCGACGAGGGAGGATGGGTCCAGTTCTGTGTACTCCCCAACACCCGTTGGGCCGCCCGCGCCGAGAGTCATGGCGAGACAAACGGCATCTCACTCTTCGAGGTGGGCGACGTTCCGCTGGGAGAGTTGCACACGCTGATGTTGATCCCGCCCGAGGACATGCTGGGGCTCTCGCTCTTCACAGGGATCACCATCGACCTCGCGAATGGGATCGTCGGCGTCTCCGCACCGGCGGGCCTTCAGTTCGAGATCGATGAGGTCCCCGCAGATTGGGCCTACCTGATTGAGGAGGGCGAGATACCGATCTTCGGCGGGGACGTGACAACCGAAGAAGGCCAGTTCGGCGGGGCATTCAACGTCGAGCCCGGCATTCGCACTCTTCGCGTCACCGGCGCCGAGTGCTTCACCACCGCAGCATGGTCATCCGTCATCGACAACGCCTTCCCGGTATGGGTGGAGCCGGACAGCTTCACGCTCATCGGTCTGGAGTGTCACCTTTTGGATCCGTAGCGGTCTCGTCGATGAAGCGCTGCTCGAGGCTCACGCCTCGCCGGACTTCGCGAACCGCAATGCCCACATCTGCCAAAACGCGCATGATCTCGATTGAGCTCTTGTCGAGAGCACCATCCGGAGCCTCTTGAATCAACGTGCCGCCGTCCATCGACAGCGTGTGGCCTGGAAGTGCAGAGCGCAGACGCTCCAATGGCACATCGCTCCCGACATCCCACTCCACTCGGGACGTCTGACCAGTGACCTCGGCGAGCGTGCCCTCCCGCAGACAGCGGCCGTCGGCCATCATCACGACCCAGTCGCACATGCGCTCGAGCTCGGCGAGATTGTGGCTGGAGATCACCAGGGTCTGAACCCCGCGCAGACCCTTGAGAGCGTCGCGGAGGGAATGGGCCTGGACGGGATCGAGTCCGGCCAGGGGCTCGTCGAGCAGAACGAGTTCGGGGCTTCCAACCAGGGCTGACGCGACGGCGACCCGCCTGCGCATCCCGTGGGACAGGGTGGAGATGCGATTGTTGACGCGGTCATCCAGTCGGACGATCTCCAGGATCCGCGCGGTCTCGTCCCCCGCCGCGTGCGCACTCAGCCCCTGGAGCCGCCCCAGATGCATCAGCAGTTCTCGCGGGGTGTGCCGGTCCGAGAGCGCCGCGTCCTGGGGGAGCACGCCCAATCGACCCTTGAGCTGGTAGGCGCTGAACGACCCCTGCCCGAGGATGTCGACGGTGCCTTGATCGGGCTGGAGGTAGCCGCTGACGACCGAGAAGGCAGTCGTCTTGCCGGCCCCATTCGGACCGACCAATCCGCAGATCGATCCAGCTGGAAATCTGCACGAGAGTCCGGCCAGCGCCTTCTTTCCGCCGCGGCCGTACTGTTTGCTCACGCCTTCGAGCCTCAGGGCATCTATCACAGGTCCCTCCTGGCAAAACGCGCGAAGCCGGCGATCATGCACACCACACCGAGAAGGGCGCAGACGACGGCTGACCCCAGCCATCCCACCGGCTCCCACATCGCGTTCATGTACCCCTGAGGAAGGATCTGCAGGGCCAGATCCGCTGGAATCCCGAAGCGGTCCGATCCCTCCGCGGCTCGAGCGACGCCGTAGGCCACCCAGGTGGCGGCGGTGACACCGACAGCGAGCACGCGCGCCCAGGCTGGAGAGGTCGTCATCTGGGACATCGCCATGCCAATGCCCACAAACGGAATGCTGAAGAACCAGGCCCGAATCGACAGCCAGACGAGCCAGAAAGCAAGGGACATCGCCATGTTCCCTCGCATCATGTACATTCCGACAACCCAGACGCCGAGGCACGCGATGACCGTGGCGCCAGCGGTGAGCATGAGCTGCCCGAGGAACCGGCCGATGACCAGTTCCAGGCGCCCGGTTCGCAGCACTTCGTAGCGAATGGCCCGAGACTGCATGTCGATTGCGATGGACTCGGCTGAGGCAGAAGCGGCGAAGAACGGGATCAAGATGAAGCCGAACCAGAGGTTGAAGATAGCCAGGATCGGAATTCCCAGGATCTCGTCGACGGCTTCCGAAGTCCCGACCATGCCCTCGAGCATCGAGCGGAAGGTGTCGCTGCCCATCAGCTCTTGAAGCATGGCGCCGGGAACCTCGGTCTCGGGCACCCCCATCTGCCGTGCAAGGGCGTTCTCCATCGTCTTGACCAGTCGCGTGAACAGGAAGGCGGCGCCGGTCGCCGCGATGCCGTAGAGCACGAACAAAGCCATGGCTCGCCACGTTCTCACCGCGCGCAATACCTCGAAGCGGGCCACCAGGTAGATGTCCCGAATGGAAGTCAGGACGGTCACTGGTCGAGCTCCATGAAGATGTCGACGATGTCCGGATCGATGTGGGCGAAGGGGTCGATGGCCTCGGCGTCCATGTCGTCGATCTGCTCGGGAGTCAGCGAATCATAGAGGCGATCGTCGGCCTCGAGCATGACCTCGAGCGTGTCGGCGGCGAAGAGCATGGCTTCGCGCCGGGAGGGCTCCTCGCCGGCTCCGATCGTGTCGACGAACTCTTCAGCGAGCATCTTCAAGTCGCCATTCATCTCGGCAATGGCGTTGTCGATTTCGTTCCACTGTTCATCGCTCGGTCCGACCGCCTCGTCCAACGCCGCGCGGGCCTGCGTCTTTCGGAGCTGCATGGCGTCCCGCATCATGTCGATACCCTCTTCGATGTCCTCGGGGTCCGGGCCCTCCCCGTCCTCGCCGTTACCAAAGTTGATCTGGATGCCATTCTCGGGAGCCGCCGGCTCGGCGGTTGGTTCCGGTTCCGGTTCCGGATCGCCGGCAATCTCATCGTCATCCAGATTCGCCTCCCAGGGGCGTCCCCGGAATGCCGACGCGATCTGGCGACCAATGCCGCTGCTCTCGCACTTCGCCGGTTTTCCGTCCAACTGGTCCTTAAGCGTACGGAGCTCGGCACGGGGACCGAGGCCCCCCAGAACCAGTCCGACGGCCAACGCGACGATGCCGACGACCACAAAACGAATGGGACTGCCAGTTGCTGTGGCCATCAGGCCTCCTCGTCCAGGACCGCGCTCTCACCCGAGTCCAAGAAGGACTGCAAGATGAGGACCGCGGCCTGTTGATCGATGATCTCCTTGCGACGACTGCGGGAAACGTCGGCCTGGATCAGCTGACGTTCGGCATCTACCGAGGAATACCGCTCGTCGAGGTATCCGACTCTCAGTCCGGTCGACTCGCGAACGGCCTTACCCACTTGACGCGCGAGGCGAGCGGAACGCTCCTCTGTGCCGTCGAGTTCCAGGGGCAAGCCGACGATGACGCGCTCCACGCGGCGCTCTTCGATAATCGCCGCGATCTGGATCACGTCTTTGCGCACTCCTTTGCGTGAGACGGTCGTCACCGGGTGCGCCAGCATGCCCAAAGCATCGGACACGGCCACGCCGATCGTCTTCGTTCCTAC